>Ga0272443_10003414_pt1 | contig 18723 bp, 15 predicted proteins | sample SSMAcet12_FD_193581 | JGI IMG/M metagenome (GOLD analysis project Ga0272443, IMG submission 193581) | Marine sediment archaeal communities from Little Sippewissett salt marsh, Falmouth, MA, United States - SSM-Acet-12 | ecosystem: Environmental > Aquatic > Marine > Wetlands > Sediment ... | reverse complement strand
GTATTATACACCTCGGGCGTCGGCGCGTCTCAGAAAAGATCGTCCGGCTCGCCGTCCGGTGCGGGCACGGGCACGAGGCGCTCCTCCTCGGCCCTCCGGCGCATTATTTCCTCCCGCTTCCGCATCTCCATTTCCATCGCCTCTTGCCTCTTCTCCTGCACGCCATAGAACGCGCCGAGCGAAAGCACCTGGAGCGAACCGAGCGGGAGGGGGCCGCGGGCCTCGCTCGCGAACCCGTCCGCGTCGAACACGAGCGCGGAGCCGATCGGCGTGAAGTCCTTCACGACCTCGTCGGCGAGGGGCAGGCGCGCGGCGTCGATGCCCGCGTTCTGCTTGATGTGCTTGGCCTGAAGGAAGGGCATGAGCGCGTTGTACCCGAGCTCGACCGTGCGCTTGGCGTCGAGGTAGCCGGTGACGGCGGCGCCGGCGGGGAGCTTGCCCATGACGCCCTTGAAGGTGTCCGCCCCGGAGAGCGGCGCGGGCGCGCCGAGAGCGAACTTGGCCGCGCGCTTGGCCGCCTGCGCGTTCGAGCCGAAGACGATGCATCCGTTGGCCACGCCGTAGCACGGCTGCATCGGGCCCTGGCCCGGCGCGGTGTAGAGGATGCCCCCGGCGTACGGCTGCGCGGCAATGACGTCCCGGCCGGCAGCCGCGTGCGCGTCGCGGATCGCTGCGAAGACGGCCTTGGCCGCGGCCTCGTCCTTGAGGGGAGCCACAATCGCGAGCTCGGGCAGGGGCACGGCCTGCGACATGGTCACGTACGCGACCACGTCCCCGCGCAGCGCGGCGAAGAGGCCCTTGAAGTCGAGGCCCATCGCCTCCTTGATCTTGTCCCAGTCGTCGAGCTCCATCTTGCGCCGGCCGTTCTCGGGGTCCACGGCGTCCGCGCCGGCGCAGAGCGTCTCGAAGATCTTTCCCGACTCGCAGGAGAGGCCGAAGGCCGCGAGCGCGCTCGCCGGCACGCGGCCGAAGGCGTCGGCCGGGAGGGGCTTGGCGATATCGAGGAGCTTGGCGAGGCCCTCGCGCTTGCCGGTCTCGGCCACGAAGAACTCGCGGAACTCGAGGCCGTCCATGGCGAGGGCGTAGGTGAGGCGATTGAAGCTGGTCGCGCCGGTGAGCCGCGCCTCGAGGAGGTTGCGCCCCTTGATCTCGCGGATCTCCTTGAGAAAATCAAAGAGCTTGGAAACGTTGCCCGTGGCGATGACGTCCGGCGCGCGGCCGAGTCGCTCGGTGATGCGCGCGACGCCCTTGGCGGACGCGAGGCCGGGCGCGCCGTCGAGGACGCGGCCGACCGCCGCCTCGACCGCGGTCCCGTCCGCGTCGAGCGAGACCAGAAAAAGACCGCGGCAGTAGGCGTAGGAGATCTTGTAGGGGAACTTCGCCCCGGCCGGCGCCTGGAGCGTGCGCACCTCCACGCCGCGCACGTCGCGCCCGACGAACCGGGCCTCGGGCATGTTGGCCTGGACCACGATGACGAAGTCGGAGAGGACCTTCTCGTAGGCCTCGCGATCGGGCGCCTCGGCCGCGAAGAGGAGGTCCGCGGCCGGCTCGCCCTGGCCCTCGATCTTTCGCATGCCCAGGAGCGCGAGTCCGAACCGCCCCTTCACGGCCTTCTGCAGCGCGTCGGGATCGAGGAACCCGGTCTCGCGGATCTTCGCGACGCCCTGCTTGCGCAGGCCCTCGGCCTTTGCGATCGATCCGGCGATCGCGGCCTGGAAGTCCGCATTGAAATAAACCTTCCCGATCGCGGTCTCGCGGAACCGCTTCTCGAGCCGGTCCGGCGCCTCGATCATGGCCGCGGCGAGTGCGTCGGCGGGGAAGGCGCTCTCGAGATTCCCCTCGGCCCCGGCCACGGGCGCGGCCGTCTCGGCCGCGTAGGCCACGCCGCCCGGATCGAGGTGCGCCTTCCCGTCCGTGTTCGAGACCAGTACCGCGCCCTCGATCACGGTCACGACCATGACCATGCGGACGCCCGCCTTGACCTTGTCGCTAAACATCGCCGCCTCCTCTCCGAGCTTCTTGAGCTCCACCGTGAAGTGCGTGCCGAGCGCGGTGGCCTCGCCCACGGGCGTGGTCACGCGCACGGCCTTCATGCCCTCGGCCTTCTTCGCCTCGATTTCGATCTTTCCCGCGTCGAGTTCGAGCGCCTGGCGGACGTCCTTCCGCCGGCCGAGCGTCCGCAGGCTCGTGTTCGGGCTCAGCGCGACGCGGCTGCCGCCCGCGAGCACGAGCTCGCCGGTGCCGTCCGTCGTGGTCGCGCGCCCGCCCCGGCCGACCGTGACCGCGCCGGCAACCGACTCGATGGCCTCCTCCCGGCGACTTCGCCGCGCCACTCCCACGAGGAGGAGCAGCCCCGCCGCTGCCGCCGCGATCCAGACGAGGCGCTTCCCCGGAAACCGCCGGGCGCGGCCGGACCGAGCCGGAGCGCTGCGCCGCGCGCGCGCGCCTTCGGCCACGCGCGAGGCGAGGCCCGTGGGGATCTCGAGGCCCCTGCACCGCTCCACGAGCGCGAGGAGCTTGCGCTCCTCGGCCAGGGCCGCGCGGCAGGCCTCGCAGCGCTCGAGATGCTTCCAGAAGCCTTCGGCCTCCTCGGGCGTGAGCTCGTCCGAGGCGGCCGCGGTGATCAGGATCTCGTATTCGAGGCAGGCTCTCATGACTCCCCCTCCGCCTCCAGGAACGGCTTGAGCGCCGCGCGCATCTTCTTGCGCGCGCGACAGAGCTGCACGCGCACCTGCACCCCCGAGACCCGCAGCACGCGCGCGACCTCGTCGCTCGATCGGCCCTCGAGGTCGTGCAATACAAAGACCGCGCGCTCGCCCTCGGGCAGGCGCATCGCCGCGAGTTCGACCGCGCGGCGGAGCTCCGCCGCCTCGGCGGCCTCACTCGGCGTGGGCGGGCCCGAGGGCGCGGCCGCGCGCGGCTCGTGCTCCCGCGCCCGCGCGCCCGCTCTCGCCAGATCGATCGCCGCGTTCACCGTCGTCCTCTCCATCCAGGCCCACAAGGCCCGGCCGTCGCCGCGGAAGGAGCCGAGCTTCTCAACCGCGCGCACGAGCGCGATCTGGACCGCCTCCTCGGCGTCGGCCTCGCTCGCCAGGCGCCGCGCCACGCGCCAGAGCCGTCCGGCCGAGAGTTCCGCAAGCTCATCGAGCGCATCCGCGCGCCCGGCCCGCGCCGCAGCCAGGACTCCCTCGAGCTCGTGCGCCTCTTCGGTCACGCTTCCGTTCCTCCGACGCGCGGCGAGCGCCGCGCGCTAACACGATTTTCGGAAAAAATCGGGCCACACTCTAGCCGCGGCCTCCGGCCCGGTCAACCGGACGTTGGGCCCCCCGCCCCCCCTCCTTGACTTTTCGGCCGGAATCTGCGAAACCGGCGGGCGCCCCGGGCGTCTAACGCCGTGGTGGGGGAAGGGGACTCCCGCAGCAAGAAGGAACTCTGTCTAGGAGGAGAGAGGGATGCGGAAGCTCGTGCTAGTGGCGGCGGTGCTGGGCCTCGTCCTGCCCGCGCTCGTAAGAGCCGGAGAGGGCGAGGGGGCGGGGGCGAAGGAGGAGCCCGTCCCGGTCACGGACGTGGTGCTCTTCTCGAGCGGGGTCGGCTACTTCGCCCGGTCCGGCCGCGTGACCGGGGAGGAGAAGGTCGAGCTCGTCTTCAAGACCGAGCAAATCAACGACCTCTTGAAGTCCCTCGTGGTCCTCGACCTCGACGGCGGGCAGGTCTCGACGGTGAGCTACGCCTCGCAGGACCCGACCGGCCGCGCGCTCAAGGCCTTCGGCCTGGACCTGGCGGGGAACCCGTCGCTGGGGAACCTCCTCACGCAGCTTCGCGGCGTGAAGGTGCGCGTGACCGGGCCCGAGGGCGAGCTCACGGGCACGGTCCTGAGCGTCGAGACCAAGACGCGCAAGACCGAGAACGGCGACCTCGTCAGCTTCCGCGTGCTCAATCTCGTCACCGGCGGCGGCGTCAAGGCGCTCAACGTGGACACGCTGCGCGACATCCGCGTGCTCGACGAGAACCTGAACGAGGACATCACCAAGGCGCTCGCCGTGCTCGCGCGCAGCCGCGACCGGCGCAAGCGCGCCCTCTCGATCGCGTTCAGCGGCAAGGGCGAGCGCCGCGTGCGCGTGGCGTACATCCTTGAGGCGCCCGTCTGGAAGACGAGCTACCGCCTGCTCCTCGGCGAGGAGAAGCCGCTCCTCCAGGGCTGGGCCATCGTCGAGAACACGACCGACAACGACTGGCGGAACGTCAACCTCTCGCTCGTCTCGGGCCGGCCGATCTCGTTCGTCCAGGACCTCTACACGCCGCTCTACCTGCAGCGGCCCGTGGTCCGGCCGCAGCTCTTCGCGGGCCTGCGCCCGCAGCGGTACGAGGAGGGCATGGAGGGCGAGAAGAAAAAGGTTCTGGCCGACCGGGACGCCCTGCGCCGCGGCCGCTACGCAGCCAAGGCGGCGCGGTCCATGGCGCCGGGCACGCCCAGGCCGGCTATGGAGGCCGCGGCGCTCGGGGGCAGCGGCTTCGCGGACATGCCCGACGGCGCGATGGCGAACCTCGCGCGGAGCTCGCTGGCCGCGGGCGCGGCGGGCGGCGAGGCAGGCGAGCTATTTCGCTATGCGATGACCGCGCCGGTCTCGATCGCGCGGCAGAGCTCGGCCATGCTGCCCATCGTGGCCGAGGAGGTCGCGGGCGAGAAGGTGTCCATTTACAACGCCGCCACGCACGCGAAGCACCCGTATAACGGATTCAAGCTGAAGAACACGACGAAGCTCGCGCTGCTCGCCGGGCCGGTCACGGTCTTCGACGAGAGCGTCTACGCGGGCGACGCGCAGCTGGCGAACCTCCAGCCGGGCGAGGACCGGCTCCTCAGCTACGGGCTCGACCTTGCCTGCGCGGTCGAGCGCAAGGCCGAGGCCGGCCCGCAGTCGCTCGTGTCCGTGAGAATCGTCCACGGCACGCTCCACTCGAAGCGCAAGTACTCGCAGAAGACGGTCTACACGCTCAAGAACAAGAAGGAGGCGAAGAAGGCCGTGCTCGTCGAGCACCCCTACCGGCACGGGTGGACGCTCGTCACGCCCCGGAAATTCGAAGAGCGGACGCCCGCGCTCTACCGCTTCCGCGTGGCGCTCGGCGCGAACGACACCGAGAAACTCGAGGTCCGCACCGAGCGTGTTCGGAGCGAGGCGGTCGCGCTCACGAACGCCGACTCGGACTTCGTCGGCGTTTACCTGCGGAGCCGCGTCGTCTCGAAGGAGGTCAAGGCCGCGCTCGAGCGGCTCGTCGAGATGAAGAAGTCGCTCAACGAGCTCACGCGCTCGAAGCGCAAGATCGAGGGCGACAAGAACCGGCTTTACAAGGAGCAGAGCCGCATCCGCTCGAACCTCCACAGCGTGCCGAAGAACTCGGCCATCTACACGCGCTACCTCAAGAAGATGGGCGCGCAGGAGGACGCGATCGAGAAGCTCATGAACGAGCTCGAGGACGTGATCGAGGCGGTCGAGGCCAAGCAGAAGGAGGTCAACGACTTCCTGACGAGGTTGAGCGTCGAGTAGCGCACGCTCCGCATCGATAGCAGAAAAGCGCAGGGGGCGCCTCGAGGGCGCCCCCTGTCCTTGAATGATCTGTCGCGCGGTGATATCATAACCCTTAGGTTGATTAGAGAGGTCCCACGGTGGCAAGACACCACTCAAGAGACTGGGCACCGTTTCCTCGCTGGTTTTGGTTAATCTTGTTTCCGGGTATGATCTTACCGCTCTCTTTCTCAGTAGGTGTCTGGTGCAGATCCGGAAACCCAACCATTATGTTGCATGGATTCGCTACTTCGGCCGTGGTTGCTGCGTCGGTCCTCGCGTACGCCACCCTACACGCACAAAGTAAGAGAACCTTACTTTCTAACACGTTCGCCTTAATCGACCGATTCAATCGGGGCGAACTGGTGAATACCGTACGTTGGGTTGATGCAGACCTACCCGATATATGCGAAGAAAAGAAGCTGTCGGTAGTTGAAGTTGTAGAGGAAGCGAAGCAAAACCGAGAGATTACTCAGTTGCTGAATCAGATTGAGGATGTCCTCCTAGCCATCCAAACTGGATATGCGGACGGAGATATCCTTTACCATTCTCTCAGATATGTTGTTACGACAACCCACAGAAACCTTCAGCCCTGGATCGAGCGTGAGAGAGAAGAAGATGCTACCGTATTTGCAGATGCCACTGAATTGGCCGGACTTTGGGAAGAAAGGGACAAAGCTACACCAGTGAAGAGGATCTAGAACCACCAAAGGGAAACCGACCTTCTGAAAGCGAAAACTCGCAGGTGGTCTTTCTCTCCCCCCTACTCCACCGGCGGAATCGGCTCCTCGCGCCCGCCGGCGAAGACCGAGACGACGATCGAGAGCGAGCCGGCGGCGAGGAAGACGGCCGCGGGCGCGTCGTGCTCGCCCGCCGAGAGGACGAGGCCGACCGCGCAGCTCAACATGCCGAGCCCGATCCCGAGGCCGCGCCACATAAGTTTTCTCACCCCTCCATCCCGCGCCGGAGCCGCCCGCGGCCCCAGGAGTGCGGGACCGATTCTACCGGACGCGCACGCCCCGCGCAATGCGTCCGACATCTTTTTGATTTTTGCACGTCTTGTGGGCGTGCCGGCAACGTAATATAGATGGGGATAGGGGGCCGCCCGAGCCTGCGGGGTCCGCCGGGGCCTGCGGGGACCGGCGGAATCTTGAAACGGAGAGAAGGGGATGGACGATATCCTGAAGTGCCCCGTCTGCGGGGAGTCCGTGATCGGGGGCGTGCGCGGGTGCGCGGCCATCGTCGGAGCCGAGTACTGGGTCCGCACCGCCGGCGCGGAGCCCGTCCGGCGCGTGCCCCGGCTCTGGTTCTGCAGTCACGAGTGCAAGGAGCGGTACCTGCGCTCCTCGGCCGGCGAGGAGCCGGAGCCCTACCCGGGCGACCTTCTCGAGACGGGATTCGCCATGGTGCATGCGGCCGAGGAGACGGGCGAGCGCGCGCCGGTCGAGTAGCCGCGCGCCGCCTAGTCGAGGCCGATCATCCGCGCGAACTTCTGCCAGTAAGTCCGGTCCGCGTGGCCGAGGATCTCCTCGACCCGTGCCTGGAGCGCCTTGTACGGGACCGGCTTCTCGTAACAGATGGCCTGGACGCGCTGGCCGAGGGTTTCGCGGGCGACCGGGCTCGTGAGCTTCGCGCTCAGGAAGATGATCGGGGTCTCGCGGTACGCATCCAGCTTGCGGAGCAGGTGCCCGAGCTGCACGCCGTGCCCGATCAGCTGCGTGTGATGGACCCACTTCCTGCGGTCCTCGCGCGAGGCCGCCTTCTTCAGCATGATGTCGAGAATGAAAAGATCGACCGGGTTCTTCGCGGCCCCACCGGCCGCGAACTCGTAGGCGTCATCGGCGTTGTCGAAGGCGCTGACCTCGTACCCGCGGAGCCACTTGATCATGATCCGCTGGAGGTTCGGGTCGTCCTCCACGAAGAGGATCCGCTTGCGGCCGCTCATGGCTCTCTTGTCGTCCTCCCCATGATAGAAGACCGAGGCCGGATATTCTAACGCCGCAAGCGGCGGCGTCAAGGGAGAGAGGGGCGGTCGCAGCGGGGTCGGTCGACAGGGGCACGCCGGGACGACAGGCTGTGCGCGCGCGTCCGGGTCCGCAGCGCAGCGGTTAGAGCAACCTTGCGTGGCGTTTGGGCCTCCGTTTCGATAGGGCCTATCCCTCACCGTGGCAGCGGGAGGGCGTTTCACGGAGTAGGCAAACAATCAGCGGGCGGATGCGCTCGCCGCGTGGAACGCCTCGTTCGTTCGAATGCATCCGGTCGTGCCATCCTCCGCGCTTCGTTGAAACGGCAATAGGGCATTAGATACTCCAACTGCCCAGAATCAGTAGAGTTGGGCGCAACTGCTGGGCTGTAAAACCGCCCCTGGATGCCCCCAGGCTGGGTCCGCGATGCGGGAAAGGAGATCGAAAATGGCACGAGCGATTTCAAACGTCCGGATTTCCGGCTCTCCGCCACAGCCCCTCGAATCGGCCTCAGCGGGACCGTGAGACGGCAGACAGATATTTGTGATTTTTCTCCGGCGGGCGCGATTGCCCAAGCAAGGAAGAAGATGTAGGATGGAGGCGGGACGTGGAGACTGCCGCGTTGAACCCGGGCCTTGATCGAAAAGAAGGCGCTTCCGGCTTGCCAGCGCGAGGTCTTCTCGGGCTGAGCGGCGCGGCGTACCGGCTGGCCATGCGCATCCTCGGCTCGCCCGAAGACGCGGAGGACGTCGTACAGCAGGCCTACGTCGCCGCACTGGAGCGGTTGCGCTCTGGGTCGCCCCCCCTGGAGGAACGGGCTTGGTTCCTCGGAGCGGTGGCGAATCTCGCCCGGCTGCATCGGCGGAGGCAGTCGAAGCGCCGGGAAAAGGAGGCGGCCATGCGGCAGGATCGTGCGGGCGCACCCGCGCAGGGCACCGATTTCGGGACTACGCTCGGGGGCGCGATGGCGATGTTGGACGAGAAGTACCGCCTCCCCGTGTCCTTGTACTATGAAGAGGGGCTTACACAGCGCGAGACGGCTGCCATTCTCAAGCTGCCCGAGAGCACGATTTCTGACCATGTCAACACCGGCCTCGTCAAGCTCCGCAAGGCGCTGGAGCGCGCGGGGTATCCGGCCGCGGTCGCGGCAGTGCTGGGCGGGCTGAAGAGTACCGCACCCGACGTGCCCGCGTCGCTCGCCGGGCGGGTCGAGGCGCTGGTGGCAAACGGCGCAGTCGGACAGGTGGCAATGAGCGGCAGCGCGGTATCAGCAGCTGCAGCAAAGGGAGGAATTGCCATGAAGCTTATCGCAGGACTCGTCCTCGCCGGTGCGGTCGCGGCGGGCGTGGCGACGCTCTCAGGCGGAGGGGGTGGCACGCCTCTCCCCGCCGGAGCGACGCCTGTAAAGGGCCCGCTCAAGCGGGAGCATTTTGCGTTCATCAACCAGTACGGGCATCTCGACGGCCCGCGGCGCGAGGCCATCGCGGGCCGCGGCCCCCGCATTGCCCTCGACGCGAAGGGCAACGCCTACTTCTTCGCCGCGCATTACTATGGCGCGCTGCGCTGTGTCCGGACAGGCGGCCAGGTAGTGAGCCTCTCAGGCAACGACTACTGGAACTCGGACATGCCGCTTACCGAGGGACCGGCGAGCTGCCTCGGCAATCCCTACGGCGTTCGCGGCATGTCCTTCGGTCTCCCGACCGGCACGCTGGTGGTCAAGGGTGTGCCGGATGAGGGCGCGGACAAGGGCTGCATCTACACGACCGATCCCTACAAGAACGTGGTCCGCGTCTTTCGGAACAAGGAAAAGAATAATCGCTGGTGGTTCGAGCGCATCGCCGGCGGCGGCAAGACCCCGGCGCCGCAGAAACGCGGGCAGTCCGCTGTCGCGAAGGAGGTCGCCTTCCGATACATGCCGCGCCTCCAGCACGACAGAAACGGCAAGCTCGTCATCTTCGTTGACGGCGCTTTCTACCACTGCGAGGCCGGGAAACTCGTCTGCCTCTTGGGACCGGCGGACTACAAGGACAAGGGGATCAAGCTCAAGAAGGGACCCCCGACACCTGCGGAGGGATTCCTCGCCGGGGACGGGTCATTCTACCTCGGATACTACTACAGTGGCGCTGGTGAAGCCAGCGAGCGCGCGGCCATCTGGCGCGTCTCGCCGGACGGGGCCAGGGTTGAACCGTACGTCCGGGACGTCAAGCACGGCTTGAACATGAAGGACGGTCCGGCCCTGAAGGCCGAGTTCGCCTGCGGGCCGCACCTGCGGCCGATGATCAACAGCCCGCTCATGCATCCGCCGGACATCCTCATCGTGAGCGCCCACGACGAGTACGCCCTCCGTCGGGTGAAGGACGGCCGGGTCGCGACGCTCTGCAAGGACGGCGAGTGGCGGGAGTTCTCGAAGAAGCCAGTCCTGTTGAAACAAAGTGCGCCCTGGTTCCGCAATTGGACCCCGGGCCCAAACGGCACTGCATATCTAGTCTACAGCGGCCACAAAGATGTCCGCACCTGGCTCATCTCCGGCATCGACTGGGGCAAGCCGACGGTGGGCCCGAAAGCCGGGGGAGGTGAGTAATGCGAGCACTCGCGTGGATGATTGTGCTCTACACTGGCGCTCTGGCGGCCAGCGCTGCAGCGGGTGTGGTTGGTCCGGCTGTCGAGGTTGCCTCCAAGGTGAAAGGGACGCGTCGACAGATGTGGCCGCGCGCGGCATGGTGCGAGGGCTCGAAGACGTGGCTCGTGGCCTGGAGGGAGGGCCTCACAAACGAAGGCGAGGCAGACATCTGGTGCGGCCGCGTCTCGGCGGACGGCAAGGCGGTCGATCCCGCCGGCATTCGCGTCACGAGCGCGAAGCACCGACAGGAGCGGCCCAGCGTGGTCTCCGACGGGAAGGGTTTCCTCGTCGTGTGGGAGGACTTCCGGAACGGCAAGGATTGGGACGTCTATGCAGCGCGCGTCTCGTCGGACGGCAAGGTGCTCGATCCCGAGGGCGTCCTGGTCGCCGGCGGCAAGCACAATCAGTGCCGGCCGGTTGTGGCGTTCGCCGGGGGGAACTACCTCGTCGCCTGGCAGGCATTTCGCGGAGACGGCGTTCCCGGCGACCCGGGCACGGGATACATCCTCTTCGGCGCGCGCGTCTCGCCCGAGGGCAAGGTTCTGGATGCCGGAGGCGTCCTCCTGGCCGACGCGGGCGGCAAGGCCCACGCTGACAACGCGGTGGCCGCGGCCGCGGGCAACCGCGTGCTCGTCGGGCATCTCATGGTCTCCTACGGGGGCAATCAAGGCCACAACTATGCGGGCCTCGCCGCCGTGGACGCCGCCACCTGCAAACCGGATGGCCCTGTTCTAGTCTTCGGGCCTTCCATACATGCCATGTACCCCGGACTCTTCGTGAATCATCATCGGTTGCCTGCACTTGCCTGGGGCCGGGCGGGCGGACTCTTTGCGGCCCCCAGCAAAGGGCTCGGTTTGCATCTCTGGAGACTGGATGCGAACGGCAAGGAGGCGGGGCCGCCGCAGGAGATCGGCGGGAACAAGATGCTGGGGCTGGTGCCTCTCTTCTCACTGGCCTTCGACGGAGAGCAGTACCTTCTGACCATGGACCGCCCCATTCGGCGTGGGCGAGACGGGGCCCAGATCAAGGTCTATGGGCTCTACCTGGACGCCGACGGCAAGCTGCCCAAGACCAAGATTTCAGAAAAGGACTTCCTCCAGACTGCTTTCGTGATCGCGGGCGAGGGGGACAAGGACCAGATGCAGGGTTTCGCCTGCGCCGGGCCGAAGAGCGTCTGCCTCGTCGCCTACGTCGAGAATCGCGGCGCCGACGACCTCAAGGTCATGGCGCGCCTCGTGAGGGCGAAGTAGGGGCTATCCTTCCGCCGCGGCGTCGTCGTCGCGCGGCAGGAGGAGCGCGAGCGCGCCGCTGAGCGCGGTCGCCGCGACCAGCACCGCGACCGCATGCGCGGTGTTGCCCATCGCCCCGCCGAGAAGCGAGCCGAGCGGCACGAGCACGCCGCCCACGCTCCAGCCGAGGCCCATCATCACGCCCGAGGCGAGCGCGGCGCTCCGCGGCAGGAGGCGCTGGGCGAGCGCGATATTGACCGGCACGGTCGAGCCCATGACCGCGCCGCCGACGAAGGTCAGGCCGTAGCTCGCGAGATCCCACGCGCCGAGCGCGCCGCCGCCGAGGCTCACCGCCCACGCGCCGACCGCGAGGAGCGGCATCCCGAGCGCGAAGCTCAGCAAAATCGAAAAGCGCGCGCCGAGCCGCCGCATCAGCCAGGCGGCGAAGAGCCCGCCGATCGCGCACGCGAGAATCAGGATCGTCCCCGGGATGCTCCGCGGCAGCGGTGCGAGGCCGCGCCTCTCGTCGAGGAAGAACGGCAGGAGGCGCACGAAGGCCATGATCGCGAAGGCGCGCAGCGCCACGATCGCCCACAGGACTGCGACCGGCCGCCACCGCGCGCACAGGTCGCCCCAGAGGAGCTGGAGCGAGGGCGGCGGCGGGCGCGCGCCCGGCCGCTCGGTTCCCTGGATCCAGAGAGCGGCCGCGAGGCCGGGAATCGCGAGCAGGATGAGCCACTCCGCGCCGAACGCCTGCACGACCGCTGGCCCGGCGAGCTGGCCGGTCACGTAGCCGGCCGTGCCCAGTCCCACAAAGAGCGAGAGCGCGGCCGCGCCCCCGCGCTTGGCCGCGCCCGCGGCCACCGGGTGGAAGGTCGCGATGCCCAGCGCCGCGGGCACGAGGCACGCGACCGTGAGCGCGTAGCTCGGCATGAGGAGCAGCAGCGGGTAGAGACACGCGGCCACCACGAGGCCGGTCACGATGAAGCGCCGCCGCGCGCCGAGCCGGTCGGCCCAGAGTCCGATGAAGGGCTGGAGCACCATCAGGGCGCTGCCGATCGCCGGCAGGGTCGTGGCCGCGGCCTCGGAGAGCGCGAGGTTCTTCCCGACCTCGGGCCACAGGCCCGGCATGAGGCCGGGGTAGAAGTCGGTCATGAAGTGGCCGGCCGTGAGCGGCCCCGTGCTCGCGCGCTCGGCCCCCGCCGGCGCCTCCGGAGCGCCGGACGCGAGCGCGGCCGCGAGGTGCGGCTCGGCGAGGCGCAGGCGCGCGCGCCCGGAGTCGTTTTTCTTCGGCTCGTTCGGCTCGCTCATGGGGTTCCCCAAAAAAACAAGCGCGGCCGCCCCTCCGGCAGCCGCAAGCGTCGTGTGCAGCGGTCGACGACCCCTGCGGCGATCCTATCCGATCCGCCCCCCGAGTCAAGGACCGCTCCGCGTGTTTCCCAATTGCGCGGGCGCAAATTGCGTGGTAGATTGCAGCAGTGGGGGCGCGCATGCACCAGGGAGATTCCACCGGGGAGGGCGGGGGCCCGGCCCGCTTTGGCGCCATGCGCGCGCTTTTTCTGATCGCGGCGGCGGCGGTGCTCGCGCTGGGCGCGATTCACCTGTGGCCAGCGCGACGTGCGGATCCGGTGGTGCGCCGGACCGAGCGCCCCCGGCCGCGTGTGGACCTGAACGCGGCCGCCGCGTGGGAGCTGGAGATGCTCCCCGGGATCGGGCCGGCGCGCGCGGCGCGGATCGTGCGGCACCGGTCCGAGCACGGTCCGTTCCGTCGCATCGAGGACCTGCGCGACGTGCCCGGCATCGGGGACCGCACGATCGAGGCGCTGCGGTCCCACGTGACGGTCTCCGGCCGGGAGGAGGGCGGCTATCCGCAGGAGTAGACGCACCACACGCGAGCATCGGTCGGGGCGCTGGCTCCCCGCGACGCTGGCAACGCTGGCGCCGCTTGCGGCCGCGGCCGCGATCGCGGCGCTCCGGCCCGACGACGCGCGGCTGCCGCTCGCGCTTCTCGGCCTCTTGCTGCTGGCCACGGGCGCGGGGCTCGTCTGGGAGGTCCTCGCGCGGCGCGCGCTCCTCGGCGCGCGCGTGGCGGCGGCCGAGGTCGAGGACCTCGTGCGCCGGCGCGAGGCGCAGGCCGAGCACGTCCGGTCGCTCGAGTCGCGCGTCGAGCGCCTCGCGGTCATCCGCGAGATCCACCGCTCGACGAGCCTGCGCAGCCGCGGCGAGCGCCTGCGCCACATCCTCTCGGTCATCGGCGACATGTCCTCGGCGGCCGAGGTCGTGCTCTTCGTTCTCTCGCGCGAGACGGAGGAGCCGGTCCCGGCCGCGTACCGCCGCCGCCTGCCCGGGGGCGAGATCGTCGTGTACCTCGACCGGCCGGACGTGGCCGCGGGCGCGACGCTCGAGGGCGGCGTCCAGCGCCTGACCTGCCGGCACGCGACCGAGGAGCGCCGCGGCGGCGCGTTCGGTGCGCGTGCGGACCTGATGCTCGGCTCGCTGCCCGTGGGCGAGGCGCGCCTGATTGCGCCCAGGGACGAGCGCACCGCCGCCGCGACCGTGCGCGCGCGGCTCGAGGACGAGGTGGCCGCCTCGGCCGTGAACCTCGCCGGCGTCGCCGTCGCGCTCGAGGAGCGGCGCCTCTTTCGCGTGCAGGACGCGGCCGGCGCCGTGGCCCTCGCCTACCCGCTCATGGCCGAGGGCGCGGTCGTGGGCGTGCTGCGGGCGCGCCTCCCGGCCAAGCCCCTCACCGACGAGGCGGACTCGGTCAGGCGGTTCACGGGCGAGGCGGTCGCGGCCGTGGAGGAGGTCCTCCTCGAGTCGGCCGGGCACATCGGCCTCGCGGTCAAGCGCGACGAGGACACCGAGCGCGCCGCGCGCGACGCGCTCACCGGGCTCCTCGCCAAGGGAGAGTTCCACCACCACCTGCGCGAGACGCTCGGGGCCGCGCGCTCGGGCGCGAAGGCGCTCTCGCTCGTCATGATCGACATCGACCACTTCAAGTCGGTGAACGACACCTACGGACATCCGGCCGGCGACGCGATCCTGCGCGGCGTGGCCGGCTCGCTCCAGGGCACGATCCGCGCGCGGGACCTCGCCTATCGCTACGGCGGCGAGGAGCTGGCGGTGCTCCTGGTGGGCGCGCCCCTGGCGGCGGGTGCGCGCATGGCCGAGCGCATCCGGCGCGCGGTCAAGCGCGCGACCTACGAGGTCGAGGAGGGGCGCACGCTGCGCGTGACGGTCAGCCTCGGCGTGGCCTCGGCCGAGGCGGGAGAGGGCCTCGAGCCGGAGGACCTCCTCTCCCGTGCGGACGAGGCCCTCTACGCGTCCAAGCGCGACGGCCGTGACCGCACGACGCTCTACCGCGAGGGTCGCACCGTCCCGGTGCCGCGCGAGAGCGGGCGGCAGGCCGCGAGCGCCCCGGGGCGCTCCTCGCGCCGGGCGGGGTCGTCCGGATAGGCGCGCGAAAGAATCGACACGGCCGCCGTCGGGCGAGCGCACTCGAGGAGAGAGGCCGACCGTTATGAGACCGTACGCCGTCGCGCTTGCGCTCCTCGCCCTCGCGCTCGCCGGGGGAGCGAGTTCGCCCGCGGCCGCGGGCGAGCCGCCCGAGGTCAAGACCAAGTACGCCCAGTATGTCGAGCTCCCCGACGAAAAGAAGAATCTCATGGTCCGCCAGTACGTCCGGGAGGAAAAGGACGGCACGCGGGTCGTCTCGCAGAGCATGTACCGCATGGTCTCGGAGCTCCCGCCCGATCGCACCCTGGAGCTCGCCATCCGCATGGACGACTTCTACCGCTGCGTCTCGCAGGTCCTGCGCGGGCGCTTCCGCTGGAAGGGGCAGCCCGAGGCGCGGGTGTTCAAGTCGCGCGAGGTGTACCTGGGCCACCTGGTCGAGGAACTCAAGGTCACGACCGCGGGGGGCTCGGCAGCCCTCTTCTACGTGCGCGGGTCGAAGCGGCTGCTCCTGGCCTACGAGTGCCCCTCGCTCGTGACGCACCTGCAGCACGAGGGCGCGCACCAGTTCCTGTACTACTACCTCGGCGGCGCCGGGTTCGACACGCCCAAGTGGCTGCACGAGGGCTTCGCCACCAACCTCGAGACCTGGGACATGACGCTCGGCCCCCGCGCGAATATCGAAGGCTCGACGGCCAAGTCCCGCTGGAAGCGGCGCGTCTGGCGCCTCTACAAGGCGGACGAACTCCCGAAGCTCATGGAGTTCCTGAACGAGGAGGAATGGGGCGGCTCGCACGACGAGTACGCCCTCGCCTGGAGCGTCGTCAACTCGCTCCTCACCGACGAGAAGGAGGGGCTGGGGGTCTTCAATCGATGGCTCGCCAACCTGCTCGCGGGCCGGCGGCCCCTGCACGGCTACCGGGCCGAGCACTACGAGGCGCTCGAGGAGCACTGGAGGACGCACATCGAGGAGAGGGTCGGCCCCGCATGCAAGACGGCCGGCGGCGAGGGCGAGGAGGCGATGCGCAAGAGGCTCCTCGCGGGCCTGGAGGACGAGAAGTGGGAGGTCCGCGCCCGGTCCGCGATCCTGTTCTACATGCTCACCGCCGAGACCGGGCCCGTGCTCCCGGTCCTGACCGCCGCTCTCGCCGACGAGGACGCGGAGGCCCGAAAGAGCGCGGCCGAGATCCTCGGCAAGCTCGGCCCGGCCGCCGCGAGCGCGATCCCCGCGCTCGAGAAGGCGGCGAAGGACGAGAACGCGGAGGTCAAAAAGGCCGCGGCCGCGGCGCTCGAAAAGGTCCGCGTCAAGAAGGACGCCAAGAAGGACGTAAAGAAGAAGAAGCCCGAGCACACGCGCCGCTGAGCGGGGGCGCGATCGTATCTCTATAAGCCCTACTCGTCCTGCGGCTTGCGAGGCATGACCGCGGGCAGCTCCGCGGCGCCGGGCGCGGGCTCGATCGCCTCGAGGATGTTCCTCGCCCGCCAGGCGCGCTCGGCGTCCGGGTCGGCGGCGGCCTTCTCGATGTGGGGCCGGATCCACGCGCCGAGGCGGCGCAGCGCCTCGTCGGCCGCCTCGCGCTCGCGGTAGTCGTCGCTGCTGAGCTGTTTGATGAGCCGGCGGACGAGCGCCTCCTTCTCGGGCGAGGGCGCGGGCGGGTCGGCCCAGTCGGCGAGGACGCCGCAAAAGGCGCGGACCGAATTCACGATCTGATCATCCCCGACCTCGGCCGGCGCGGCCGAGTCGAGGTGCTGAAGGATGGGAGTGGCGGGCGCGGGCTCCGCTTCTGTCGCTGCTTCCTCCTCGCCTTCTTTCTTCTCGCCCTTTCTCTCGTTCTTCTTCCCCTCGTCTTGGGGTCCGGTCAGGAAGAAGATGTACCGCCGGCCCTTCTCGAGCGCGAGTTCCTTGGCCGGGATCGAGGCCCGCTGTCGCTTTCGGATGTCCTTCGCCTGCGGGTTCCACGCACGCTTCTGGATGACGGCGTAGTCACAAGCGAGTTTCCCGATCCGGACACGGAGCGCGCCGGGCGCGACCTGGCCGCGCAGGACCTCCGCGATCTCGACGGCGAGGTCCTGCCCGATGTCGAGCGTGTTATCCGTCCTGCCGGCGATGCCGGGCCGGATTCCCCGCGTGTTACGCGACCATCCCTTGCCCGAGGGCTTGCCTGCCTCGGTCACCGTGGCGACGAGCACGGCCTCGGCCTTCGCCGCGTAGGCCTGCGCCTGTCGCCAGGAGACCTCGGTGTAGATGCTGGGCGGCTTCTCTTGCTCTGTTTTTCCGGCCTCGCCCGCGCGGGACGCGCCGCACATAATCGTAAAGATCGCGACTATAAAGGCGGAAGTGGTCCGGGGCATGGCGGTCACCTCGCGGGAAGAATCCTCTACAGACAATTATGCCGCCGGGCGCGCGCGGCGCAAGCCGCAATCCCCGCCCCGGAGAGGATTCGTGTCTTTCTCCTTCCCCAGCACCGGGATTGGCGGTGTAATCTATAGAGGGCAACGCATGAACGCGACCGAACCCAAGCATCTCCACTCTGGCCTTTCAACCCGCGGGGTTGTACTCGTCGCTTTCGGGGTTGTGGGGATTTCGGGGACCGCTCTTTTCGCCGGGCTATGGTGTCCTGCCCCCCTTGGATCGGTCCAGGGAAGATGTTAGACTCTGGGCCGCAGAAAGGGGGAGGATGTCATGAAGCGGGGGAAGCGGTTGGGACCAGAGGTGATCATTCCGAAACTGCGGGAGGCGGAGGTTCTGCTGGCGAAGGGGGACTCGACGGACAAAGTCTGCCGGCAGTTGGGCGTGAGCGAGAATACGTACTACCGCTGGCGGAAGGAGTACGGTGGGCTCCGACTCGACCAGGCCAAGCGTCTGAAGGATCTCGAGAAGGAGAACGCCCGGCTCAAGAAGCTCGTGGCCGACGTCTCGCTGGACAACCAGATATTGAAGGAAGCAGCATCGGGAAACTTCTGAGCCCGGCAAAGCGGCGCAGGGCCGTGGAGCACGTCCTGGACGAAATGGACGTGCCGGAGCGCCGCGCTTGCCGGGCGCTGGGACAGCCGAGAAGCACGCAGCGGCACACGCGGAAGGTGCCGGACGACGAGCCGAGGCTGGTGGAGCAAATCGTGGCCCTGGCGACGAGATACGGTCGGTACGGCTACCGTCGAGTGACGGCGCTCTTGCACAGAGAGGGCTGGCGAGTGAACCACAAGCGGGTGGAGCGTCTCTGGCGACAAGAGGCGCTGCGAGTGCCGAAGAGACAGCCGAAACGGGGCCGCCTGTGGCTCGCGGATGGCTCGTGCGTACGGCGCAGGCCGGAGTACAAGGACCATGTGTGGAGCTACGATTTCGTGGCGGATCGGACGAGCGACGGTCGCGCATTGAAATTCCTGACGGTGATCGACGAGTACACGCGGGAGTGCCTGGCGATCGACGTGGCCAGGAGCATCAAGTCAGGGGACGTGATGGATCGGTTGGCCTTTCTGTTTGCGGAGCGGGGCGTGCCGGGGTATATTCGATCGGACAACGGGCCGGAATTCATCGCGGGGAAGCTGCAGGCGTGGCTGGGACATCTGGGGGCGAGCCCGCTCTTCATCGAGCCGGGGAGCCCGTGGGAGAACGGGTACTGCGAGTCGTTCAACGGGAAGTTGCGGGACGAGTTGCTGAACCGGGAGCGGTTCGACACGCTGTGGGAGGCAAGGGTGCTGGCGGTGCGGTGGAGGCGATACTACAATCGGGAGCGTCCGCACAGCGCGCTCTCGTACAGGCCGCCGGCGCCGGAGGCGGTGGAGCCGAAGCCGCTGTTTGACTCCCTCGTTACACTCGGTCGTCAAACAGCGGCTGTACCGCTAGGTCTCACATGTTGAGTGGTACAACGAATGGGGGCACCCATAACCGCGCGTGT
>Ga0272443_10003413_pt1 | contig 18730 bp, 10 predicted proteins | sample SSMAcet12_FD_193581 | JGI IMG/M metagenome (GOLD analysis project Ga0272443, IMG submission 193581) | Marine sediment archaeal communities from Little Sippewissett salt marsh, Falmouth, MA, United States - SSM-Acet-12 | ecosystem: Environmental > Aquatic > Marine > Wetlands > Sediment ... | reverse complement strand
CTTGCTGGACCCACGGAACGATGGCATCGATCGAAAGCAATTTGATGGTGACGGGCAGCTGGAATGCTGCGGGAGAATCGGGCGAACCGAATCTCGCGGAATATCATCTGGATTGGTGGAACGGGTTTAATCGCCATTTTAACCAGGATGTCAATCCGCCATATACGACGGAACTGGTCGTTCACGAAGGGGGCGATTACCTGGTTGCCTCGGCATATCTGTCACGCGGAGAGGGGGCGGTTCGGGATATTGACGCCCAGTCATATTTTACTCCTCCGGAACGGTCATCAGACCGCTATCATTATTATTATGTTAATGATATTGAATGGTATTCCGCCGGCGATGATTTAAGTAATATCAATTTAATAAAAGAAAAACTGATGGAACATGGAGCTATTGGAACGGCTCTTCTTGCGGACAATAACCTCATTGTCAATGATGTCCATTATCAGCCCCCGAGTGACGAACGTCCGCCCAACCATGCCGTCGCGATAATAGGCTGGGATGACACCAAAGTGACCCAGGCCCCTCTCCCCGGCGCCTGGATCTGCAAAAACAGCTGGGGAACCGGATGGGGTGTGCAGGGATTTTTCTGGGTATCATATTACGATAAGCATGTCGCAAAATATCCCGAAATGGGAGCAGTCTCTTTCCAGAATGTCGAGCCGATGAAGTACGATAAGTTTTATTATCACGATTATCATGGCTGGAGAAATACCAAAACCGACTGCGACGGAGTCTTCAATGCTTACACGGCGGAAGGAACCATTGGAGGTTCGGAGTTTCTCGAGGCGGTCAATTTTTATACCGCGGCTGACAGCGCTGATTTTATCGTCAGAGTTTTCGAAACGTTTTCCGGAGGGATCCTTTCAGGAGAACTGGCATCTATATCGGGATTTATCGAATTTACCGGTTTGCATACCGTAAAATTATCCGAACCGCTCGAAATAAAGGGGGGCGATCATTTCTTTATCAATCTGGAATTATCAAAGGGGGGTTACCCCTACGACCAGACCTCCGAGGTTCCCCTTCTTTTATCCGCCAAATATAATAATATAGTGCCTTCAACCTCGAATCCCGGGGAGAGCTTTTACTATAACGGTACGACATGGATCGACCTCTATACCGACGATCCTTCCGCAAATTTCTGCATCAAGGGCCTCAGCCGAGTCGATAGCGACTCTGACGGCATTAACGACATTCTCGATAACTGCCCGGGCGATTTTAATCCGGAGCAGATCGACTCCGATGGCGACGATTACGGCGATCTCTGCGATGAGTGTCCCAACGATCCTTATAATGACGCCGACAACGACGGGCTTTGTGGCGATGTTGATAACTGCCCTGACAGCCCGAATCCATTCCAGGCTGATGCCGATGGCGACGGTGTCGGCGATGCCTGCGATAACTGCATAGGCCAGTTTAATCCCGGGCAGGAAGATTCCGACGGGGACGGGGACGGTAACGCGTGTGATCCATGTCCGTACGATCCATACGATGATATAGACAATGATGGACATTGCGGCGACGTCGACAATTGCCCGGAGGAGTATAATCCCGATCAGTTCGATGCCAACGGGAACGGAATCGGCGACGTCTGTGAACCGCACCATGTATTGGCAACCAACCCGATTCGAAATATTCATTCAGTTTCGCCGACAACGGGATTTGAGATTGCATTTGATAATGTGATTGATGACGAGGCTCTTCAAAATACTTCGTTATTCGTGAAGGGACAGGTTTCGGGCTCTCATACGGGGACCATTTCTATCAATTCAGGCGAACGTATGATATCGTTCACGCCGGATACGCCGTTCATGGCCGGAGAGCTCGTTGAGGTCGTGGTCATGTCGGATCTCGGTGTGGTGAGGTCGAGTTATTCTTACCGCTTCAACATTGAATCCTCGCCCAACTCAGCGATATTTTCCGGTCCATTCGAATACATCGATGTCGGCACCTTTCCTTATGGAATCACCTCTGCAGATTTAAATTCCGACGGGGCGCCGGACTTGATCATTGCCAATTCCGGTTCGGACAACATTTCAGTATTACTTAATAATGGCACAGGCGGTTTCCCTAATAGAACCGATTATGATGTCGGCGAGAACCCGTTTTCCACTGCGGCAATCGATGTCGATCAAGACGGCGATCTCGATATCGCAGTCGGAAATCAGCGGGATAATTCTATCAGTATTTTCCTGAACAACGGCCAGGGCATATTGACTTTCAGCAACGAATATCCGGTTAAGGACGCGCCGTTATATTTATTTGCGTCGGATGTCAACGGTGACGGCTATACCGATCTTGAGATTGCCTGCGTCGGATACAGTAGTAATTTCGGGTACGTGACGGTTCTTCTAAACAATGGTACCGGCGGCCTTGATAGCCGGGTAGATTATATTGTCAGTGATAAGCCGGCATCGGTCTATACCGCGGATCTGGACGGCGACGGCGATTTCGACATGGCCAGCGCCGACCTTAACTCGGATCAAATCTCGGTATTTAAAAATAATCGTTATGGTCATTTCTCGTCGCGGCAGTTATTCGGTGTCGGAGAATATCCCTATTCGGTTATGTCCGGTGATTTCGATGGTGACGGCGATCTTGATCTTGTTACCTCTAATGTATTCGGCAATTCCGTCACGGTATTATATAATAACGGCGAGGCGAGTTTTGACAGCACTCGAACATTTGCAACAGGACGTATCCCCTATTATATAGCGCTCGGCGACATCGATGGCGACAGCGATCTTGATATCCTTACATCCAATCGAACCGGGGGATCGATATCCATACTGCTCAATAACGGTGCCGGATCATTTGCCGCTCCCCATAATATTGATATTGGTTCGGAACTGACTGCCATAACGGTTGCAGATTTCGACAATGACGGTTTTCTCGATATGGCGGCCTCGATTTCAATGGATAATCAGATTGTCATTCTGAAGAACAGTGTCAGCACATTTGTATCGGACGATAATCTCGCCCTCCCCTCGACCTATAGTCTGGAACAGAACTATCCCAATCCTTTTAACCCGTCGACCGAAATCGCCTTTTCTCTTCCGGCCAGGACAAAGGTCAAACTCGAAATATATAATATTCTCGGTCAAAAGATTGTTGAGCTTGCCGAAGGAGAACTGCCGGCCGGTTCACATCAGGTAAAATGGGACGGCGTTGATTCAAACGGGCGCCCGGTTTCATCCGGAGTATATTTCTATCGCCTGAAAACCGATGAATATGAAGCTTCCAAAAAGATGATCCTTCTTAAGTAATCATAATAAAGGGATGGCGTTGAGCCATCCCTTTTTGTATCTATTATCCTGATAACTGTATAAATTGCGTAAAAAAAAGATAGTGAATATGAATAAAAAGCACATTGACAAAATTGCCTCCGAGATAAAGGCGAGTCCGAATCAGATATCGGCGACGATTGAACTTCTTGACAATGACGCAACCGTTCCGTTTATTGCACGATATCGGAAAGAAGCAACCGGAAGCCTGGACGAAGTTGCGATTACCTTGATTCGTGACCGTATTGAACAGCTTCGAGAAATCGACAAACGCCGCGATGCCATCAAGAAATCCTTGCTGGAGCGGGATCTTCTCAGCGAAGAACTTGAGAAGAAAATCGATTCGGCGGAGTCCCTTGCGGAACTCGAAGATATTTACCTGCCATTCAAACCGAAACGCCGCACGCGGGCCATGATTGCACGTGAAAAGGGGCTGGAACCGCTCGCCGAGATGATCTTTGCCCAGGAAGAAATCGACCCCGTGAAAGAAGCGGCTGAATATCTCAGCGATGAAAAGGAAGTGACTACAATCGAAGAAGCCCTCGCCGGAGCGCGCGATATAATCGCGGAATGGATCAATGAAGACGCCGATATCCGGGCACAACTCAGAGAGCTGTTCGCCAGAGAAGGAATGTTGCGATCAAAGGTGATCGCCGGACGGGAAACAGAAGGTGCAAAATATTCCGATTACTTCGCATGGGAAGAGCCGATCGCCGACGCCCCTTCACATCGAATTCTGGCCATCCGGCGAGGCGAACGCGAGGGTATTCTGAGCTTTTCTATACTTCCTCATGAGGAGAACGCCCTGGAAATACTTGACCGGGCGTTTTTAATCGCTACAAATCCTGCCGGTATTCAAGTCGAGCTCGCCATTAGAGACAGCTATAAACGGCTTTTGGCGCCATCCCTTGAAACCGAAATACGAAATGAGTCGCGCAAAAGAGCGGATGAGGAGGCAATCAGGATATTCGCTTCGAATCTTAGGGAGCTTTTAATGTCGCCGCCGCTTGGCCGGAAAAGCATTATGGCAATTGACCCCGGTTTTCGTACCGGATGTAAACTGGTTTGTCTCGACCGCCAGGGAAAACTCCTCCACCATGATACGATTTTTCCCCATAGCGGCGCCAGGCAGAAAGACAATGCTTCAACTGAGGTCAAGGCACTCGCAGATAAGTACAAAATCAATATTATTGCGGTGGGCAATGGTACTGCCGGACGAGAGACGATAGCCTTTATTAAGGAAATCGGTCTCCCCGACTCAATCCGAATAGAAATGGTCAATGAATCCGGCGCCTCGGTCTACTCGGCCTCGGAGGCGGCCCGCGAAGAATTCCCCGATAAAGATGTAACCGTCCGGGGTGCAGTATCTATCGGCCGCAGATTAATGGATCCCCTGGCGGAGCTGGTCAAAATCGATGCGAAATCAATCGGTGTCGGACAATATCAGCATGATGTCGACCAGAACGCTCTTAAACAGGGTTTGGATGATGTTGTCATTAGCTGTGTTAACGCGGTTGGAGTTGAAGTCAACACAGCCAGCAAGCAACTGCTGACATATGTCAGCGGCCTTGGTCCCCAGCTCGCCAAAAATATTGTCGAATACCGTAATGAAAACGGCCCCTTTAAGTCGCGTAAGTCACTCTCTAAAGTGCCCCGTCTCGGCCCCAAAGCGTTCGAGCAGTCGGCTGGATTCCTCAGAATATCGGATTCCAAAAATCCCCTCGACCAGAGCGCGGTCCATCCCGAAAGCTACCAGATCGTGGAACGAATGGCAAAGGACCTTTCATGTACTATACAGGACCTGATGTCCGATGAAAACCGGCGAAGAGAGATAAAAATCGACAAATATATTTCCGATAATATCGGCCTTCCGACTCTTAAAGATATAATCTCCGAGCTGACCAAACCGGGGCGCGATCCCAGAGAGGAATTCGAACATTTCAGTTTCGATGAATCCGTGAATAGCATTGAAGATCTGAGAATCGGGATGACGCTCCCCGGCATTATCACCAATGTTGCCGCCTTCGGGGCTTTCGTTGATATCGGAGTCCACCAGGATGGGCTGGTTCATATCAGTGAACTGGCCGATAAATTCATCAAGGATCCGTCGGATATAGTAAAGGTCCATCAGAAGGTAGAAGTTTCCGTGATAGGCATCGATATCGACCGTAAGCGTATTTCATTATCAATGCGAAAGAACCGTCCCGCTACCGCATCATAAATGGTCGCGGGGAGAAATTTCCAATATGTTTGGCGATTCGCTCGATGTATTCGGGGGTCGTTCCACAGCAGCCGCCGACAATATTTAGCAGTCCTTCGCGGCATATCTCCCCAATCTGTTCTACCCAATCTTCGATTTTAAGCGGATACGATCCTTGTTCGTCGGGGAGTCCGGCATTTGGATAAAAGGATAAAAGCAAGTTCTTATGATCCTTGATTGATTTCAGGGTCGTCTTTGCCCCCTCAAAATCATCAATGCAATTCACCCCCACGATAATAAGATTATCGTTTACTATGCCCCGAATAATGTCTCCGATTTCCTCGCCGGATAAGGGCGTCCCGCTTCTATTGGGATAGGCAAATGAAAGCCAGACGGGAATTTCAGTCTTAAGTTTCGCAAATACTTTTCCCGCCGCATCCAGAGCCGCCTTTGCATTGGGGAGATTTATCATCGTCTCGAGCAGAAGAATGTCAACACCGCCTGTCACCAGGGGTTCGATCTGGCGGCAGTATACTCCGACCAGTTGATCATAATGATCCTTATTGGATAAACCAATATTTCTGATAGTAGGACCTACCGAACCGGCGCAGAAAATATTTCTCTGAGACGTGTTTTGATCGATGCACTTTCTTACGATTTTTACCCCCGCCCTGTTTACCGCATCGAGATCGGCGGACATATAGCCTTGCTCTCTTGTAAGCGAATTCGCATTTATAGTATTGGTCGTAATGATATCTGCCCCGGCATGGATATAGTCGTTATGAACTCTGGCAACGAGTTCCGGCCTGGTAATATTATAAATGTCCGGAAGCATTTCGCTGTCGTCGATGGACCTGAGATAGGTTCCAACTGCACCATCCATTAAAAGTATTCGCTCCTGTGCCAGCTTATATATGGCGCACGCTGTTTCCATGGCATAAATATATTAAAATTGTCTTCATTGATGGTTTTTTTCTTGGCGTTAGCTTTGAAGTTATTATATTGGCCCTATGAATAATATACTAATATTATCATTTATTGGCTTGGCTCTTTTGGGTATTTATGGCTGTTCCTCACAACCGGAAGCGGAATTATCGGACACGGTTAAAATCAAGTACGTCGCGACACTCGAAAATGGAACCGTAATTGATTCGACCCAGACCGATAACCCCATGGAGCTGGTGATTGGCGATGGCAAAATTTTCCCGCCTCTCGAAGAAAGCCTGATCGGATTATCCGCCGGCGACACCATTACGGTGACCCTGTCCCCAGAACAGGGGTTCGGAAATCGTCGTGACGATTTAATCGGCAAGATACCAAGATCGGCATTTCCCGATACGGTTGATTTAAAAGTGGGAATGTCATGGCAGGTTCCTTCGGCGGATGGAATATTTTACGCTTCTATCGTTGGACTGGAGACAGATTCGGTTCTGATAGATTCGAATCATCCGCTGGCAGGCGAAACTGTCACCTATCAGTTCAAGCTGATTGAAATCATAAAGGCTGAATAGCTCTAAGAAGAGTGGGCGAATTTGTTAATTATCGCCCTCGCCATTCCCCTGATTTGACGCAATTCCAGGTCGGGGATTTCTTCGGGTGTGCGGGACCTCTGGTTTATATGAATCCCCGTAAGAACCCTGACTGTCTTCATGCCGAGATATTTCGCGGGCGCGATATCTTTGTCAATTCTATCGCCGACCATGATCGCATCCTCTGGCGCAACTCCAATTCTTTGCAAAGTTGCCTCGTAGAATCGAGGATCCGGCTTGGTGGTATCGAAATCTTCTCGTATCAAGGGAAAATCAATAAAATCGAGCAGCTCATGGCGCTTCAGAATTTCCAGAAGCTCCTTGCCATATTGGCCGGCAATTCCGACCTTGAGATTGCCGGCCAGTTCGCAGACTTCTTCGTTGATACCATTGCTCAACATCAAAGGCGGCCTGTTTTTGACTATATCTTCTTCGCACTTTTTTTTCAGGACATTGAATAATTCAAGGTTCGGTTCGACATTCTTCCATAAGATAAAGTCGTATACATTCGAACAATATGAATCGACAGCAGTATCGAGGTCACGTTGATAATCATTTGGAGAGTACTTCCCGTTAATGCCGGAAATCAGCGAGGATACCAAGCGGCCATAATATTTCTCTATTTCGGTTTCATCGACTATGATTCCGCCGGCATCAAGTAATACGGTCAACTTTTTGGACATAACAGGTTCTTCCATTTCTTTGTTTCATGAAATTGCCCTAAGCTTCTTCACCAGGAATATGTTCTTCATCCGAAGGATTCAAAAATCGGACCAGCGCCCCCCAGCGTTTATCGACCGCGAAACCTCGCTGGGTATAAAACCGTCTCAGGAAAAAGTGGGTCTTAACAACCCGGATACCATGGTTGGTAAGGCGATTACAAAAATCTTCCAGCATCGCGCTGCCAAGACCGCGCCCCATTAACGGTGCGGAAATGACGCTCCCATCGAGATTTACAACGTTATCTCCTTCATAGCGATAGCACAGCCCGCCGACAATCTGATCGGTACTGTCGACGACTACCAGATACTTGTCTCCTTCTGAAATCGATTTTGAATAACCTTCTTTGAAAAAGAGGCGATACAATTGACCGATCTCTACCGGGGTAACCGGTTCCCTGACCGTAAAACTTTCCCCTTTGCGATCCATGATAGTCGTTTTGACCACGATATGCTTATGTTCAGGGGTACCCACCGCCAGGACTTCCAGCTTTTCAAGTTTATGTGCTTTCGGAAAAATAAGGTTGCTGAAGATCCTTCTGTCTTCGGGATCCTCAATGAATCCCTGGAGTTCAGAAATCTGGAGCGTCTGGATTGCCGGAGTTTTCGGATGATGAAACATATATTCGATTAGCTTATCGAAGGCTTCCGCGATTTTATCGGTGCAGTTAGCGAAATATGTATGCCGGTAAAGATAATATCGCGATATTTCCGGAAAGCGATTCAAACGATACAAGCGCCACAATTCATAGAGTATCTGCTCCTTGGCATCGGCCGTGGCACTGGTATTAACCATTTCCCATTCCCGATATCGATCAATGGCGTTTTGAAGAGGAAGCGGAACGTAATACTCTTTTTCCAGCCTTCTAATGAATTCACGGAGTTTCTCGAGAACAGCCTCTTTCTCAGCGGCAGTTCCTTCATTTTCAATCGCCTGCATCATTTCCTTCAGGAAATCGCGTCCCTCCTCGAGTCCAAGATCCTCTATGCCGGCGTCAAAAATCCATTCAATCCTGATAATTTCTCTTGTCCAGGGATAATGGGCATAAGCTTTAAGGAAAAAATTCCTCAGCATGGGGCGAAACAGCATCATCGGACCCTCATAATCCTGCCAACCGTTCAATGATAGAATTGTCGCTCCCTCGCGGAAATCCTGATCCGGAACCACTATAATTTCAGGTGAAATGGCACCCGGAATAATCCTTTTACCGCTTACCCGCCATCCCTTAAAAATTGCAGATAATCCTCGTATGAACATCTTTCGCCATTTATTACCGCTCGGCATATACCTCAATTGGGTCTGATAACTTGAATATTCCCGGACTTTCTCCCAGAAAGTCAATTCCCCGCGATATACCAGCGATCTGGCGCCGAGATCGGGACGACAGCAACCGAGCCGCGGAACAACCCTTGGCCCGTAGGGATAATTGGCGATTGACATCAACCAGTAGATCGTTTCGCGCACGGTTGTTTCACGGACATCTTCATGCAAAATCAATTGAAGATCGAAATGCTTCCCTGTAACCGTGTTGATGCTGACCCGGTATCTGAGATACCTTCTCCGCGATATAATCCTGCTTATCCAGATCCCGCCAGCGGTTATCTGATCGAGTTCGAATGAATCATCATCGAAGGCCAGTATCACCGATTGTTTAAGAAACGTCGTCCCGACCAGAACACTCTTAATTCTATCTATTTCGCTTTCGGACATATTGTCGTCGAATATCAACCATTTCTCCCAATCGTCCCGGGAATATTCGGGGCTGTTATCCTCGAGATTCTTTTCATAATGAAGATATAGATCTTTAAAGTACTCCTCCGCCAGCTTCGAGAGTTCGGGATCCTCATAATGCAATATCCAGCTGGCCAGTTCCGCCCTGATGGTCGCATAGAATTCCGGATGAAACTTCGCGAAGTCAGCCAGCAATTTCAGAAGTCCGTCGAACTGCTTCCGGGTACTATCACCGGCAGGCCATTGCAGCCCGATACGATAATTAAATAATCTCTGGCGAAGCGACTCCAGTCTTCGCTTGTTTATGCTTGATGATGCGATTTCCTGTATCGACTCTTCATCGAGAAAAGGCTTTCCGGAATGAATAAATGACGGAAGCACCCGCGTATAATCCGGCGCCGGGTCGTCCATCAATAGAATGCGATATGCCAGCGCGCGAACCTTCAGATCCTCATGATTGGCAAGAGCCGCAAGACGACGACGAATAATCTTCCGCAGTCTCTCGTCGGCCTCTTTTAATTCTCTTCCAAGTTGACTAACCGCTTCAAGAGAAGCCTCTTTATCGCCAAACAGCGCCAGCATCACCAGTTGATTAATTTTAGCCAGGTACTCGTCCGAGACACAGCAAATAGACGCGATCTGTTTTGATTCGTATTTTTCGCTTTTATCAGGCAAGAAGACCTGTCCGGTAAATGGGTCAGGCGACAGATGCCACCCCTCTTTGAATGGTGAAAAGGCTATCAGCGCCGGATTGCCAATCCAGAGCAAAGGCTGGCGCGCAACTGTCCCGAGATTGATGGTATTATCATTTATATGATACTCAAGATCCCCTATTCGGATAATACCCTCCCTTGCCGTCAGAGTAATGAAAAGATGCCTTCTGTGGTGACGATCATATAAACCGTTTTCATAGATAATGATATCATCCTCGAGGATACCGAGATCGCGGTAAAACCAGCGGGGGATTTTGATATTAATTTCACCGAGCTTGAATTCAACATACCTCGAACGATACAGTTCATCGATTATCGGTTTGAAATTCTCTTCGATCACTTTGCGCCGATAAGTTCCTTTCGGCGTCAGCTCTTCCCTGTCAATATCGAAATTGCGATTCAGGACCGCGAAATTGATAATTCTCTCAAATGGAGCAAGGTCTTGATTGGCTTTCGTAATTATTTTATGGTAGTAATCGTATAGTTCGTCGTCGGTTTTAAACCCCTGGTATGTCGGATCCTCCGGGTCGGGGACAATCAAAAGGACATTATATTCGCGGGCATCGCCGACCAGGAAAGTCCTTTCAATTCCCGGCACTCCCTGGAATTTCTGTTCCACTTTCAAGGGAGCGATTGTCTGTCCCTTATTATTCTTATATATGTCTTTCAGTCGATCTATAATCTCGTAGTGACCATTTTCGAGCTCCCGGAATAAATCTCCGGTTGCAAGGAAATAGTCGTCATCTGGGTCAATTAACTGGCCCGGGCCGGCATCCTCGAGATACCGGGCGATATAAGGCCCTGCAATACTCAGTTCCCCATCTTCGCTGAATTTCACTCTTACTCCGGGAAGTGGTACTCCGATAGAATTATCGATATATTCTCCGGGAGGCGTCATGGTAATGCCTCCTGTCGCTTCGGTCATTCCGAATCCGCTGCACAGCCCAACACCGTTGCTGTTAAAGAAACGAAAAACCTTCGGTGCCAGATGTCCTGCAGCCGACAGCCCCCAATGAAGCCTGGCGCCGACCACCTTCCGGAATTCCATATCCTTTTCTGCGGTTGACGGAACCTCGCTCATTTGAGCAATACACTTATCGTGAATCTGAAGCCACCGCAACGGGATGCTGATTAAACCGGAGGGATTTACTTCGATAAGAAGTCTTGATAGCGTTTCTACCGACGGATCCCCGGGGAAAACATACGTTCCTCCCCAGTAGATGGTCCCGAGCATTTCGAAATATCTCCCGAATGTATGGTACAACGGCAAATAGCATAACAATAATTCATCATCGCCGACATTCGGAAGTGCCGCCGCCCGCGCAAAGCGCTTTGTTACCAGATTATAATTGGAAAATGAAATGCCCTTCGGTTTACCGGTGCTTCCGGAGGTAAACATAATCGTGGCGACCTCATGCATCGGCCGCCGCTTGCGATTTTTCAGTATCGCCTGGATCTCATTCGGCGCAATGCTCAAAGCAATTTCGGAGAGGTTTCCATCATCATTCTGATATTCTTCGAGTTGCTGAATGGTGAGTATTTTAAAACCGAGATGATTGATTTCCCTTAAGCGAACCAGTGTGGAATAGCTTTCGAAAGAATCGGTCACGACGATGTTTATATCAAGACGTTTAAAGATCCAGATTAGGGTTTCCGAATCGAAATGGACATTTAACGGAGTTACGAGAACATCATAGAACAGACAGGCCAAATCGGTCAGCGCCGATTCGACATGATTATTCGATATAATGGCAACCCGTGGTTCATCCGAAATCCTGTAAAAAGCGGCCGCAAATGACTTCAGCCTCTGTCCCACCAGCTGATAACTCCAGTATGCCGGTATTTGTTCGGACATGTCCTGGAACAAGGTCTTTTCGGGATAGATCTTTTCGCTGTATTCGAACATATCTCGAAGACTGTAATTTGCCGCTTCAATGGCCCTGAAGGCCGCCTCGCTCCAGCGATATTGTTCCTCCCTGAGTTTCAGACTGCGGATATAGCGGGGTCTTCCGGTAGTATTGAGGAAGAACTTCCACAGCTCTTTATCCCCTCCATTCGACGCCAGGAGCTCTTCGGCACAATCGAGGATTTTCAGGGATTCTTCAACAGGAGGTATTTCAATTGAACCGGGCCGGTTCCACTGCTGTAACAGGTCACTTAACTTATGATTTTCCATTATATTCCTGCGTTTTGCTCCTTTGTTGACACAATATTAAACGAAATTAGTCGATAATCAAGGATTAGCTCAGTGGATTTAATCGCTATTTTAGAAAACAACGCCCGGCGGCTATCTAATTCAGGGTAATCGGCATTCCCATTACCGGCCAGACAAATCTGACGAAAACAGCAATAACAATCATCAGGATAACGCTTGCCGGAATACCGGCAACGAAAAATTCACCTGTCGTGAATTGCTTACTCTCATAGGCAATGGCATTCGGCGCCGCGCCAACAAGCAGTAGAAAAGGCATCCCAGCCGCAACCAATGAAGAAAATACGATTACCTCTGGTGCCACGCCCAAATATGGGGCAATAACCAAGGCGACAGGCAAAGAGATAGCGATAGCTGCTACGTTCATTATAAAATTGGTCATAATCAGGACGAAGAACGCAATCCCAATCACGAAGAGGAACCAGCCGGCATGCTGCAAAACCCCCAACCATTGAATGGCCAGCCAACTCGCCGCCCCGGTTTGCCAGAGACAGAAGCCTATACTCATGGCACCGCCAAAAAGGAGAATAATATTCCATGGGATTTTCTCGAGGTCATCCAGAGTCAGGATACGAAACAGGAAAAACAGGATGGTCGAAACCAGAATTATCGCACTCTTTTCGACATTCTCAAGACCGGGAATAAATTTCCGGAAACTCAGGGCCAGAATCGTAAGAGCCACGATCGCAATGGTCATCACCTCCGTGCGGGATATCGCCCCCAGATGCTTGTTCAATACCGCAACCCTCTCCCGAAGACCCGGAATAGTCTTATGCTCGGGGCGAAAAACAATCAGGATAAAGGCCCAGAGGACAAATGTCATCAATACGCCGACCGGCAACATATAATAAGTCAATTCAAAGAAGGTAATCTCCCGCCCGGTAATATCCCGGAAAAATCCGATGGCCACGGCGCCCCTGGCCGCTCCCAGAAGCGTGATAATACTCCCTGCGCCCGCCACAAAGGCCATCCCTATGAAAAGCCCTTTGCCGAACTTGGTCGGCCGGCCCTCTTCATCGTACAAATTATATATGGCCATTAGAATGGGATATACCGCTGCAGCCACTGCCGTATGGGCCATAATCAGCGTCAATGCCGAAGTCATAATAAAAGCCCCGAAATAAATCATCGAGGTCTTCTCACCCACAAGATTGAGCATTTTATATGCCATGCGTTTGGTTAAACCCGATTTCGAAAAGGACATACCAATCACGACCGATCCGATAATGAACCACACCGACGGATCCATGAAGTCATTGAAGGCGATTTTGGCCGGGCGAATCAGGAATACTGCCTGGACGACGCCAATGGTAATACTGGTAACCCCAATCGGGACAACCTCGAAAACCCACCAGGTTGCCGCCAGAAGAAACAGTCCAAGGGCGGCCTGAGCTTCATTGGAAAGAGCAAAGTGCTTTCCTTTGGGGTCAATGGCATCGGGCCATTCGGGTGAGAAATAAACCAGGCTGAAAAGAAAGAGGCCGAGGAATATAAAGAACAGGCGTCGATAGTCAAATCTTCTGGTTACCGTCGTAACATGCGGATCATGATGAGCTGTGGTCCCCGGACTCTTTGGCTTGTCTCGTTTGTCCATCCCAGGTTATTCTTCGGTAGGCGGTTCCACCGATGTCTTTAAAATTAATTCGGCAATTTCGTGAAAGACGTCTACACTTCTGACAACCCCGACAACGTCGCCGTTTTTTATTACGGGAAGCAAAGCGTAATCGCGGCTGACCATTTTATATATGATCTTGGCCATGTGGTCATCATATTCGACGGTAGAACCGATCGGTTGCATTACCTCACTAATCGGCTGATTAGCCTGGGCCTGCATGGCGTTCCGAATCGTCCCGGTCGACAGGTCCACGAGGTTTGGATCCACTTCCATATCGAAAAGCTGTTTCCTGTGCGGGATCGACATTGTTCTTAGGAAATTCGGCTCCAAGCCTCGGAGAATATCCCGTCTTCTGACCATTCCGACAAGGTTATTTTCATCGTCAAATACCAGTAGTACTCGCGGCAGCGAATATTTTCCGGAAACTTCAATTTGATGGCTTTCAAACTCATGAATAGCGTCTTTAAGCGTTATCCAGTATTGAACATGGGGATAATTATCGATTGGAATCATCAGGTCTTTGGCAAGCTTCCGAGGCATTAGTTTCCGCCTTTCGGATCCTGGTTGAAATCCCCGATAAATAAATTTCGGGTGCCTATATAGTATGCCTTATTCATAGTCGGCCAAATATATAATCATCGCAATTTGATGTCAACAAAATCAGAGCAATATCCTCATTTTTTTTGGGGAACCGCCAAATACCTTTGCCCATTATTATATTCGGGGGTAAAGATATGCGTGATCTCGACAAGGCCATTACATTGGCGGGTAAAATCCACAAGGGACAAAAGGACCGCTACGGCGCTTCATATATTCTCCATCCGCTGCGAATTATGATGAAAATGGAAACTACTGAAGGCAAAATAGTCGCGATTCTACACGATGTTGTCGAAGACTCCGACCTCACTGTCCAGGATATTGAAAATCAGGGGTTTGAGGCAGCAGTAAGTCGGGCCGTCGATTCCTTATCGAGACGAGAGGGGGAGAAATACGATGATTATATAGAACGAGTTAAAGACTCCCCGTTGGCGGTTCTGGTAAAACTCGCCGATCTTGAAGACAATATGGATATTAGAAGAGCGGAAAACGTCGATGATGAGCTTTTTGAGCGGCTGAGGAAATACCATCGGGCCTGGAAAAACCTGAAACAGCATCTTGATTCTACCAAATAATGTAATAGAATTACACTGAGGGGAATTTTATTGTTAGAATTTACCGGATTAGTTGACAAAGGGTTAACACTACCTAAATTATTATCAGTAAAATCCTTTCGGGGACTTAAAAACCTGACGTTGAAGGATAAACAAATGAAGAAACTGGTGCTGGTCCGACATGCTAAAGCGGTAAATAATGGCCAGGATATCTCTGATTTTGAAAGATCGCTCGTCAAAGAGGGGCGAAAGGCTTCAGCCAAAATGGCCTCCAGATTAAGGAAGGCCGGATTTCAGCCGGATTTCATGATATCGAGCCCGGCCAATCGCGCTCTCGAAACGGCTCATATCTTCGCCGAAGCCTTCGATTACCCAATTCAGAAAATATTGTTGCGGGACATCATTTACGAGGCTTCAAGCGTGGAACCGTTCATTCACTTAATCAATGAGCTGGATGTAAATATAGATAATGTTATTTTCTTCGGCCATAATCCCTCTGTCTCTGAATTTGCGGCTCTCCTTTTGGGGAATTTCGAGAGGAGCATGCCCAAATCAGCCGTGCTGGAAATTGCGATCGACAGGGTTAACTGGCAGGACATTCAGCCCGGAGATGGTCGCCTGGCGAATTTCGATATTCCTAAAAACAAAAAGGATACCGGTAAACTGCGCAAATCCTCCAATGAAGAATTATCCGACATTATTGGCCGGGAGATAAAGGATCGGTTGTCGGAGTACGATTCGGAGGCGGCAGATAAAATCGACAAAAAGATAAACAAGTATGCTCAGAAAATAGTGCAGGAGTTTATTAAAAAGTCAAAATAGCGTCTAAATTGAATTATGAACGATCTGGAATACCCTAAAGATACAATCGAGACAATATTGGTTGCCCCTTAAATATGTTTACCCCCACGACAAAATCGACGATAATAGGAAGTAACGGAATTGAAATAATGGATGGTATGAGCCAAAAAATTACCAATAAGGAAATCAGCTGGCTTTCCTTCAACTCAAGGCTATTACAGGAAGCCTCCTACCGGGAAGTACCCCTGATCGAGAGAATAAAATTCCTCGGGATATTTTCGTCCAATCTCGATGAGTTTTTCCGCATACGGGTTGCCACACTCAAACGCCTGTCGATGCTCGGAGGTAAAGCACGCAAATTAATCGGCCATGATCCCAAGAAGGCTCTGAAACAGATTCAGGATATAGTTTTGGAGCAGCATCGAATCTTTGACAAGATCTATCAAAACATCCTTATCGAACTTGCCGATGAAAACATATTTATAATAAATGAAAAACAGCTCAGTGAGCAACAGGGAGAATTTGTAAAGAACCATATCCATGATGAAGTTCGTCCTAAGCTCTTCCCTATCATGCTTGATCAGATTAAAACCATCCCGGACCTGAAAGACCACTCCATCTACCTGGCGATTCGCCTTTCCCGGAAGGACGACCCCAAAGCCGACAATCACGCATTAATTGAAGTTCCGACCGGGCTTTTATCACGATTCCTGATGCTCCCCCAAATTGAAGAAAAACGTTACCTGATACTCCTGGACGATGTTATTAGATACAGTCTTGAAGACATCTTCTCGGTTTTTAAATTCGATAAGTTCCAGGCATGGACGGTTAAGCTGACCCGCGATGCCCAGCTCGATTTGGTGTCCGATGTCTCCCAGAGCTATATCAAGAAAATCGTGAGGTCGCTCCGGCGCCGGAAAGAGGGGTCGCCGGTCCGCTTCGTTTATGACGCCTCGATTCCTCAACAATTACTTGATATCTTCGTGAAGAAACTGAAGCTGTCCGATGACGACACATTGATTCCGGGAGCTCGATATCATAACTTTAAGGATTTTATCAAATTCCCTGATTTTGGCGAAGACCGCCTGAAATACCGTCCAATCAAACGACTTCCCCATCGCGATATAAAACCCAAAAAAAGTATCATGTCTGCGATGGAAAAGAAAGATATTCTGCTTCATTATCCTTATCAATCATTTGATTATATCATAGATCTTTTGCGTGAGGCCTCGATTGATCCCGATGTGACTTCCATTAAAACCACCGTTTATCGAGCCGCGCGTGATTCGAGCATCATTAATTCCCTGATCAATGCTGCGAAAAACGGCAAGTCAATAGTTGCCGTCATGGAGCTCCAGGCCAGATTTGACGAGGAAGCCAATATATACTGGTCGAATCGACTTCAAGAAGAGGGAGCCACCGTTATTTATGGGGTTCCGGGGCTGAAAGTCCATTCCAAGCTCTGCCAGATTACCCGACAAACCAAAAAAGGCACAAAACTATACACGATATTCGGCACCGGAAACTTCAATGAAGATACCGCCCGCACCTACAGCGACCATTCGCTGTTTACGACGGACAGGAGATTAACCCTCGAAGCCAAAAAAATCTTCGATTTCTTCGAAAGCAACTATAAAACTCCTTCATTCAAGCACCTGATCGTCTCCCCTTTTAATATGCGCCCTACTATTCTTGAATTAGTCCAGAATGAAATAGACAATGCCCTCAAGGGCAAAGAATCCTGGATTCACTGGAAATTGAATAATCTCGTCGACGGTGAAATGATTGAGAAATTGTACGAAGCCAGCAATGCCGGTGTGAAAATCCAGCTGAATGTCAGGGGTATGTTCTCTTTAGTGCCGGGAGTCAAAGACCAGAGTGAAAACATCGAGGCCATAGGTATCATTGATAAATTTCTTGAACATTCACGGGTATTCATCTTCTGCAATAACGGCGATCCCAAATATTTCATCTCTTCGGCCGATTTAATGCGTCGTAACCTCGACCATCGCGTGGAGACGACGGTGCCGATATACGATCCAACCATACAGGATGAACTCCAGAATTTTGTGAATATACAATGGCGGGACAATGTAAAAGCGAGGGTTCTCAATAAAGACCTCGACAACCGCTTCCGGGCAAACACTTCAAGCACAAAAACAAGGGCACAAATTGATATTTATGATTACTTGAGAAAAATCAGTATCGATGACTCCGATAATGAAGCTCTTGTCAAGTTTAATGGATTTAGTTAAATTAGTTACCAATTATGAAATTTGCTGCAATCGATATCGGAACCAATGCTGTCAGGCTTCTCCTCACCCGGGTATTTGAAACAAACGATAAGCCAATTTTCAAGAAAGAATCGCTGGTCAGGATTCCGATCAGGCTCGGTGAAGATGTTTTTTCGACGGGTGCGATATCTGAAAAAAAGCTGGAAGACCTGACGCACACCATGATCGGATTTCGCAACCTGATCGACGCCTATGGAGCCATTAACTACATGGCCTGCGCGACATCCGCGATGCGAGAAGCCGACAATGGACCGAATATTGTTAAAACACTTCATAAAAAAAGCGGTATTTCTCTTGAAATAATCGACGGCCGCCGCGAAGCCGAAATTATCAGTTTCCATCAACCGTTCAAATTCATCGATAAGAATAAATCGTACCTCTATATTGACGTTGGCGGTGGCAGTACCGAACTGAGTTTGATTTCCAACGATGAGACGATTGCCTCAAAATCTGTCAATATCGGCGGTATTCGCA
>Ga0272443_10003411_pt1 | contig 18734 bp, 48 predicted proteins | sample SSMAcet12_FD_193581 | JGI IMG/M metagenome (GOLD analysis project Ga0272443, IMG submission 193581) | Marine sediment archaeal communities from Little Sippewissett salt marsh, Falmouth, MA, United States - SSM-Acet-12 | ecosystem: Environmental > Aquatic > Marine > Wetlands > Sediment ... | reverse complement strand
AACGGAGGACCGGGAAAAGCTCATTGACTATTTGATCGGTGAAGGTCTCCTGCCGGTCAGAGTGAAGCTATGGAAACTGTATAACAACGCAGCATGGGAAAACATGGTTGATAGCTTTGATGTCAGCTCTCACCACTCCGGACACTACTACCACTCCGGATGCATGGATGTTGATGTAACTATGACTGAGGAGGAGGATATTGATGACTTCGATGAGAAAGAGTGGAACGATATCACGAGTGAGATTGTAGACCACTTCCGCGGCCTGGCCGATGATCTGTACAAGGAACTGGAGAAAGAGCACGACTATCTAACCGAAGATGAAGCAGTCATTGAAGCGCTCGATGCCAACGAGTTCAAGTATGATTCCTTGGGGAGGGAATGGTAATGTCTAACCTAGTTTCAGTTCGATCCCTTGGGAAGGGGTGGGTAATGTCTATAGGAAATGATGACTACCCCTATCGTCCGGAAGCAGAGTTAAAGATACACAAAGCTAACCAACCGAATGCCTGTCACCACTGCAAGATAAAAGATTCTGATTTCTTCCTGGAGTGGCATTGGGAAATGTCTAAAAAGGAAGTAGAGAAGCTTCGAACCAAAGGTTGGGAAGGAGAGGACCCGGTGGTTGGCAGTAACGGGTTCACATATATATGCAGGGACTGCCTGCGCAAAATGCCGCAGGTAGTAGCCCACCTGAAGGTCACCGATCCTAAGGGCTACCTTAAAACGATTTATGGAGGTTAATATGAATTTCAAACAAATCCGTGATAGACGGCATAACCTCCGCAAAGCTAAGACCAAGATGACCTTAACCCACATACTCCAAGAGAGCCATCTTTGTTGTATTTGCAAAGAGAGGAAGAATATTGTTTACCGGTTTCAGAACTCCAATTTCCAAATCGGCAAGATGTGCAGAAAATGTGCCGCAGCTCACCTGGGTGAGGATGTCCTCCGAGCCAAGGAAGCTGCCTTCCGGCTCAAAGACCTGTATGACCGGGACCTTCACCGGTAATTGATTTTCCTGGCCGGACCATTCCCTTCCGGCCTGGGCTGCACCGGCCCACCCGTTTTACCCCAGCCAGCAGTGCATTAATCTAAACCACACCCATCGGGCGGGAGTGCCTTAATCGGCACGGTCCCGCCCTGGGGAGAGGTATGTAGCAGCGTGCCTGCGTACCCCCGCGACAATGTGGCGGAGAAGTTACCACGGGTTGCAACGGCTCTGAGACAATGTGGCGGAAGAGGGAAAAGAAGAAAGGGGCGGATTTTTGCTACCTTTAGCCGGAATAGTATCTGGAGACAATGTGGCGGATAACCTACCACGTAACGGAGACAGAGTGGCGGTCTCCGAGACATCGTGGCGGTTGCTGAGACAATGTGGCGGAAGAGGGAAAATAAGTATAAGCAATCAATTTTTTAGGAGTATATATGATTACAGCACACAGAACTAACATGAGGGACTTATTCACCTACATTGAGAGGAAGCAGTATGGTGTCAAGAAGGTAGGTTATTCTACCTTTGAATATACCAAAGAGGGAGTACGCCGAATTATATTTCATAAGACAGATATAATCAAGTTCAACCCGAACGGCAGTGTTACCTTAAATTCCGGTGGATGGCAGACACCTACTACCCTAAAGAAGATTAACCAATTTTCCGGTAATATCGGGTATGTCAGGCAACGTAAATACTACTGGTACTACTACTTTTGCCTGGGTGTAATACCCTTTGAGGACGGAATGACTGTCTGGCCAGAACCAATTATGCTGGAAAAGGCCAAAAAAGGTGAATTTGGCCCGGAAATACAGTTGAAGGCAATGTATGGTGCAAATAATGGCTAAAAACGGGCTAAAACAGCAACTTCTGGGAATTATTCCCAGAAGTTATCAAATTCGGGGCAAAAAGGGGGCAAAATGGGCATCTGTTTCCAAAACTGGTTAAAAGAGAACACAAACATACCTGAAAGCCGTATTCCTGCACTCGATAGAGGCATAAACGAACTGCACCGCGGTTTAGCCTATATGACCGAAAACTCACTGGAAGCTGTTAAAGAAGCAGGGAACATAGCAGGCCTGCTATACCAGTTCAGCCAGGTAGAGGAGCTATCCAAGCTACCCAGCAAGATACTCCACCCATTACAGAGGCTCTATGGCAATGGCAGTGCGGTTCAAAGAAGTTAAAGAGATACACTATCACGGCTCCAGTGATTACCTGTCCTGCTCGGTATGTGGCCAATGCCGGAAAGACATTCACGTAGTAATACACGAAACGATAATATTGTATAACGGCAGGGCTTACTGTGCTACTACCATGTGCCCGGACTGCATTAAGAAACACTGCCCGGCTCCAGCCCGGTTAATGCTGGCCTACTGTGAGCGGTAAAGTTAAGTATGCCTGGCAGGACATCCTGGAATTAAGAGTATCCAATCTGGTAATTCGCTGTAAAGAGTGTGGTCGGAAGAATACCCCAGACTATGATGTCTATGCAATAGTGCACGAATACTCAAAGGTCGGATATACTACTACCCACCTCTGTCCGGCCTGCATTAAGAAGTACGGCAGCAGGGCACTCCGGCTCCGGCTGTTGTACTGCAAATAAGTGCGAAAACAGCCCATTTTCAGGGGTGTGAGGGGGGCAGGCGCACCGTGTTGGGTTGGCATAGCACTACATCTTACAGGGACGTGCTGGCTGAGACAATATGGCGGAGAAATTACTATGAAACGGCCTGATTTTGCTGTTTCTGGAGACATTGTGGCGGAAGAGGGATAATAAATATAGGCGGTTGTTAGTTCCTTATAGCATATACAGTCTATAAGGGGCTTACTGCTCTCTGGTACACGGAGTTATTATGGCATACAATAATATAAACAATTTAAGCTTAGAATGTACCTGTACTGATATATCAATAGATAAGTGGAATGAGTTGATGCACGGTACTCGCAGGGCTTCTAAAAGGCAAGTAAACAGGTTAGTACGCAAGTTCCTTCCGGAGTTGTATGAAGCGTTAGCCTTGTGGTGCTATAACCCGTACAGCTACTACAGGACAGATAAGCATCTGATATTGGTACATTCGGCCATAGAGTACTTCCTGGCTTATGATTGATGGTATAAACACTTACACTTATGAGAATTATCTTTCTGAACGTAAAGTGAGGGGTTCTAACGTGTGTTGCGGGGGTAAGGGTTGTGGTGTTCGTAATGTAGAGTTATATGTATTAAAGGTAGCCAATCCTTTTAATACAGCCTATATACCGTTTTGTGCTGAGTGCTGCGTTAAACGGGGTATCACTAAAGAGGAATTAAGGCTAAGGAGACTGTATGAGCATACATAGTTATTTCTCAAATATTATCAGTATAAAGGCGCAAACTGAGTTTATGTGGAAGGGGCGTTGCCGGGTGTGTAATAAGGGTCTCAAGGAAGATGAACCACGGATAGAAGTTAGATGGATTGGTAATAAGTTAAATGTATCCAGTGTCCACCTCAAGTGCTTTACACCGGAGATGGTTGAAGAGAGCAAGAAACTGATGGCTAAGCGGTTGGCTGAGGTTGAGAATATGAAACTGAAGGTGCTGTATGGCTGAAATTGATATGGATACGCTTGACTGTATATACCGGGTATCGGAAATTGACTGTAACACGGTACACAAATGTCCTCTGTGCCGCAAAATGAATGAAAAGAGAGTATGGGTCGAAATAGCCTACACTGGGGGTATTATATGCCATTCTGGAGCCATCTGTATCAAATGCTTCAAAAGACACTTTGACCGGATTAAACGGAGCATACTCTCCTACAAAGGGAACGAACTGCACACCCTTATTGACACCCGGATACGACTGCTCGGTAAAATGAAACTGAGGGCACTGTATGGCTAAAGAATACCGTTACACCGGAGTGTGGCTATCCCCGGTAGGAAAAAACGTATGCTATGATTGCTGGGTAAAAGCTAAAGAACTGTATGAAGTAGTAACATACCTTAATGGGCATATAATGATTCGCACAGGCTTTATGTGTGCGGACTGCTGTGAAAAGAGGGGGATCAGCCGAGAACATATCCGGCTGAAAAAATTGTATGCTAAGCGATGAACTTATAAACAAAATATATGATGTGGAAATTCAGCCCATCCCCCAGTTCTATACAAAGGAATGGGAGTGTAAGTGCTGTCTTAAAGCTATAGATTACAGACCGTCTATCGGATTACTGCACTACCCAGTAGAAAACCCAGTAGAAAGCTATGTCGCTACCTACATCTGTGCAGAATGTTTCGAGAAGCTCAAGCCCAGAATACTGGAAGTGCTGAAAAAACGGGCTGAACGGATTGAGAACATTACCAAGGAAATGAAGTTGAGGGTTATGTATGGTCGAGCGGAACGTTAAGATTGCCCTTGTGGATGAGGATGAGGCCTTTGGCTATAAGGAACTGAAATGGCTATCCCGGCAGGAAATACTGGATGAGGTAAACGCAGACCGCTCAGACGGCTGGACACCCTACACCATTGAAGACTGGGAAGAGGCAATGCTCGAATGGACAGACTATCGGTATGCAACAAAACTTGAAACACTATACGGAGTAAGTGATGCCAAATTTCAACCCTGACTGGATACACGCTGTTCACCCGGAAATAGGATGCAGCTATAAAGGACAGAGAACAAAGTGCCCTATCTGTGATACATTGCTTAACCCGAACCACAGCACCCGGCTGTCCTACGCTTACATATACACCTTCACTACCAAGAGTAAGCGAAACCCGACATGGAAGAAGGTACACCTTTCCTGTCTGCGAAGTATATACCAGCGGGTAGAAGAGAGTGTGCCATTGAAGCTAAAAGCCTTCCGGCTGAAACTGCTCTATGAGACTGGGAAGGAATAACCGTGTTAAATATCAGAATACCGGACTTCATAAAAGCTGAGATTGTTAAACCAGTATTCAACAAAGAGTGTGCGAAATGTAGAGCACTCCTAATGGGCCGGACAGCCATTGCTGTAAGCTGGAAAGAAAAGGTAAGTCCCTGTGTTACTACTGAGATATGCGTGGAGTGCTTCAACAAGTTACTACCGGAACTTGAGGCTTCCGTTAAAAAACAAAACGAAGAAAGACTGGGGAAACTTAAAGGTATCAAAGTAAAGCTCCTTTACGGTACACAGGAGCAGGAGTAGTCATGGAAACCAAACACATAATGACTTTTAACAAGAAAGTGTATGACGCCGTAGAGGTTGCAACCATTGTAACGTGGTACGATGACGGTGAACGCATACAGGAAAGAGTAGAGAGCAAGGACGACTGCTTTAACGGCGAGAGCCTTGAACTGTGCGAATTGTCCTACGGCATCTACCTGCACCTCTCCGAAGGTGGGGTGGAGTGTGTTGCCGAATGCGAAGATGCGGATATGTGCAGGTATATTGCAGAGGACATGGCTAAGTTGCATTTTGGCGATACAGTTGCCGATTTTATAATTGAGGTATAATTATGTTATATGCACTAATTACAGAACAAATTACTGATGGCGAGAAAGAGTATTATTTTTACTGGTGGATGTCAGGTAAAGATGAAGACAGTATTGTCAAAAAGATAGAGCGAAGCATGGACGCTGTCTATGGGGAAAGAAATGATCCCGATATAGATGATGAGGGTGAACTGGAAGATCCCGGCCCTTGGGAATATGACGAATATGCGAGTGCAGACTACGAGTATAAGATATTTCGCTCTAAACTGTCTTTAACAAAAGAACTTTTGAGAGAAACTAAAATGAAAGGCTAATAACTATGGCTGAACTCAAAACCAAAGATTACGTACTGAACAAGATAGACTATAACCGCCAAAAACTGGAGTACCTTAAAACTGTGGCTAAGAGCTTCAATGAAACCGAAGCAGTAAACGAGAAGTTCGAGAAGGTACTGCACGCTATTGACGATCTTATGGATGAAGTCAAGGAGTGCGAGGATGGGTAATAAAGAGTACACCTTGTTGTTAGGTAGCTACAACTCCAACTCAGACGGAGATAGTGTGGCTACCATTATCAAGATAGACGACAAGTTTATCGAACGTGCAAGACAGGCAAGAGACCTCTACAGCTCCTGTGCTGGAGAGGGTAAGCCCTTTGACAGTAAGGGGGAGGACTTCCGGCTGGATGCCTTATTGTTTCGGTACCATTCTGCTGATGTAAAAGTTACACCTGAATACGAAAAGTTATATCCTGATGAGGACTTCGATTTTGACAGCTACGGTGAAGATGTTTATATTGTCAATGCTGATACTTCTGAACTGGAGTGCTGGAACTCTGGCAATGGGACAGTAGAAATAGATGACATAGGTATTGTCTTTCGTACCTATGACGACTATAACAACTACGAAAGCACAAGGATATGTTTCGGTACTTTGGAGAGATTGCAAGAGGAAGATTTTTCCAAAGAAGTCAAGCTTCGTATGCTGTATAAAGACAAGTTAATTAAAATAACATGATCGACACAATTAAGAACTATGACATAATCGAAATACGCAAAGCTAATGTGTACGAAAAGAGAATTACTGGTAAAGTCTGCCACCAATGCCAAGCACCTATCAGACAGTATGCACCTTGCGCAGTTATACGGTGGGTGGCAGAAAGAATTATCCGGTACTACATCTGCCCTGACTGCTTTAAGAAACATGAGGATGAGTACAGAGCTATACTGCTGAAGAAACTGGACACGTTTAACAGTATAAAACTGGGGATGCTTTATGATAAAACTGCGTGATGTACAGATACGTACAGCCAAAATAAGTATATTTTCTATTTCGGAACGTTTCGAGAGTGCTATACCTGGTACTACCCATCGTTGTCCTATCTGTGGTAAACGACTTTCCGGCAAGGTAGGGTATGTCCATTACCTCGGAAATAAGCTTTCTCGTTTAGCACACCGGGACTGCATAGAGCAGATACTGCCTGCACTGGTAGAGCGAGACACACAACGTGCAAGACACCATGCTCGTATGAAACTTAAAATGGTATACAAGGAGTACTAATGAATCAAACAGCAAACAAAGTTGCTTTAAACGCACACGAAATGATTAAAGCAGTTGAAAAGATCAAATCAGTTATAGATTCATGTATCATTGAACTGGGCATAGTTGAAAAACTACAAAAGTTTGAATTACCTGAAAATCAAGAGGATCAATATACTAAATACACTTTTTATATAGGTGATGGGTACAGTAATAACAAACTGCACGTATCCTCTATTTTGGAAGAGAAAGACTATAAAGACTTCTTAGAAATAGTACTTGAAAAGGTAAGAGTAAACCTACAGAAGAAAATAAAACTCTTTACCAAGGAACTGGCAGAACTTGCTTCTACCAATTCACTGAAACAAATATATGATAACTGATATGCAGAAACAACTGTTTATATCTGAAGATTTGGGAATACCTGAGGGGCTTACCCCTCTCGGTAAAAAAGCAGTAGAGACGTTACAGCAATTTCTAATCAAAGAGGACAGCACTAATACTGGGGGCTGTAAAGCCTTCTACTCACCTAAGCAATGGCTTGAAAGAGGGGAACAATATGGGTGTAATAGTCTGCTCATTGTATGCCACGATGGTGGTGACCTTGCACCTTACTGTAACTGGGCCTATGACTCTCCAGCCTTGATGGACAGCCTAAAAGCGGAGTTAGAGAAAATCGGAGTATATATCGAACAGTGTACAAGCTGGTACTCTGCAATATATAAGTCATGAACGAGTACTCGCATTTCGATGTAAAGATACCTGCTACATTGTCCTTTGATGGTCGTAGTAAACGGCCCTTTCAGTTCTACGGCACCTGTACTAAGTGCAGGCACAAGTGGAAAAAGGGGGCAGACATACTACTTGGTAAGTTTATCATTAAAATACCTATCGGCAAAAACAACTGGTTTTATGCCACGCTGTGCGAAAACTGTGCTAGGGAGATGGGTGTAAGTGATAAAGCTATAAGTGAGATCAAACGTTACAGAGATTTAGTTAATCTGTATAACAAGAGGAGTTAACATGGACAACTTTACAGCAAAAGTAGAAATACCTTATGAACGGATAGAAGACCTCATCATCACTGGCGTAGAGGGCGGTACAAATTACTGGATGACAGTAGAGGGGCCTTGGCTGGCCGGAAAGGACGGATGGCTTAAAGAACAGATCGAGAAAGGTACACTGAAACTGTCCAACCGTCATGCTGAAGAGGATGAAGACGGTGAGATAATAGAAAAGGTCATTGACCATGCTGCCTTACAGAAAGCTATTGATCTGATGGCTGAGAAATACCAGTTTCACTGGGGAAACTTTATAAACGAGAGCGAAGACGCAGAAACAGGTGATGTGTTCATACAGCTGTGTGTGCTTGGTGAAATAGTCTACGGGTGATACAATGCAGGTTATGTTGAAATCCTATACCAAAGGAACAGATAATAATTATTCCGATGAATATTCCGCAGAATATATGTTTCTTAACTTGACTGAAGACCTGATCAAAAAGATTAAACACCTTGCAACGCTATTAACACCCTCTATGATCCAAGTTGATTTTGAAATCAAAGAGCCTCACGAACTTGCCTTTTTTGTTGACTGTGAGTATGTTCATCACCTGATTAAAACAAGAGAGCCTAAGTTACAGGAGCGAAGAAACTGGGGAGCTATATTATGTGTCAAAGAACCCGTGGACTTACTGGACGCTGAGAAGTTCTACGAGGAATTAGAAAAAAAACAGGCTATTGGTTTCGGTAGTGAGCCTGTTGATGCTATCAGGATAACTGAAAATAGTACACACGTAAGGTTTGTATACTACGGGGACGAGACTGATACCGTAACTAACCTATATGATATTAAAGAACTGGAAGCTATACTAAACTCAAAAGACGCTATTAAACTTAAGCTGACATACAGCCGGATGTGTGAAGCTACGTGAGTGGAGACTTCGCGGCGGAAGACGGTATATAAATATAAGGGAATTTTTATGACTGACAGAATATTCAAGTGTACGTACTGGGAAGAAGATACTTATGATCCACACTACACAAAATGTGAAAGCTGTAAACGTGAGTTCAGTAATGGTGATTATGCCTTCTGGGCTGACGTGGCAACCGGGTCTTGGGGCGGTCGTAACAAACCAGTAAGAAGAACAATGTACATCTGTGAAGAGTGTGCTGTCAAGTTATTTGGAAAAGATAAAGTCAGACTGTGGATACTCTACGGTAAGGAGTAATTATGCCTACTTTTCAAAAAGGGGAAATCGAGAAACACACTGCTAAAGTGATCAGAGACATTGTTACGATTGATCCTGACTTAGAACAAGCAAATGCTAGTAATCACAAACCTACCTGTTATATATGCGGACACAGGTATAAGACAGGTGAGAGGTTTGCACGGGTAACTTGGATGAATTATACCTCTGTTACCAGGTCCGCAATTTGTAAAGAGTGTGTTAAGCCAATAGTAAACGCACACGAAGAAAGAATGAAAGCTGAAATTCAGAAAGTAAAGGCCTTAAAGCTTAAATTAATATACGATGGCAGATAAATACGGCAGACTGTATCATCTGAAACAGTGTCTTAAAGCAAGAGATGTTGACCTGCTGATCGACTATCAGGACTTCAGAGGAAAACCCAATAGTGTCGCCTTTCATGCTATGGATATAAATTTTAACAAAATTGACCGATATTGCCCTCTGTGTGGTACCACAGACTCTCAATACATTGTATGGGGGTGGGCTAATTATGGTCCTCTGCTTGATGGGTGTATTAACTGTTTTTCTATATGTCTTAACTGTTTTAGAAAACATATACACCGCCGTTCCGCATGGAATATTCCTTTACTGTATATGTCAGATGAGGAATTGCCCGGATATTCAATGGCAAGGAGTAAGCGTGGAAATACAAATTAAGGGTTTAAGGATCGCCAAGGTCCGGCCCATGACTACAGAAGAACTGTCAAAAGAAGGGTGGAGCCAGGGTAACTACAACCCTGCCACAGCCCTGGAGTTAGAAAACGGTACTGTTATATATGCTTCCTGCGATGAAGAGGGAAACAGTAATGGCTGTCTCTTCGGGTACAAACCCCCGGAAAAATTAGGTAAGCTGTATAAACAGGAACCGCAGCACTTTATAGTTAGCTGTAACTAGTGACATCGTATTAATTTTTAAGGAGTGTCAAATGGTTAAATTTGCACAGATTGAAGAGCTTTTCATAGCTGATGCTGCTCTCAGGAAACTGAAAGCTGAGCTTAAAAGTAATGCTCAGTACCAGGAACTTGAGGCTAAGCTGAAAGAAGCTCAGAAAAAGGTAAAATCAGCAAAGAATATTCTCATTTCCAACAAGGACGCTGTCAGTCCTATCGTACAGCGGTACGTCACTATCCTGTTTGACCACAGGAAAGTGGAAGGCTACGAGTACGATACCGTTGAGGTTCGGCCCAATGAGGAGAACATCGTCAAGTCTGCCGAAGCTGATGAAAAACGTTACAAAAGGCTGGTCAAGCTCTACAAGGGAGAGCCTGCCAGTTAATCCCGGTATTAACGTCTGGGGGCTTTGCCCCCAACGTTAAACTAGCGAGGCACGCATGAACCATGAAGAAATATCCAAAACTATTAAAAGTATACAAAGGGGTTTAGAATATCTCACACAATACATGAACGCCATTGGCGTGCAATTGGAAAAACTCCAAGGAAATAGGGGAGCTGATCTACTTGCACTAATAAATGATAATATAGGCTCAAGATCCACAGATATTATGGACGGGGATCTCTTAAAAGCACAACATGTCAGAGACGCTACTGCTCAGTATCTCAAGCTATTGCTGGTAGAGTATACTCGACTGTATAATGAGAAAGTAAAAGAACTAAATCAGTTCACCAGCAAGGCACGGCTGGAAAACCTATATAACAAAGAGGACACCAATGAATAAGGAAACAATACTTAAAGTAACCAAACAAGAAAGACATTACAGTGCTTTAAAATTATTGCGGCGTTTATGCCTAAAAGCAGAAGGATACAAATGCTTATGGGAACGTTGCTCCGAAAAGTATGAAAAACTATACAACTGTGAGAGCTACAGTAACCTGTTCGGAGAGTATGACAGTTGCTCACCCCAGAAAATACTGGAAACACTGAACGAAAAGACTGAAAGATTGTTTGATAAAGTCTTAAATGAATCCCTGGAACTACTGGCACCTGCTGCAAAGGACACACTAATCGCTACTATTCACTCAACGTATGAAGATAAAGGTAAAGACACTACAGTAGCCCAACAATTACTTAAGGATGTTGACGACCCTGAAAGTGAGCTTCCTGACATAGCTGAACTTGCTGCTGATATGATCTACAATGCTATCAACAGTAGAAGCCAATTGGAAGATGATATGTTTCGGGCTCTTAAACATAATATTACATTGAAAGGTGGAATAGAGAAAAACAAGGAACAGGCAGTGAAAGGACAGGTACTACTGTACGATAACCTTGTAAAAGAGCATGAAAGGTTCAACGGGGGCAGACGCATAAGTACTGTTTACAGTCCTGATGCCTTTAAGGTACACAAATTCATGGTAGACCTGTACAAATACATTAATGTTGTGCTTTATGGTGCACAACCTAGCCTCTCTGTACTCACTACAGGCCAAGAAATTCGTGCCTCTAACATTTATAACGAGTGGAACAAGATAGTTTCTGAAAACAACTACAGAACAGGAGCAGAAAAAGTAATAAACAAATGGCACGATTTAGGACAGGGAATGTCTTTTAAGTGCTTTAAAAACAAAAAAGTAATTCTTAAGTTTAACGAAAAAGGACAGGCACATGAGTTCCTGGAACCCTTTGTCGCAGAACAGGATGAATTAAGAAAGATGATCTGGAGTACTAAATTCTCCAGAAAGTATGAAAACAAAGAAGCTATTGCACAGGAGTGACACATGCAAATAAACTTAGCACAGTTTGCAACTTACAGGTTGCCTTGGATCAGTATAATGACAGGTAAATTAAAAGGGATGAGAGCAATTAACACTAATCCTCTCACTAACAGCTATTGTACCAAGATGTGTAAATCATCTAGTACCATTTGTGCCTCTTGTTACTCCAGACGGATGCTGCTCGGAGCGAGAAAGAGTTGTGTGCCCTCTTTCTCATACAACTCCGAGCTGCTATCCTCTGGTGTTTTACCAGATAGCCAATTACCTATGCTTAATGATCTTATATTCCGCTTCTCCGCACATGGGGAGCTGATTAATAAGACACATGCAATCAATCTGCATAACATTGCAAAGAAAAATCCTGGCACTACCTTCGGGTGGTGGACCAAACGTCCTGGCCTGTTACCCAGAGAGAGATTGAGTAATGTTAACTACATATACTCTACCCCATACGTAAATGTGCTGAACCCGAAACTGCCGAAAGGTTTTGACAAGACTTTTAATGTGTACACCAAAGAGTTTGCAGAAGAGCACAACATCAATATCAACTGTCACGGCGGATGCAATGAGTGCCGTCTGTGCTATGAGAAAAATGATGTTACACACATCAATGAAGTTATCAAGGGGAAACCCCTGAAGGAGTTAAAATGACTGCACATGAAATACCTATATACGTATGGAGCAAGCTGGTAGAACTTGCGAGGGAAAGGAGTGGTAAGAAGCCAAATCAAGATGATGACGACTGGCACAGTGCTGGCGAGAACTTTGATATCAATATCTTCTGTTGCATGAATGGTAAATACCGTTATGCGATACACCCCGTTACTGACGGAAATATAGGCAACACACCTCTGGTTAAAGGAGATATACCAGAAGCCTGGTTAGAAGGGAGAGAGTTATGACCATAAACGAAATGATTGAAAAACTGACAGAACTAAAGGAAAAACATGGTGGTGACACTGAGGTATACTCTGGTAATAACTTTCCTGATAGTGTGAACAGTTTAAACTATGAAGAGATTACTGAAGAGGATGATTACAAATGTCATCTGAAACTATTTAATGATAGGCGCGAGTACGGTGTGTTCATCAGCTAACCAGCTGGAATCTGCAGAGGACATGGTAGACCTGTGTGCCAAGTGCCACAAACGCCCTGGCCTGTTTGCCAGGACAGGATCAGACGAGAAGCTATGCCCTGAGTGCTTCTTTGATATGGAGGAAGAAGATGAGTAGATCACACTTAACGGCAATAAAACGAAAGAAAATCTCTGTTCCTATGCGATGGCTTAAGGAACGAGGCATATTTGACCACCAAACAAAGAACATGGACTGGGGCTGTGGTAAAGGGGACGATGCCGACATGATGGGCTTCTTTCACCGCTACGACCCCCACTATTTTCCTGAAAAGCCGTTGCACGGACACCTGTTTGACATCATTACCTGTATCTACGTATTGAATGTCATACCTCCTGGCCCAAAACGGAACAAGATCATAAGTGAAATGCAAAAGTATCTGAAAAAGGAAGGTCGAATATATGTAGCTGTACGCAGAGACATTAAGAAACCTACCTTCACCAAGAGGAGTACTGAACAGCACCCTGTAACACTAAGATGGCCGGTCCTTGTAGAGAACTCTGACTTCTGTATCTACGTAATAACCAAAGGACGTGACTACCCTCTTAAAAAAGGAGAACTTGACAATGGGTAATCCTATACCGACTTCCATCGAAATTGGTGGAACGTTAAAACCGAATAAGTTAAAACAACTGTACGCTAAAGAAGCACTTATCGATGAGTTTTTTGATGCTGTATGTGAAGACTGTGTTCACCCTGAGTGGGGGAGTTATTGGTCTAAAGACCATGCTGATGATAAAAAGAAGTTCATAGCGTACCTCCAGAAAGCTATTAAAGACAAGAAAACGATTGACCTCAGAAATGATCAAGCCAACTACGGGCAGCTGGATTACGTGATTGCTTTCTGTCAGAACCACGATCTGCCTTTTATTAAACAGACAGACCCGGACTGTGATGAACCTGAAACTGTAACTTACTGGGAACCTGACGGAGAGTTAAAAGAAAGGATTGCTTCCAGTGGTGCAGTTGTGATACCTATTTCAGAAATAGAAACTGTCATAGACAGTAAACTTACTGAACAGGAAAAACTTGAAAAGCTAAAAGAGATGGTGGAAGATAGGAAACCTCCTGAACTACCTCCATTTAATTTTGAGGGGGATTTATGATAAACCTTATACCGAGCCATCTGGAACACAAGTATGGTGAGCGCATCATAGGTGTATTTACCCAGGATGGTAATACCTATTATCTGATACACTCTACCCAAAAACGTGAAGGTATTGATTATCTTGAACTAAATAACCAAACGATAAAGTATCGCTGTAAGAGATGCTTTGAACAAACAGACAGCCATACCTATGAGGGCTTTGCTTTCATAGTTGATGAACTGGACAACCGGCACTCACCTGCTGACCTGATTATCGACTTCAACATGGTGTTCACAGCTAACTACTGCGAAACTTGTGAAAAGAGGATAATGTCCAAAGTATCTGCTTCTGTTGTCTGTAAGGTCTGTGGAAGAACAATATCCTATCTCGAACCAGGAGATAAAGTACGTGTAGGTGATATCTTTTATGTGACTTGCCAAATGTGCAAAGGAGGTGTAGTAAATGCAACACCTGCTTAAAAGGATACAGTGGGAACTGTGTGAGGATTACATCACTGGGATGTTAGAAGACAGAGGACGGCAGTTAACCTTGTATGTGAAACGTGTGGATGTTAAAAAGTTCCAATTGTTCGTATCTACTGTGAAGGACACCATAAGGACCTTACGAATTGAAAAGGCTACAGAAGGAGATATTTCCTTAAGTTTCTGGGAAGAGGAAGTTTTGCCTTCCTTCAAACCCTACATACTGGATTATCTGATAGAGTGGAAGTCCAGTCAAAGGAGACTAACTTGAAAGATATCAGACAGATAGACTTGGATAACCTTGAGAGCATACTGCAAAAGCTTAAAGACACTAAGATGCCTTTCATGGAACAAATGCAGGATAATCTCATAGCTATCCGGTACTTCAACAAAGACAGAAAGAATAACCTAGCTGATGTGGTCATTATAGAGTTTGACCACCGTATCTTCGCTGAACTCAACCTGAGCGGGTGTGAGTTAATTACCACCAGGTATTGCAAACAGTTTGACGAAGCTAAGGCCTTGGTTGAGAAAACCTTAGGCATAAAAGTGAAAAAGATCGTCCTGTGTGACGACTGTGAGCACAAATTAAAGTGCAACTACAAAACTCCCAGGTGCAACGACCTCGGGTTTTGTGATGTCATAACTATGATGTGAGGTGAACATGGGAAATACAATATTAAAACCCAGTACAAAAATGTGTTATACAATTCTTCCGACTCAGTACGAGGAAGGTAAAGGTTATATCCCCTCCCTCGTTATTGACGGAGAACATGGACACCGGCCACTTACCGGCCAGGGAGAGTTTGCTGAGCCCTGGTATTGGGGACCGACCCTTGAAGATGCTGAGCGCATCGCAGCCCAGAAAAATGCGGAGATGGGTATCTCCCCTAAGGAAGCCATGCAAATGGTACTGAGGTCTATGCGATGAGTGAAACATTACCTCCTCTTAACATTAAGGGAGCTACTGTCAAGCACTCTGGATACAATGGGATCTCTGCTACTGTGCTTGACAAAAATGATGAGTTGTATTTCCTCTCCTGGGCTGATATCGAAAAGGCACTGTGTAAGTGCAACTACAAAATAATTCCCAAGAAAGGAAAGCAGAGATATCACAGAGTTGAACCCATATGAAACACGTAGCTCTAGGTGATTTATTTACAGAAGAGGAATTGAAAAAAGCTCGGCAGCTTAAAGAAGCTAAAGAAATATGCGAACAAATTGTAAAACCGAAAATGGATCATATCAACAAGATCACTGGCCAAGAGAATGATCCTATGTACGTATCCTACTTTCTTGAGTATACCTTAAGTAAGGAGTAATCATGGAAAATATCAGACCACTAGCCTTTGATGACTTCATAGGCCAGGAAGACGCGAAAAGACGGCTGCAGGTAGCTATTGCCTCTGCCCAGACTAGAAACAAACCCCTGGGCCATATCCTGCTTAGTGGACCTGCTGGCCTTGGTAAGACCACCTTGGCTCAAATTGTAGCCAACACTACAAATGTATTCATTCTGTTTACCATCGGGAATAATATCACTAAAGACACAGACCTCTATAACCTGATTGACCGTGTTACAAGGGAGAACGCTGTCAACATCCTGTTTATCGACGAGATACACACCATACGTTCTATTGCTCAGAACAATTTGCTTACCGCTATGGAAGACTTTTCCATATCTATCAAGAAAAATGGTCACTCCCAGAGATACAACTTCGCACCTATCACGATTATAGGTGCAACTACCAACCCTGGTAATCTGTTAAAGCCTGTGTATGACCGCTTTGACCATAAAGTGGTACTCGAACCTTATACCCCTACTGAACTGCAGAGTATTGTCAAATTTACAGTATCTAAGCTCGACTATGTAGAAGGTATAACTGACAAAGCTGTTGCTGAAATCGCAAAACGTTCTCGCGGTGTTGCCCGCATTGCAACTAAGTTCTGTAAGTCTGCTCAGGATATTGCCTGTGTAAATCAGAAAAACATTATCGACGATGAAATAATTGCAGAAACCTTTGAGATGCTTGATATCGACGAGAAAGGCCTCTCTACCAAGGTTGATGTTAAAATCCTCAAGTATCTGTTCAACATCTATCCTCAAGCCATTGGCGCGGATAATATGGCACAGTTACTGGACGAAGACCCCCGTCATGTACTCAATGTTGTTGAGCCTAACCTGTTTAAGCTTGGTTACATTGAAAGAGGACGTGGGGGCAGGTCAATTACTCCTAAGGGTATGACCTACCTGAAAGAAAACGGACACATCACCACTAACGATGTCAACTCTTCTGCTATGACCCTTGAGGCGTAGTTATAACATCTATGTAAGGGAGGACATATGGACTACTCTAAAGTGTGTTTAACAGAAGAAATACGTAATTATAAGAAATATCGAGGCGATAAATCATTTAAGAAGATATTTCTTATAATGGAACCTGAAATTACCAAACTTATGGGGGCATATGGTAAAATATATGTAGAGAGGAATGCTGGCGATGCAGAAGACATATATTCTATTGCCGCAGATACTCTCTTAAAGACAGTTGTTAGTAATAAACGACTGGATTTATCGAAAGGAGATAAGCAGGTATACTCATTTTTAAAGACAGCTATGAGCTTAAGGGTTAACTGTTTTTTAAAAGACAGGATCAAAGCTTTGTTGTGTATAAAATCAGCTACAACTGTACCACTGGATGCTGTAACGGATGTGGATATATATAGCTCTTCTTATGCCGCCTATGAAAGGGACATACGTAGATTGGAGTTTACTTTAGCTTTCAGAGAATTTGAAAAGGAGGCTGTATTCTTTGAAAGTAATAAAACGGACTACAAAAAACTGATAGACCGGATAATACAAAAGCCAGACGTATCTCGTAGAGAGTTAGCAGCAGAGCTAAACTGCACTGATGGTAACATTTTAATTTTCTACAGAAAAGTAAAACGTTACTTTAAAAACAAAGGAATAGAACATGCTTCAAGTATTCTTAGCTAATATCCTATGCTTTATGGATATGATATGTAAAAAGATAATAGACTTCACTAACCAGTTAAGGTTTTTGCCTTTAACTATCTTAGTAAGTATTATAATACTACCATTGGATAACCTGATAGCCGAGTATGTAAATATTAAAACCGATAAAACAGAACTGGAGATTGCTGCGTACTGTAAAAGAATACAAAAACTTAAAGAACTGGCTCATAAAAACCAGGATCACGACAGCTATCGACATTACTGTAACGAACAATCGCGTATAGTTGAAATATTTCAAACGAACGGAATTACCAATATCAGTTTATCCGGAAAAATATACCCTTTAAATAAGTAACCCACAGGGGGAGGTATGAGGATAACTATATCTTTTAGTGAAAAAACGGATAAGGACATTATTGATTATCTGAAAGATACTAACCGGTCCTATAAGATCAGGGAGGCTATAAGAAAAGCAATTAAGTTTGACCGTATGCTGGATAACGCACTTGCTGCCGGTCTTAACTCCGAAAAGCCCAAAGATAAAATGGATGTAGTCGATAACCACAGGGACCTCCAGATTGACGAGGATCTGAATTTGGTATCCAAAGACCAGAAAATACCTCTTCTCACTCAAGAGGAGATAGAAAAGAAGTTGGATCAATTTTAATTTCAGGAGAGATTATGAAGAAAATAATATACTTAATAATGTTAGTGGCGTTGGTAGTCAGCTGCAGTGAAAATCCACTTGACCCCGAGCCCACAGTAGAGACAGAAGGAGATACAGTTACCGTCTCAGGGATAGTATTCTCTGAGGGTAACCTTGTTGTATCTCCGGATACTTACCATTACACAAATACTGTCTGCTGCTTTATAAACAGCATAACAGTGAACTACACGGTCAGTAGCAGTTTAACTGTTATGCTTGATGATGTAGTGCATACCGGTAACCAGATTACCGTTGACCCGTTAAATGAAGGAGAGACCAATTTCACTCTGGCTGTAACAGATGGAGAAATCACTAATACATACTATATCACGATTATAAAGGAACCCATCTTGGATGATGTAGAGCTACATGGTGTCTGGGTACGTGAGTGTGCACCGGAAGTCCCTGCAACTGATATCTCAAGTATCTAATATGCGT
>Ga0272443_10003410_pt1 | contig 18751 bp, 15 predicted proteins | sample SSMAcet12_FD_193581 | JGI IMG/M metagenome (GOLD analysis project Ga0272443, IMG submission 193581) | Marine sediment archaeal communities from Little Sippewissett salt marsh, Falmouth, MA, United States - SSM-Acet-12 | ecosystem: Environmental > Aquatic > Marine > Wetlands > Sediment ... | reverse complement strand
TGCGGACATGGCTGGAGCCCTGCATGCCCACGCCCACCATACCGATGCGCACCGGGTCAATGGGCGCCACCTTGGGCAGACCCGCCATTGTGGCCGGCTGGTAGGCCTGACCGCCGGGCTCACACCCGCCCAGGACCAGGGCCGCGCCGATACCGGCCGCCGCCCCCTGCTTGATAAAATCCCGGCGGCTGACGCCGCCCGGCGTTTTTTCGTCACCATGGTTCATGACGTCCTCCCGGCCGGCCGGAAGACCGACCCCGCCTCGGGCTGATGGTAGCCGCTGGGCGGAGGAAAGTCAAAAGAAAGATGGCTGAAAGGCGGGGGGCGTATGGCCAGTGGGACCGGACGATCAGATTCTCTTGAGTGAGCTTGTCCATATAAGAGCGGTTTACTTCTGGCGGTGATCGCGGGTGATCATCTCGGGAGAGTTGGGGAGTTGGAAGGTTGAGGAGGAAAGGCAACGGGATAGCGAGCCGGCGCAGTCACCGTTGCAATCTACTTCCACATTCTGCCTTCTTTATTCTGCAGCTCCGGTCCATTCGCCACTGGCCTTCAGCCATTCGCCTTTTTCACCAGACACCCGGAAAAAGCCGATACCGCACCCGCCGTGTGTATTCCGCATAACCGGGCAATTCCCTGCGCAGGGTCCGGTCCTCCAGTGAAGTCCGCACTACGATCAGGCCAATGATCACAAACACCGGAACCAGGGCCCACAAGGCACCCAACAGGAAAGGGGTGGCCAGGTAGGCCGCAACAGCACCGGCATAACCCGGATGGCGCACCGCCCGGTAGGGTCCAACATCCACCACCGTCTGGCCCCGGTCCTGCTGGATGCGCACCACCGCTGAAAAATAGCGGTTTACCACCGTGGCCCCGGTACCCACCAGGCAACCCAGGATGACCACCAGGAGCGCTGCAACCATCAGGCAAGCGGGTACCGGCTCAGACCAGGAGAAGCGCTTGTCCAGCCCCGCCACCATCAACATGACCATGGGGCCGGCAATGGCCGTCAGGGGCATGAGTACCTTGTCCCAATCCGCCGTGTCCTCTTTGCCCAGGCCCTCGGCGCGCTCGGTTAAAAGGTCGGGATTTTTTTGCAGCGCCAGGATTCGGGAAACCAGGCCGAATAACGCTGTCAGGCCCAGGTAGGCCCAGGCCGTGGGCCACCTCAAGGTGCCCGCCGCGGCGAACAGCACCGCCGCGGGCACGAAAAACATGAACACCGTGACCACCAGGATCCGCCACATGCCGACTTTGCCTGCCGAACCCACAACGCCCGCTTGGTTGTTCATCATTCCTCTCCTGAATCGCCGGATCAACCGTCAATACAATTATACCCACAAGCGGGGCCGGATGTTGGGCCGGGATGCAGGATGAGTTGCTTAATCCGGTTTTCTCGTTTGATTGCTCACTTCGGCGCCCGCCAGGTTATTCCCTGCTTTGCTTTCCTCTGCTTCCCACCTCAACTCCCGTCACTTGCCCATTCCAGGTTAGGCACAGAAGCCTGCCCAACTTCCTACTTTTTTACAGGTTTGCAGAGCCAGGCTTGGCAAAAGCCGGAGCAGGCAATGGACTTTTCAATTTCCAGACCCGCCGCCGCAAATTCTTCTTGCCGGGAAACCGCCACATATCTGCGATAATGGGGGCCTTCAAACCACTCGATCAGGCGCACGAACCAGTCGCCCCCTTGGGTGTAATCAAAAATCACCACGTATTCCGCGGCCATACGCGCCATGTTCTGCAGGACATCCTGCCTGAACTCGGGCGATATGCCGTGCAGGAAAAAACCGGCCGCCACGATGTCAAAGGATGCACTTTTCTTTTGCGACAGGAAGGCCAGGTCAAAGCGTTCAAAACGGATGTTTTCAAAACGTTTGATGGCCCGCTTGAGCAGGGCCGGGGAAAAATCCAGCCCCGTTACCTCGTGGCCGCGCCGGGCGAATGCCGCGGCCAGGATTCCCGTACCCGTGGCCATATCCAGCACGGTCATTTCTCTGGGCAGGGAAAGCTGTTCCAGGGCTTTTGCGTAGCGGGGCGCCAATTGTTTCTCGATAAGTGGATAGACAATGGCCGTGCCCGTAAAAAACAGCCTCGACCGCAAGCGTTCATAACGGAATCTTTTGCCGCGCATCACATTCGCCCGCCTCACCATACATTCAGTCAAGCGAAAAGACAAGCCGGGCGAGAAACGGGGGAAGCAAAGGCCCGTTTTTGCGCCGCACCGGCCACATGAACTTTTTTCCCTGGTTTTCGTTTATCCCAGTGAAAGGCAAACCCTGGAAATCCCGCGGGCATCTGAAATTCAAGATGCCGAAGTCGGGAAATCGTCGAGGAGGGATCATGATTACAAGAAATACATTGCTTGCCTGGGCGGCCCTGGTCCTGGTCTTGATGGGCGGAGTCATGCCGGCGGCGTATGATTCGGCGACACAGCCACTCAACGTCAAAGAGAAATTGGTGGACGTGGAGGGTTGCCGTTTGTACTTCACCTGGATCCCCGGCAACGATACGATTGTTTTATTGGAAGCCGGCGGCGGCATGGATTCCACGGTATGGAAGCAGATCGCCGCGACGGTGGCCCGCAAGACCGGGGCCACGGTACTCAGTTACGACCGTGCCGGTTTCGGGCAGAGCGACCTGCCCGATTCCCCCTGCCGCATGGACGTGGAAACCCGCTGGCTGCACACGGGCCTGGAGCGCCTGGGGCTGGACAAGAACCTGGTCCTGGTGGGCCATTCCTACGGTGGCTGGATGATCCGCCTGTTTGCTTCCATGTACCCGGAACAGGTGCGGGGTATGGTGTTCGTGGACCCCTTCTCCGTGGAGTTGGTGGACCTGCTGGGTGTGGACTACCTGGACAACCATCCCATGGCGGGCAAACTGCCCTTCGACACCTCCCACCCGGAAAAACTCAACAAATTCCAGAAGGCCGCCGTGCGCATGGTGGGCGATGGTTTGGGCCCCAAAGTGAAGTTGATGCGCAAGGCCGTCCTGCCCAAGGGGATTCCCATCCGCCTGATCACCAGCAGGCAGCGGTTCATGCCCCAAATGAATGAGCAGGAAGCGTGGTGGAAGGCCCATCAGCAAATCGCCGCGGGAAATCCGGACATTGTCCTGGTAGAGGCAACCAAAAGCGGCCATATGGTGCCCATGACCGAACCAGACCTCATCATCGACCAGATCGCAGAGGTAATTCAAGAATCGAAGAGATAGGAGAATCCCCTCCGTATTGATCGCAAAAAAACCACTGAAAAGATGAAAAAGGGGGAGAAAGCCGTTGAGCAAGTTTAGAGAGGAAAAAGAAGGGAGATCGATATAAGTAGAATTCACGTTCTACAGGGGTGTTTTCAGTTTTCCTTTCTGGTTCTCTTCCATTTCGTGTGGGTATACGATACGTCCTAATAATTGGGCTGCGGGAGGCATAAGCGAACGTTAAACGCAGGCTCAGGGGACCCATGGTCTGAGGCAGGATGGCCGTAAGGTAAAATGCCGCCCCGGTTACATCCCAAACAACCGCCGGGGTCATTTTAATCCGCCGAAGACCGCAATGGGTCTGGACTCCCGGCGCGATCAATAGCAGTGAATAAATCCAGAGGCAAAGATCAAGCGATAAGGATTGCAAAATGTTGTTGATTCCGTAGAGTGCCGGGAACAGGCCATAGTGGTGAGCGTTGACTCGCCTCGCAGCCTTTTATACTGTAATCCATTCACTCTCACCAAATATTACCCACACAATCTGTAAGAGAACCTCCTTTCTCAACTACCGCAACTTCCTTATTCCCGGATTATTTTCTGACTACTCGATTTCCAGGGCACCGGTGACTGTCTTTTTCAAGCCAGCGTAACTGAGGGTGACCTCTATCTGGTACGAGCCGGTCTTGCGGGCGGATTTCAGGCTTTTTTTCAGCCGGTAGGGGGTACCGTTGGGAACCCGGATCGTTTCCGGCGTGCCTTTGTACAAGACTTCTCCGTCTTTCAGGATTTCATGCGCCATCTCGATGGCCAGATGGGATTGATTTTTGTCTGCTTCATGGACCGTCAGCTCCACGATAAAAGTGAACTTCTCTCCCCCTTTTACCTGCGCAGGATCCATGCGGATACCTTGAATGTTGAGGGAGGAGGCCTCCTGCGGGGGGGGCGGTGCCGTTTTGGACGGAGCCTGGGGTGGATTGTTCCTGACAACGGTGTCCAGGCTGACGCCGGTCTTGACTGGAGGGCGTTGCGTTTTTTGCCGCAGATCCTCCAGGCCGGCCATTTGGACTTCGGCCACCAGGTTGCGCCCGTTCCGGTCGATCTGCAGTTTGACCGACTCACCCTTGTTCTTCCAGTACAATACCTGCATAAAATTGGTGTAACCGTTTAACGGCCAGTCATCGGCCTTCCAGATCCGGTCCCCCTTCTGAACCCCCGCGGCGACAAATGGAGATCCCGGCGTGATTTGGGTCACCACCACGCCGGGAGCCTGGTTCAGATGCTTTTTCAAATGAGTCCCCGGGATCGTCCGGCTATAACTACCGGGAGGCGCGTTTTTAAATTCCGCCCCGACATAGCCCCTTTTGCCGGACATGGCCAGGTTGGACAGGGAAAGGGGAATCCCCATCAGGGGCCCGGTTTTTTGCGGCCCACACTTTTTCAACCCCTTGGTGATCCGCAATGAAGCCAATACATTTCGAAGGGCTGCCGCATGTTGAGATGTCCATTTGCCTTTGAGGAATGTGTCTGTCCCGAGAACAAACGCCGCGGCGGCCAGGCCATATCCATCGGGTTCATACAGGTTGATGCTGAAGGTGATATGCTCCCGGCCCGAGGGATACACTCCGGACATGCACTCCCAGACTTTACCGCTGTTCGTTTGGATCGGTATCCGGCCGGTAATCCAGTCCGGGCCCTGGGGTGAAGATCCAGTCAAGGCCAGTTTCTTTTCCCCTTTGCTTTGAAAAGCGGGATCCACCTTGAACACCAGCAACATGAGCCAGATTCGGGCCCCAAAAGGCAGGTGGGCGTGGAAATGCCATTCCCCGGGCCCGCTTTGATAGCGGGTCCAGTGGTTGGGCACATCGATCCGAAAACAGGGGAATATGCCGGGATTTTTTCCAGCCTCGAGAACAGGGGAGAAAACAAACATGAAAACAATCAGGAAACACAGCGCTTGAAACAACCACTTCTCACTCTTTATTCGTTTGCCTTTTTTCATGCCCGGCTCCTCTAATTTTTTTCGCCTACGCCGACTTTTGTAAAATAAAAGATATGGCCGCGGGATGGATGTTCCGGATCTCGCCAATTGGGATATCCCGGCGGAACATCCGTATAGAACTGAAACACCTCATCATTCAACAATTTGAGATGACATGTGGTCCAGCCACGCTTTCGGGGCATCCCCGTACTGCCGCCTCCATAACACATCACTGCCCGGCCAGTGAACTGATTCTCCGAAACCATATTCAGCTGGATCACCACTTCCCCCAGCTTGATTTCCTCCCACCAGCAATTCAAGCCGTAACTACTCACATTCAGACCCCTGCCGCAACGATCCCGGTCCTGGAATGCAAGTACGCGCACAAAATAGGTGTCGTCCTTTTTAGTGATGCGATAGAGGTCATAACAACTGGGGTTGCTGGGGAATTCCCTGCGGGCTTTTTCCAATTGATTTGCTCTATAACAGATTACCCAATCGCCCTCCAGGCGGTCGGGAAGGCGATGCAGCACCACCTTTTTGGATTCCCCGTTCCAGGCGGTTTGCATGGTGCCGTCATAACTGCTTTTGAACCTGGGCGGGGAAATGGTCACCAGAATCTTATCCTTCCCAACGGCTTGGATCGCGCATTTGGTCCAGGTGTCCACCGGGGAATCGAATACCCTAGCGACGAAACATTGCCCGGACAATTGATTCCCCGGACCTTTGGTCACCCGGATCAGTTCCTGGCCCCGGCGCAGGCCGTGATGACCGTGGGTTTTCTGGGTGATCATGCTGAAGTCATAAAAAATCCCCGCGAAAGTCTGGATTTTTGCGGACCATGTGTTGCCGTTCTGTACGAAGCGGAGCTTGTTCACTTTCCGTTTACCCTGCATGATCCCGTCGATAAAACGCATGTCGGCTTCACTGATCCAATCTCCCGACAGGGAATCGACATCCCCGGAAAACCCCGGAGCCTGCGCCGAAGATTCCGTGGCCGCGGTTTCACCCGTCGCGGCGCCGCCGTCGCTGAAACCGCTGTCGTCGGCGCCCTCACCCGGGTCGCCGTGCATGCTCATGTGCTTCAGGCCGTCGGCATACCAGGGGCAGTCCTTGGCCCGGTTCAGAATGGCGAAGGCTTTTTTCCGGTTTTGCTCGTTGTAGACCACATCGTTTCGCCTTACGAAGTCATGGAATTGTTTGTTGAGGGCCAGGCAGCGATCCCGTTCTCCCGCATCGGCCGGGGTGTTCGGCTCCCCGCTGGCGGCCCCGGCGTCGGAAAAACCCGATCCATCTTCGGGTTCTGATGGGCTGTCATGGATCTCATTAAAGAATTTTTCGGCTTTCTCTGCGCATTTCGCCGCACTCTCCATGGCTTGCTTGACCGGTGATTCCAGGCTCTTGGCCCACCTGGTGTTTTCCCGGATGCCAGTCAGGAATCCATTGGCTTTCTTCATCAGGATATGCAGGCGCCCGATCTTGTCCCGGTTCTCCCGGGAATCATAGCTGATGTCCGCCTTGATCGAATTGTCCTTTGTGACGATTTTGATCCCGACAGCCAGTCCGTCCCGGCAGGCTTGCAGGTTTTTCAAGGCCTTCTGCAATTGCTCCACATATCCAGCGGTTTGTTTGTACAGGCTGCGGGCTTCTCCGCTTAACGTATATTTGACCAGAATTTTTTGCCCTTCATTGAACTTGGCGTTTACACGGGCCGTCGATTTTTCCAGCTTGCCGATAATGGATGCCAATTTATTCAGAGTGGAGCGGATTGCTTTCAACCCGCCGGAAGCACCGAAGGGATCTCTGTCAGCAGTATCCGCCTGTTCTTCTTTGGCCTGTTGAACCTCTTTCAAGTAATCATCGAGAGATGTTTGCATGGACTTAAATTTCTGCTCGGCTTTTTGGGAAACCTCCTCCACCTGTTGAATATCAGCCAGGCTCTTTTGCCCATATTCCCGTGACTTTGCCGCGAAAGCAAGGACGGCTCTTTTGATTTTTCCCGGATCCATATCCAGGCCCGAACCAGAGCCCCGGGATCGATCATTGCGGATACTCAACAGCACATAGGCGCCGTCGCAGGCACCCGCGCTATGCTCCTGGCATTTCTTTTTAAACAAACCCGCCGATACGTAAGCGCTATCGGATTCCTTTTCAAGGCTTTCCAGGCTATGGACTTTCTTGTCCAATGAAGCATGGAACTTGGCATACCTGTTGAGGGGAGACGCAAGGGGTGTCTCTGCACCAACCGGGGCCTGCTGCCGGATTGATGTCAAGCCGGCATTTCCCGACCGGCAAAGATTGTCGCCCTCCCCGATCAGCTGCTGGGCACCGGCAACCATATCCTGCATATCCTGCGCGATACCGCGGACCGCTGACATGTCGGCATCCGCCTTGCCCGGCTCCTTGACCCTGATTTCGGCGCTGCCGCTTTTGCCCGTGAAAGCGGCGTGGATCGTCAGGGTTTTCCCGGCCATCGATTTGTCCGCGGTAAACCTGCCGTTGCCGTGTGTCCACTTCACTTCATCAACGGGAACGGGAATGGTTTTCTTGCCGATCTTCAGGTGTGCGGAAAACTCCCGGCTTTCTCCCGCTTCCAGGACCACCTTTTCCGGTTTGACCAGCAATTTCGCCTTTTGAAAATCCTTGGCCATGGCAATGGCTTGCTGCAGGTTTTTCAGCTCATCTTCACTGTAGCTGTTCAGTATTTTTTTTACGGCATTGATGGCTGCGTACTCCGCCTCTTTCTTGGCGTAATGCATCTCTTCCCGCAGCTTGACGGTGATCTTGGGCTTGACTTCCCAGTTATAGTACTGGGCAATGATGGCCTGCTTGTATTTTTCCGCCAGGGCGCCCCCGCGGGTGCTGGAGAACTCGGAACGCTTGTGCATCATGTCATGAAAATTGGCATCGGGGTTTTGCCAGAATTCGTTTAATGCGTTTTGAATTTCGCTTTTCGCCTGATTTGCTCCGCCGGTTTCGCTGAAGGCATTGTTGATCAATTTGCGCCAGTCTTCTTCGGAATGGTGTCTCTCCATGAACCGATAATAAGCCCTTTCCCAATCCTGCCGGTGCGCATCCAGTTTCATTTTGATAAAGGTGTTCAAGCTCCATTCCAGGACATCGATGCCGATGGAAATAAACGGATTAAGGGAAAAACCGGCTTTTTTCATCAGGTATTCGATGTAGACGTTCTTGGCGGTGGAGAAAATCGCTTTCAGCCGTTTCTCATCTTTGGATCCCAAGGCGCTGGCAATGTCCTGGGCCACCGAAGCCGCAGCCAAAGCGTACCCGGCGTTCTCCCCCACTTCCTCGAATATCACCACCAGGGAGCTCCGCTTCTTGGCGGCGATCAACTCCGTGGTGGCCCGGATTCTGCTGGTGTAGCCAAGTTCCAGGTTGAGATATTCTTTCCAGACAATCTGGTGAATTTCCTTGGGATTGATTTCGTTGAAGACCAGGATGCCGTCATCGATCTCCTCGACCATTTCCAGGGTTTCCCCGAGAATCTTGTTGGCCTTGCATATGCCCTTGAACCACTCGACCATTCGGCTTTTGTTTCCTTCACGAGTGATCTTGAGCAGGTTGTCCTGGTCCAGCTCTCGGACCATCTCCTCCACGGCGGCAACCGCGTTCTTTTTGGTTTCATCTTCCCGGCCGGCAGCGTCAAGCAAACCGGAAAAACAGACTATAACGCACAGCAAACATACAATGGCAATATTTTTTTTCATGGTACTCCGCCCCCGGCAAAGAGATATGGGAAGGGTAGGCAACAACCTTTTGATACAAATGTATGTGTCACCGCGATACTTTAAGGATATGCATCTGTTCTTGTATTGTCAACGAAACGGAAAAAGCGGTGACCGGAGAACCCCCCGTCGACCGTCCCGAAAGATCTCTCCCCCCGGCCATCAGCCCCTCGCCATCTTAACCACGGGACACACGGAAAAAACAAAAAAGGGCCGGGAACAGCCATTAATATTCCCTTCAATCGTTGCATACGAAAAACCAAGGGGGCTTTACTTCATTATAAGATGTTTCTATAATTAATTTATTTGGGCATATATATCGGGGAGCTTCTCGGTATTGAGATGGATATTGTCGTTAACCTGGTTTTTACCTGCACGGTTGTACTTATATTTTTGCTTCTTCCTCGAGTTTTTCCCGATTCAAACCGGGCGTTCCTGCTGGCAACCGCACTTCTGACCGCTATGGGGGTACCCTTGGTGGCCGGGACCCTTCTTTCGCTTTTTCACCTTTTCTACCCTCAAACTATGTGGGCCTTTCATGCGAGTTTTCTTATTTGCCTTGCCTGGCTTCTAAAGTCCAGGTTAATTCCCCTCCCAAACATATCTTGTAATGTCTTGTCCCCTTTGAACATTGGTTTGCTACTAGTAATTATGGCCATTATTCTATTATCCATTTGGTTCGGGATTAAAGCCCTGCCCTATACATTTGATGCCATCACATACCACTTGCCTCAAGCTCAGCACATTCTGCATCATCACGGGTTCAGTGAATACGTCCAAAAAGACATTGAAAACTGGACTGCCTATCAGGCTGGATATCCCAAGACCTGGCCCATGATGCTGCTGATCCTCAACGGAATGACTCAGCACACCCGTCTTTTGAACCTCTTTCCCCTCTATTTCGCCATGCTGTCCGTCCTCGCAATCGCATCCATGGCTCGAAGCATGGGGGCGAATCGAATAGCTGCTTTTACTGCCGCAGGATATTTCCTGCTGATTCCAATGGTTGGGATCCATCTCAATACATTGATGAACAACCTGGCCCAAGCTGCCTTTACATTGATGTGTTTTGCTTTAATGGTTCGCTTTCAATCCTCACGAAACCAATTGATTTGGCCTTTTTTCGGCTTGGCGGCGGGTATGGCTGTGGGAATGAAATGCACCACACTCATCATTGTCATTCTGTTGCTGATCGCAATGACATGGAGTTCCGCGGTCAGATTCTCTGTACTTCTTAAAGCGATCAAACGGGTACCAGCAATTACCGGTTTCACGATTTTCTTTCTTGCAGGTGGCATTTATTTCATGCTTAACTGGATCCATTTCCGAAATCCGATATACCCGATTCAACTGAATGTCGGCAACGTCCAGATCTTTCAAGGCCCTATCTCCGCCATAGGCTATGAGGCCAGTGTGCCGGCAACCCTCGTTCGGGCACCTGTATGGCGCCAATTGATTTACAGTTTTTTCGAAATTCATGTCACGGAGTATTCCCATAGCATGCGTTGGGGCGGATTCGGCAAGTCCTTTACGTGGTGCATCTTTCCAATCTTTTTCCTGGTCTTGATGATTTTGCTTCTCAAGCGAAAAAACATTCCTCTGCAGCGTCTGCTCCTGCTAGGGCTCACAGCTACAATGTTAACCCCAATGTTTTACTGGACCCGTTATATCCTTTTTTTTCCGGGCATCTGCCTTGTTGCAGTTGCCTGGGCTATGAGCCAAAAAAAATTCGCGATTCCGTTGATGCTTGTTTTGACAATATTCAGCATACTATTCTGGACCAATTCATTCCTACCTATCGGGTACACATCGGAGCACAACCGCATCTCCATCATTCAATCCTCTCCAAAAAAGTGCATGAACTGTGCTGATTTTCTGCTGCGATTCAACCGCCACTCATGCAGATTCACAAGTGACCTTCAAGCCATTCAGCAAGAATTGGCTCGGTACAAACGCCCGATATCCGTCTTTATGACCAGTGGCAGATACGTTATTCCTTCATTCCCATTGACAGGATTGGAATCTCGCATCCGTCTTACGATCATCTGCAGAAATGGGTGCCATAAGCCCGTCCCGATCCGCACCTTCAGTTTTTTCATCTATCCCCATACAATTAGGGCTAAGTTACGCCTTGATAATGTTCAAGTTCTTTTCAAGGGGAGACATCTGGAGATGGTAAGACTTGAGCCGGGAAGAATTTCTTACAATGATGGAATCCTGCACTATTCTCCGATTCGAGATTGATCACGATCAATGAATAGATTTTCATAATCCAAGCTTGTTCAGGTTATTCCCAGGCTCATATCGCCGAAATTTCCATACAACAGACCCATAGATCAAGTCATTGCTTGCGGAACACCCGAGTGTGGGCGGGGAAACCGTCGTAGCGCGCCGTGAGAACAAATCCTGCCTTGCCCGCCAGGCGCTCCACTTGTTTGGGCATCAGGAAATCGGGATCCGGTAAGACTTCGGTCACCAACAGCAAGCCGCCGGGTTTTAACCGGGCGTACAACTCGTTCAGGGCAGCGGCCTTTTCGCGGATCTCACCCAGCACAGTCACCAGCACAGCTCGATCGAATAGGTCAGTTTGCGCCAACGCGTCTTCTCCCAGACCGCCCCGGAGCAGTCGCACGTTCTCCAAATTCGCCCGCTTTAATCGTTCGTCAAGGCGGCGCAGCATGCCCGACTGCAGATCCATTGCAACCACCTCTCCCTCCGGGCCCACCCGGATGGCAAAGGGTAAGGTCAGTCGTCCCGGTCCGCAGCCCGCGTCCAGTATGCGCATGCCGGGCCGCAGGTCCATGTATTGCATCAACCGTCCGGCCCCAGCGTAACGTCGCATGATCGGGTTGTCCAACACAAAGGCGAACCAGGAGGGGCAAGCCCCGCCCCGTAACCGCCGCGCCATGAATCCCATGACCACCAAAAGAGCGCTCCCCCCAATCCAAACGGATATGTGCTTCATGTCAATTCCTCTCTGTAACCGCCCACCCAGCAACACACGGCGATCAGGTGAAATCCTTTCAACCATTTCAAGCCCCAGTCTTTCAGCTTTACCACGCTGACCCCTTTGGATACTTTAGGATTGAGCGCTTTTCCCCTACGCTTCGGATGAATGCATGATAGTTGCGGCACTTTGGAAAAGCAACCCACGGGATACACGGGAATACGATAATGCATCATGCGAAGGCCGGCATCCGCACTGAGCCGCAGCTTTGGCAGTCCTTCCGGGCATCGTGTACAATCCGGCCATGATGGACAACGTGAAAAAGAAGGGCTCCCGGCTGGATATTCAGAACATCATCTGGCTGTTCTACATCCCGGCCGTAGGTATCGGCATGCTGTTCCAATACCAGTAGTACTCCCGCTTCGGCATCAACATCTTTGACTACGCCGACATCTTCGACTTCCTGCTGGCGCCCCTGGCGGACCCGAAGATCCTGTTGTTCTCCCTGGCGGCCATGTTGATCTCCTGGGCCCTGATCAGCCTGGACCGGATTGTGGAGCGCCGCTTTCCCCGGGTGCACCGGTTCTTCTCTCTTTCCCTGGGCATGGAGAAACGGATGGGCCGCCGGGGTTCCCGCTTCGTCACCAGCGCATTGACCATGATCATATTCCTGTCTGCTTCATCCCTGGTCATGAGGGAGATGGTGGTAAAGGAAATCCTTGCGCAAAAACCCATCCACATCCGCTTCCACGGCAACGAGGTCAAGACGGGGATTGAGATCGGCAAAACCCGGGAAGTTCTTTTCCTAAAGAGTGGACAAGAAGTGAAGGCCATCCCCCTGACCACCCTGTCAAGGAGTTCGACGCCCGTTGACGCGGCTTTCGCCAAAAATCGCCTCACTGCTCCTGACTGCCCGCTATTTTTTTTTGCACGGAATACACGGAAAAAAGAAAACCCGGAAACGCTATTTATCCGCCCCCCGGTTTCATGAGCAGCCTGGCCAGCTTGATCAATGGAATCATGCGTTTGGGGGCGGAGTAGCGGGCCGGTTTGCGCCGCATGCATTTCTCGAGGTGGTCCACCGCCTGGTCGACGGAAATCATGCAGGGTTTGTGATCCCCTTGCGCCATTTTCGTGTCCACGAAACCGAAGCGCAAGTTGGTGACCGCCACGCCCAGGGGTTTCAGGGCCGGCGCCAGCCCGCCCAGGTAATTCGAGAAACCCGCTTTGGAGGCGAAATAGGCGGGCGCCTCGGCGGACAGCAACTCATCCGCCAGGCTGGACACACCCATGAAGTGGCCGGAACCGCGGTCCGCCATTTTGGGGATGACCGCCGCCGCGGTGCGGACCATGCCCGTCAAGTTCACATCGATGGTCCGGGCTTCCATGCTCATGTCCCGGGGATCCAGGGGTTCACCGATGCCCGCGAAGTAGATGCACAGGTCCGGGGCGCCAGGGCGGACCAGTTCAGCCAACAGGTCCGGGTAGCCGACATCCCCCACGTCCGCGACGTGGTGATGATACGCCGGATCGTTGACGGGCGATTTGCTCCGGGATACACCGGTCACCTGCCACCCGGCGGCCAGCAGCCTCTTGGTCATCGCCAGGCCCATACCATCGGAATTGCCGATCAACAGCGCCTTGGATCGGGTCATTGCATTCTCCATTCTTCACCGCCTCGGGCATTCACCAGTCCATATTTCCCGCCGCCACCATCCTCGCGCCGCGCCCCCATCGCCATATTCAGTTGAGACAGTTGCGAGGGTTGAGGCAGTCGCGGGCGGAAACAAAGTGATCATCGAGTGAAATAGTATTTTGCGGCTTGAACCAAGACGAATCCCTCCCTACGGGATTCATTCTGGAAAACCACGAGGTATTCCTGTTCGGCGTCTGCGATTCCTGCCGGGCCTGTTTGTAACGACACCCGCTGAGCATGGTATCCACGAGCTCGCATCCCATCCTCATCACCCACTCCACCGCCATTTTCATCACCCTGTCTTTCAACACCAGGATGGGCCTCAGCATCTTGGCCAGGTTCCCCCAATTCCCGGTAACGGATCCCTCCACCCGCCCCCAGGGCTCACTTGTGAGGATTGCCTTTGCTTGGTTTATACCATTCCTTATCGCCGTACAATTTTTTTGCACATTCAGGGCAAACACTGTGGCTCAAACGGACGTCTGATTTTTGGCTCAGATACACTTCAACGGTATTCCAAAAACCCTGGTCATCACGTATTTTCTTGCAATTCGTACATATGGGGATGATTCCCCGCAATGTTCGAATCTCTTCGATATAGTCTTTCAGGTTTCTATTCTCTTCGCCCAGCTCCTGATTCATGTAAACCATTGCCAGGTTGGCTTCGATCAGTTTTTTCAATTGCCGCAACAATCTCTCGGCGATGGGTGAATACGGGTTTTCCTTGGAATCCAATACACAAAGGGTTCCGAATACGCTTTGATCCGGATAGAGAATGGGGAATCCAAGATACGAGATCATATTGAATTTGATATCCGGATTGTTTTTCCAGTTTTCGTCCTTCAACGCATTTGGAACCAGCAGTTTATTCCGGGTTTTGATGACCCTTTCGCAATACAATCCCGAATCAGCCATCGCCTCACTGTCGCCGGGATGATAGGGATTGTTGTCGGTTTCACTGGAGACCAGAACCTCTATTCTGTCATCACTGGCCCTCATGATCAGTCCTGCCGGGATATCAAGAATAGAAGCCATGATATCGACGATCTCCTGCCAGCCATGCAGGACTTCATCCGGTATGATTTTGATACTATCTTTTGCAATTGGAGCTGTCATCTCATCTCTCGGCAGAATCGTTTGTTTTTAATCATTGCGGCCACATGTTACCCTGGTTTTTCCGGAATGTCAAAAAGACAGAAGATGAATCCAGCCAAGGAAGACTGGCGTCTCGAATCATTTTTCATTCAGTAAAAAAACACGGAACACGCGGAATATTGCGGAAGGAGAAAAGCAGGGGGATGGTTGAGGGAGGAGAAAAAGATAAGATCGTTACTGTCTCCTCTATGATCTTTCCCGGGCTTCCTCTCTCAACTTCCGCAACTTCTATATTCCCGGCGGAAACAAAGTTACCTCCAGGCGAGATTGCATTTTACGCTTTGCTTATATTTGCGGCTATGAACAGGGCCTCGACCGTTCTTTCTCCCTGTCACCTCGTTTCTACTTCTTCCGTTTACTGAGAAGTTCCATCCCCTTGTGTTCGGAGCCGTCGGGCCTCACCATCCATTGCTCGTAGAGGTACTCGTCGTCGCTGATCCATTTTGTGCGGGCCTTGACCGGAACGTCTGCATCGGTCACGGGATCAGGCCAGGAACCGGTTTCATTGAGTACGTTCCCCTCGCGAGTGCCCTTGGTAATGAAAAAGCCGGTGGAGGTGTTGTCGATCCACAGGGTGTTGTACTTCTGCTCCAGGTTGTCGAAGCCCACGAGCTGGATCCCCTCGAAGGGCCGGCCCAGCATGAAACCCTTGAATGTCATCATCAGGTACCGGCCACCCAGCAGCATCTCGCCCTTGAAGGTGGCCGTGCTCTTGGTCGGGGGTTCGCCGGGGGCCATCCAATAAGTGACCGCCACGTCCCAATCCCCGGCGTACTTGGCCAGGAACTGGTGGTTCTCCGTCACGGCCGCGGCTTTCATGTAAGCCGCCATGGCTTTTTGTTGATCTGCCTGCTGCTTCTCATCCTGGGCGCATGCCATGGCGACCATTGATGCGATAATGATTGCGATAAAAAGTGTCTTTCTCATGTTTCCTCCTCAGAGAACAGATATAGCATCACTTACCGTTAACGACAACACAAATTCGAACCAATCCGGATGGCATATGTTCATCACCCATCGCGCAAGGGATCCATTTCCCAGCGTTCCCAATAATTGCGTTGCCACAAAGATCCCCCCGGATTCCGTTCCAGGGCATTGGCGCGCCGAGTACAGGCGGACTTGAATGACCGTACGATGGTTGGCAAAGAACCGCGCACGGGTTGACCGAATCGTTCCCGCGTAGGGGCACGGCGCGCTTGCCCTCGAAAGGGTGCCGTGCCCTCAAAAATGGGTTATGGGTCGATCTATATTTTACATTCTTTTCGTGTGTTCCTTGGTTTCTTATTAAAGAGATGTGGGGCTCGCTTTAATTGGCGGAGTCTTTATTAAAGAAAAATGCTGTTTTCTTTAATAAAGAGGTTCTTAATTAAAGGAAAGTGCGTTATACTTTAATAAGAATCAACGAAAAATGCCGGGAGGGTACACATGGCGCGGGGAATGTCGGGAGAGTACGTGCTGTCCAGGGTTGGCGGAGAAGAAGTGCGGGCTTTCGTGCCTTTTCCCCTGCCGCCCGAACCGCCCTTGATCCTTTCCGGTGCTCTGAACAAAAAACTCGAAAAGGCTCACCTGGCCCTGGGACGCCTGGACAGTATAACCTCGCTTTTGCCGGAACCGGGCATCTTCCTGTATACATATGTTCGCCACGAGGCTGTGATGTCTTCCCAGATCGAGGGCACCCAATCTTCCCTTGAACAATTGATGCTGTTTGAAATGGATGTCGCGCCGGGCGTCCCACTGGACGATGTGACTGAAGTGTCCAACTACGTTGCCGCCATGGATCACGGCATGCAACTTCTTAAAAATGGATTGCCTTTCTGCAACCGACTTCTACGCGAAATGCACGCTACAATGCTGTCCAGCGGCAGAGGAAGCACAAAATCTCCGGGGGAATTTCGCCGTTCCCAGAACTGGATCGGCGGCATCCGCCCGGGAAAGGCCCACTTCGTTCCGCCGCCGCCCGACCGGGTGGAAGCATGCATGGCTGAGCTTGAACGATTCCTGCATGCGGAGAATCTACCTTTTGGTACTCTTGTCAAAGCAGCACTGGCCCATGCCCAATTCGAGACCATCCACCCTTTCCTTGACGGCAACGGCAGGATCGGGCGCCTGTTGATATCCTTTATCCTGCACCATGATGGCGTACTCGCCGAACCACTGCTCTATCCCAGCCTCTATTTCAAGCAGAACCGGAACGAGTATTTCGGTCATCTGGACCGGGTACGCAACCGGGGAGACTGGGAAGGGTGGCTGGATTTTTTTCTTGAGGGAATCGAGCGAACCGCGCGCAACGCGTTAGAGACTGCCCATAGATTGGAACGTCTGTTCCAGCGGGACCGCGGCAATGTTCAGAGAACCGGGGGTCAGGCGTCCAGTACCTTGAGGGTATTCAACCAATTGTGCCAACGTCCTTTGCTGAACATCAGTGGCGCCTCGAAAAAGACAGGCCTTTCCACTCCCACCGTGACCAAAGCGGTGAATGCCCTGATAAAACTCGGTATCGCCCGCGAATTGACTGGCAAAAAGCGCAATCGAGTGTTCGGTTATCACGATTACATAAAAATTCTGAATCAATGCGCAGCGGAACTTTGATCGTAACGCCCGTCACGATTCGATTGGGCCCAATCGTTTTTCCGCATATTCCGCGGTTTCTTATTCAGGAAATGCAGGAATTGCTTTAATAAGCGAATTCCTTATTAAAGGAAAAGGCGGTTGTCTTTCATAAGAGATGACCTTGCACAAGATGTGATTTGGTGAAGGGATTGGACTGAACTAAAATATAATGCCGCTTCTCGACGATTTGTAAAAATGTTTTTCGATGTTGTATATTGTGTGGCGGCGGGATGGTGAAGGTGAATCCAGCCAAGGAGTTCTCATGAAACACAAGAAAGCAAAAATGGTGTGTTTGTCGGTCATTCTGGCCTGTTTCATTTCCATGACGTTCTTGACCACATCGCTTCACGCAGACAAGAAAAAGGGCGTGGATATCGCGAAACCCATCCTGTTGAAAGCCGAAGCGTACAAAAAGATGAGATCGAGAACCCCCCGGAAAGTCCTTATGGAAGCACTCAAAAATTTTCCGCAAGAACAGAGACAGGCCATTCGCAAGGCCATGAAGGCGGCACGGGAAGAAACATCGAAAAAAACGTCCACATCAGGGGAAAAACCGCTCAACTGGAAAAGGGGTGTTTACTTCTCTCCGTTTCGTATCCCCAAATCCAGCCAGGATGATCAACCAATCGGCCACATCTATTGTACGGAAAGCATTATTTCGTCAAATTATCCGAGGCTTTTGTTCTTTGAGCCGGAAGGCGGCAAGGGGAACCTCTCCCTGGTGGCTACAGGCGTGTTGTTATTGCCGCAAAAAACCACGAATTGCCTCATCACTGTCAAACTATTCAATAAGTTCGGAGAATCCCCGGCGGAATGGGTGACACCTTACGGGAATGATTACCCCATTATATTAAAATTCCTGGGGAAGGAGATTGTGTTGACCAGACTGACCGATGGCAGCGGCTTTGTCGGTATCGCTACTTTTCAGGGCTACGAACCAGTTGACGGTTCCAATTATGGGATAAAAACCTATAACGCCTCCATCGAATTGCTGGTCAATAAATGGGCCGCCGGCCAGAATGGCAAGCGCATGGATCTGATTGCGTTCGGCGGTTTCATTATCCAAAAATTTTAAGCCGGATTTTCAAGAGAAAAGCACCGCAATTCCGGACTGACACAAGAGACTACCCTTGCATCCGTTCTTATATTTACGTGTGTTACGTGGTTGAGAATGGCAAGTGGCAAATGGCCTAATGGTGAATGGTTCGATCGAAAGACCTGGCGAATGGAGAAAAGAATGTGAGGTATCCGGGCCAAAAAATGTATATAGTAAACGGGAGGGAATCATGAAAAGATATGTACCCGTGTTTATGATACTTGTTTTCGTCGCCTCTGTATTGTGGGTGTCCTTGCCGGCCCAGCAAGTTTACAAACAAAAGGGAAGCAGCATGAATGTGTACGCCCAACAAATCGACACCCTGCAG
>Ga0272443_10003409_pt1 | contig 18752 bp, 17 predicted proteins | sample SSMAcet12_FD_193581 | JGI IMG/M metagenome (GOLD analysis project Ga0272443, IMG submission 193581) | Marine sediment archaeal communities from Little Sippewissett salt marsh, Falmouth, MA, United States - SSM-Acet-12 | ecosystem: Environmental > Aquatic > Marine > Wetlands > Sediment ... | reverse complement strand
GATCTTCCGGAGTTCACTGGCATACAAGCAAACCACGGGCCATCCGCCTCTTGTTTTGACAAAAGACCGTGAAACATCCGGGTTGACGCATAGGCGGCCAGGGCCTTGTCCGCCGTGTGGGACATGGAAAAGGCCTCGGCAGTGTCCAGTGCGGCCCTTTTCAGATTGCGCATTTGCTCCGGCGCCAGTCCAGCCATCCACTGCAGCGCGGCGCTGAATGCCGCGGGGGTCGGGTCTTGCAGCAGTCGACCGTTCTTTCCGTCCGTGACCACCTCCCGTACACCGGGCGCGTCCAGGGCAACAACCGGCAGGCCGGCTGCCATGGCTTCCGTCAACACCATTCCCTGGGTCTCGCTTTTGGACGCGAAGGCGAATACATTCATCGCATGCAGAGCGTCGGCCAGTGGTTGGTCCCGCAGGATGCCGGCATGGTGCAATTGCGCTTCGGCACCGGCGCGTGCGAATGTCTCCCGTATGGTGTCTTCGGAGGGGCCTGCTCCGACCACCAGAAAATGCGCCTGAGGTCGACCGCGTACGAAATCGGCGACTGCCTGGGCCAGGAATTCCAGATTCTTTTCCGGCGCCAGGCGTCCCAGATGGCCGATCACGAAAGCGTCCTCGGGAATCTCCATCTGCCGGCGCTGTGCGCGGCCGTCGCCCGACGCGAAGTTTTCCAGGAGGACGCCGGTGGGCACCACGGCAATCGGCCTGGTTACGCCACGTTGCTGCAGTAGATCCCGGATGCTTTCGCTGGGTGCGAAGACTTGATCGGTGAGGTTCGCATAGCGGGAGGCAAGTTCCATCGCAAACCGTTCCAAGGCGGCTGAGTCACCGGGAACATAGCGGGTGTAGTGTTCGTACAGGGTGTGATGGGTGAAGACTAACGGCAGTCCCCGATAGCGCGCCAGCCGCAGTGCTGTCATGCCAAGCAGGAAAGGGTGCTGGGAGTGCACGATATCCGGCTGGAAAGCATCGACCGTTCCGGTGAGCGGTGAATGTAGCGGCAGCGCTACCGAGAAGTCGCTGGCGTTGAAAGTCTGGATCGCTTCAATCCGCATCACGTCGACTTCATCCGGCGGCATATCTGGGAATTCAGGGGCCACGACGAGCACCCGATGCCCGCGCTTGCGGTATTCGGTGGTGAACGCTTCCACCGACCGGGCGACGCCGCCGACATGTGGGGTAAAGGTGTTAGTGAAGATGAGAGTATTCATGAGCGAGATCCCGAGTTGTCCAATTCAGTTGCATCTCCAATATGCGTTTTCAGTCTTCTGCGAAGTACACAAATCAATGCGACGGCGGCACAAACAATGATTAAGAGGATTGCAATGTTCTGTGGCGACGGGTCGTCCAGGAGATTCTTCAACTGTTTGCCGAATAAAGCCAGGCACAATGTTCCGGGAAGATGGCCGATAGAGGTTCCCACGATGAAATCCCGGTAACTGATATTAAATGTCCCGATGATGGAATTCACGACGCCGTAGGGCGCACTGGGTACGGCGTGGACGGCCACTACCGCGGCAACGCCTCCTTTTGCCAAAAATCTTCTGATTTTGGGGATTCCCTTATATTTCGAGGCGTTGAGTCGCTTCGCGCCCCAGAAATACCCTGCGAAGAAGAAGACTGTTGCTGCAGACAAGCTGCCGCAGATCGCATACAGCCAACCGAAGAAACCACCAACGCCGAGAATGACTGCGATATTCAATATGCTATTTGGAAACATCAGAAGGTTGGCAATTAGATAAACCACAATTACCAAGAAGACAGTCCACCATTGATTTGTCCACAGTGCACGGATAAGTGCCTGCAGTTTTTCCGGATTTCCGATTTCGTGCAAAGGCGTGAAACGCCAGAGTGCTGCAACAATTAACACTGCAATAATCGGAACGATGAAAATGGGAAGCTGGGTAAACCGCTTCCCACCGTTGGACTTTATCGCTTTGTCTGCTTTATGCACGTGGAGTCGGTCCTGCTGGTTGAGCGGCAGATATGGTATGGCCATGGAGGATGATCGAGCCATCAGCGTCGACGACGCTGGCCGGGGGGAAGCCAGGCAGCCTTATTTCAAGCGGACGGGCATCGCGATGCCAAGTTCCCCGCCAGTCGATGCGTATGGACTGGTCGGCTGCGGGGGTGATGGTCAGTTCCAGCGTGCCAAACGCGGTTGGTGCAGGTCCGAAGCTGATCGGCGTGTTTTGCTTGAGCCAGCGCGCAGGAATACCCGCGCACAGAATCAGGCGGTCGTCTTCTTCGCGCACGAAGCAGTTGCGTATCATCAGCACCCATTCGGCGGCGGCCCAGCCGTGGTGACCATCGCCCATGCAACCGCCATCGGTACGCGGATGGACGGCCTCCGGCCAGTGACCTGTCGGCGATGCCAGGGCCGCAACCGCATCCATCAGATCGAGGCAGCGCGGATCGCCGGCGCGCAGTAGTACCTGCGCGACGTGCAGAGTCAGATAGGCGTTGAGGCCGGAATGGATCATGTCCTGGTAGAACGCACCGTTCACAAAACAACGGCTGAGCAGGAACTCGACACTGTCGAGCAGGCGGGAATCGTCCGGAGCACAGAGCTGTGCCGGATAGCTGAACGCCAGTGAACCGATGGCGCCGGCGTCCAAACGGCGATAAGGCGACGCCGGCATGGCCGGCCGGCCGAGCCGTTGCGCACATCCTGCCAGACTGCGATCGGCTGCCGCGCGGAAATCGTCCGCGGCCCGCGCAAAATCGCCACTGTCGCCCGCATCGCGGTCAGCGACCATGGCCGCTGCCGCGCGCAGACCGGCGATGCCCCAGAAATCATCCCAGTAGTAGTAATCGTTGGGTCCCAGGTGTTCGGCGCTGAAACCGGCCGGCAGCAGTCCGGCGTGGGGCGCATCCAGATCATCTCTGAGGCGTTTACGCATGATCCAACGGGCACCGCGCCGGATAGGACCGTCCCAATCAGAGGATGGCAGCTGTCCGGTGAGGGCGAAGAAGCGCTGCAGAATCCACAACACCTCACCATTACTGTCCCATTCGCCGTCTTGGGAACGGAAGTAACCCTGTGACGTCTGCCGTCCCGGGAAGCGTGCCAGAGCGCGTTCGGCGCGGTCTGTCAGCCCCACGCACAGCAGGGCATGGATGATGAAGGCGGCATCGCGAAACCAGAAGCGTTTGTAGGTGAAGGGGCCGGCATAGATGTCATCAGGCGAAAACAAAATCAACGAGTTCACCGCGGCGGCGTAGAGGAATTCATACCGCGGCTCCGGACAGACCAGTTTACAGTGATCGTGATGCACGGTGTCCCAAGCATCGGCGGCAAACACCCCGGATCCGGCGGCCGCCAGGGGAATGGTCGCGGTGAGATCGGAAGTTCCGCCGGCCTTGACCGGGAACAGTGCCGCCGCCGTGAGCATCCCCACGTCACAACGACCCTCAGTCTGGTCATCCAGATCCTTGAGATGAATGTACACGTCACCGTGGCGATAGTCGGAAACATGATGTCGCCCGGCCGCGGCACTGAAATTGACCATTTGGGCGCCGTCGACAACCCAGCCATTGCGCCCTTCTGCCAGGTTGACCTGATGGACGAAGCTGATGCCCTCGGGGTTTTGCGGGCGCAGCGCCAGCACCAGCCAGGCGCTGATGCTGGTCCGGGCCTGCAACTGCAGTTTGCACACCGGGACACCCGACTCCAGTTGCACCGAGGCGCGGCTGGTCAGGGCCAGCCCAGGCATTTCTGTATCGGTAGTTATCCGGACACCCGGATCCATGTCCTGGCGTTGACGGCAATTGGCGGCTCGCGATGGCAGGAGGCAGCGTCCATCTTCTGCCAGCAGCCAGCTATCCAATGACCAGCCATCGAGAAAAGGCGTCAGCAGACCGCGGGGATCTACAATCGGCAGTTCGTGACAGTCCGGATAGCCGATCGCAGTCCAGTTGCGATTGGTAAGATTGATATGGGTAAGAGAAAAGGCGCGCGGAATAAACGACTCGTCATGTGGGGCGAACTGGCGTTCGATCCAGTAGGGCCAGACCCAGTCCAGGTTGTGTTGAATGACCCGGCTGTTGATCAGGCCGCGGGCATGAAACACAGCGCCGGCCCGCAGCAGTTCCATGGGTTCGCCCACCTCGGAAGGTTGAGCAAAGCTGCGCAGCCGCGCCAGCAGGGCGACCGGATCCAGGAATCCCTGTTTGCGCGCAACACGGCGTATGACAGAACGCCAAGGCAGCCATTTCAGCCAGCTCATCAGCGGACTTTCTTGTCCAGAGATAGCGTCCGGAGCCGTAAGGCGTTCGGGTCTTTGGTCATGCCAGTTCCTTGTTCCCGGACAAACCGTTCGAACTCGGGCACAAAGTGCTCGTAGTCTGCTCGAGCAGCTTTCCGATAACGTGGATCACACCGACCTCTCCGCCTTTCTCTTCACTCAGTTCAATAAGCACTTGTGCCTTCTTTCGTTGTCGACGATTCGCTCCACTTCCAGTTCCGGATCTCCGGCATATCCTGGCCATGCTCGTCGATGTACTGCGTATGCTCGATGAGCTTGTCCCCCAGCCTATCCTTCAATTTCGCGCCCCGGACTCCCAGCTGCGGCAAGCGATGCAGCACGTCCATGACGAGGTGGAAGCGATCCAGATCATTCAGCACGGTCATGTCGAAGGTCGTGGTAATGGTACCTTCTTCCTTGTAGCCGCGGACGTGGAGGTTCTCGTGGTTGGTGCGGCGGTAGGTCAGTCGGTGGATCAGCCAGGGGTAGCCATGAAAGGCGAAGATGACCGGCTTGCTTCTGGTGAAGAGCGCGTCGAATGCCGGGTCGCTCAGTCCGTGCGGATGTTCCGTGTCCGACTGCAGCTTCATGAGGTCGACGACGTTGACTACCCGCATCTTGAGCTCGGGCAGATGCTCGCGCATAATGGAAACGGCGGCGAGCGCCTCCCGCGTGGGCACGTCGCCGCAGCAGGCCATGACCACGTCGGGTTCTTCGCCGCGGTCACTGCCGGCCCAGGGCCACACGCCGATACCTCGCGTACAATGCTCAATGGCCTCATCCATGGTCAGCCACTGCGGTGCCTGGTACTTGCCCGCAATCACGACGTTGACATAGTCGCGGCTGCGCAGGCAGTGGTCCCAGACCGACAAGAGGCAGTTGGCATCCGGCGGGAGATACACGCGCACGATGGAGGCTTTCTTGTTCATGACATGATCGATGAATCCGGGGTCCTGATGGGTGAAGCCGTTATGCATTTGCTGCCATACATGTGAGGCGAGCAGGTAATTCAGCGAGGCGATCTTCCGCCGCCACGGCAGGCTCGCCGTGACCTTCAGCCACTTGGCGTGCTGATTAAACATCGAGTCGATGATATGAATGAACGCCTCGTAGCAATTGAAGAGCCCATGCCGGCCGGTGAGCAGGTAGCCTTCGAGCCAGCCTTCGCACTGATGTTCACTCAACATCTCCATGACGCGCCCCTCGCGGGCCAGGAACTCGTCGTTGTCCTGCACCCGGGCAGCCCACTGCCGGTTGGTGACCTCGAATACGGCGTTCAAGCGGTTGGAAAGCGTCTCGTCGGGGCCGAAGATCCGGAAGTTGCGTTGCTCCCGATTGAGCGTTGCCACATCGCGCAGAAAGACACCCAGTTCGTGCGCGTCGGCGGCATCAACGGACCCCGGTAAAGGCACAGTGACCGCATACTTTCGAAAGTCCGGCATGATCAGCTCGCGCAGCAGCAGCCCGCCGTTGGCGTGCGGGTTGGCGCCCATCCGGCGCTCGCCCTTGGGCGCCAGCTCAGCCAGTTCCGGAGTCAGGCGGCCCTGCTCATCGAAGAGTTCCTCCGGCCGGTAGCTCCGCAGCCAGTCTTCCAGCAGCTCGAGGTGTTCGGGATGGGCGGCCGGGTCGGAGAGCGGCACCTGGTGCGCGCGGAAGGTGCCTTCAATCTGAAGGCCATCCACGACCTTCGGTCCCGTCCAGCCTTTCGGAGACCGGAGGACAATCATCGGCCAGCGCGGGCGGTCGGCGTTGCCGTTGACGCGGGCGTCGTGTTGAATGCGCTGGATGTCCGCCACCACCGTATCCAGCGTCGCGGCCATGGCTTCGTGCATCAGCGCCGGCTCAGCCCCTGCTACGAAGTGAGGAATCCAGCCGTTGCCGCGGAGGAACTGATCGAGCTCCTCGTGGGTAATGCGGGCCAGCACGGTCGGGTTGGCGATCTTGTAGCCGTTGAGATGCAGGATCGGCAGCACCGCGCCGTCCGTGGCCGGATTGAGGAATTTGTTGGAGTGCCAGGCCGTGGCCAGCGGACCCGTCTCCGCCTCGCCATCGCCTACGACGCAGGCAACGACGAGATCGGGATTGTCGAAGACCGCCCCGAACGAATGGCTAAGCGAATAGCCCAGTTCGCCGCCCTCGTGGATCGATCCCGGGCATTCCGGTGAAACATGGCTGGGAATCCCGCCGGGAAACGAGAACTGTTTGAAGAGCTTCTGAAGCCCGGCTTCATCCTGGCTGATATGGGGATAGATCTCGCCGTATGTGCCCTCGAGATACGTGTTGGCCACGAGCGCCGGGCCGCCGTGCCCGGGGCCGGAGACGTAGATCATGTCCAGGTCGTATTTCTTGATGACCCGGTTCAGGTGCACGTAGATGAGGTTCTGCCCGGGGGTAGTTCCCCAGTGCCCCAGCAGCATATGCTTCACATCCGCGAGCGTCAACGGTCGCTTCAGCAGCGGATTATCCAGAAGATAGATCTGGCCCACCGACAGGTAGTTCGCGGCGCGCCAGTAGGCATCCATCTTCCGGAGCAACTCCGGCGTGAGGGTGCTTGTCTTCATGGGTTCTCCGGCCGTGAGCTCAAGCGTCCGGCCAAAGCCAGTTTCCGGCGGAACGCCCCGTCCTTGAACTGCTTCTGCCAGTTCCGCATGACGAAGTAGCCGACCGAGCCGATCACGTCGTTTCGCCAGCGGCGATACCAACGACGCCAGCGTGTCTTGGGATCGACCAGCGGCAACATGGCCAGCGGAAAACGCAGGGTGTGCATGGCCACGCCGGACATCCTGAGGAAATGGTAGAACCTGCCCATGATCTTCAGGATGGACTCCTGCATGTCGGCGGGGGTCATGGGGGAATCCGGCACGATGAGAGGGAAATTGCCGTCGTAGTACTCCCAGCCGAACTCGGCCAGCGGGAAGACCCGGCCGTCCTGCTCCATACGTGCGCGGAACTCGGTGCCGGGCAGAGGCACGGGCAGGAGCACCTGGACGGTGTCCAACCGGGCCCGGCGGATGAAGGTGCGGAAGCGCCTGACCCGCTCGGTTGCGCTCATCCGGAAGTCCGAGCCGCCTCGCACGGGATAGCCGAAGATGAACATGCCGTGGACCAGGAAGCCGTGATCGTGGTATCTGCGGGCGAGTTCGACCATCTCCGCGACGCGGAGCTTCTTGCCCATGGCGCGGAGTTCCTCCTCTATGGGCGACTCGATGCCGATGGCCAGGTTGCGGATGCCGGCATCGCGCATGGCCGCCAGCAGCTCCGCGTCGCGCGCGCAGTCCAGCCGGATCTGCGCGGTGATGAAGAAGCGCAGCCCGGTGGCCCGCCGATACTCGGCCAGCAGCCGGCAGAAACGGACCGTCTCGGCGCGGTCCTGGGCGAACTGGTCGTCGACGATGAAGAACTGCCGCGCCCGGCGGCTCTCCGCCAGCCAGCTGATCTGGGCCAGCAGGCGCTCGGGCGAGGCGCAACGCGGCCGGCCCTTGACCGCGCAGAACTCGCAGTTGGCCCCGCAGCCGCGGACCCGCCCGATGGGGTAGACGCCCATCCGGGCGTAACGCAGCAGCCCGAAGTCGGGCAGCGGCAGCCCTTCGAAGTCCTCGATGGGCGGCCGATCCGGCGTGGAGCAGACCGCCCCGTCCTTCATGAAGGTGATGCCGGGAATGGCCTCCAGGACACCACCCGTGAAGCGGGCGGCGAGCAGTTCGCCGATAGTCTCCTCACCCTCGCCGTTGACGACCACCTCCAACCCGGCCGCCAGGGCCGCGCCGGGCAGGGCGGACAGGTGGTAGCCACCACCGACCGTGAAGACGCCCGCGCGGCTGTAGTGGCCGGCCAGCGTCAGCAGGCGCGGGATCGTGCTGGACAGCCCCCCGTAGAAACCCACCGCGTCGGCCGGCCGTGCGGCCTGCAGCGCGGTGTGGTCGGGCGCACCGGAATCGTCAACCGGCCCGGGCGCCCGAAAGTTGTTCTCGTCAATGATCTCGGCATCCCAGCAGGGCAGCTTGCTCACCGCCGTCGCCACGCAGACCGGCCCCAGGGCGGTGGTCTTGCGAGCGATGTGGCTGTAGATGTTGAAGGCCGGGTACTTGGGTATAATCATTCGGAAGAGGCGGCGCCTGAAGGTCCCGGTCTCCCGACAATTACTGCCTGGCTCTGGCATGGCGCCCTCCTCGCTCCCTGGACCGGACTCTGTACCTCAGCGGGGTCTTCGGTCGACCTGGATTACTACCCGAACGCACACTTTCACGGCGATTCTCTCGCTGGATGTGGCGACATTCTCCCCAGGGCCTCAAGCAGTGTGTCGAATGGCTCGTTGAACTTCTCTATGCCCTCGTCCTCGAGTTGCTGCGCCACCCGGTCAAGATCGATCCCGATGTCCGCCAGGCGCTTCAATACGCTCGCCGCATCGGCAACATCGGTTTCGAGCCTGGCTGTCCTTGGCGCCTTTGCCCTCGATCGCCATGGCACGAGTGTCCTCATCGTAATCAAGGCTCCCGGCGATCGCCTCCTCGAAGATGGCTGGATTCGAGGTCATCCCCCGCAGCCAATCCTCATCTATCAGACGCCGAAGCCCGCCGGCGGGTGTGGTTGCTGCTGCTCGAGGTTAGCACCCTGTAGACGGCTCCCATCGGCATGGACTTCAGGAAGCGGCCCAGGATTCTCATCGCGTCGCGCGGGCTCCGGGTGATCTTGTGCACGATCAGGCGCTTGACGAGTTTCGCCCGCAGCAGGAACAGCTCCCGGGAGTCTAGGGCCTCGGGATAGATCTCGTGCGCCGGAAACATCTTGTCCCAGTCGCGGTCCTCGTCGATCAGGCCCCGGCCGACCGCGTCGCGCCACAGGCCGGTGCCCCGGAAGGCGGTCAGCGAGTTGAAGCCGAAGCTGTTGATCGGCAATCGCTTCGCCAGCTTGAACGTCGCCCTCAACTCCTCGGCCGTCTCCCCCGGGGACCCCACGATGAAGAAGCCGTGACGGATGCCGATCCCCGCCCGTTTCGCGGCGGTCACCGCCTTCTCCACGTCCGCGAGTTGCGTGCCCTTGCACATTCCGTCGAGAACCCGTTGCGAACCGCTTTCGATCCCGAACATCATCACGTCGCATCCCGCCGACGCCAGAGCCCCGAAGGCGTCGCGGGTCCTGTTCTCCGGCCGGCCCTGGCAGGCCCACTGGAACGAGTGTCCGCGCTCCTTGATACCGGCGGAAATCTCTGTGGCCCGTTTGGGTTGCAGCAGGAAGTTGTCGTCCACGAAGCTGAACGCGCCGTAGCCCTGTTTGCTGATCTCGTCGAGTTCCTCCAGCACGTTCCCGGCGCTGCGCATGACGCACCTGCGGCTGCTGAACGTCGGGCAGTTGCAGTAGGAGCACTGGAACGTGCAGCCGCGCGAGGACAGCACCGCCGTGTTGGACCGGTCCCAGATCACCGCCGGCACGGCCAGCGGGAGCGCCGCCACGTAGTTGATGTCCAGCCCCGCGCGATCGGGAAAGGGCACGCTGTCCAGATCGGCTATGCGCTCCCGGTCCGGGGCTTCCACCACTTCGCCGCCCGGGGACCTGAAAGTCAGGCCCGGGATGCCGTCGAGAGTCTTCACGCTCTCGGCCAGGTCCACGACGATGCCTTCGCCTTCGCCGCGCGCGACCGCGTCGACGCTCTCTTCGGTCTCGATGATCTTGCGCGCGTTGATGGTCGCGAATACACCGCCCATGACCACCCGGGCGGAGGGCAGCGCCGACTTGACCTTGCAAGCGAGGTCGCGCGCGCTGGGGTAGCACATGTTGCTCAGGAAACTGATCCCGACCATCCCGGGGCGCTGCTGCCTGAGCGACTCCAGATAGCGCTCGGTGCTGTATTCCGGGTGGCACTGGTCGGTCAGGGTTACCCCATGCCCGGCCCGCTTCAGAACTGCGGAGAGGTACATGATCCCCAGCGGCGGCGCCGCAAGCACGTAGTGCTTCTTGCCCCCGGGATAGGGGTGTCTTTTCCGCTTGCGCATGAACTTGGCGGAGGGCCGGGAATAGAAGCGCTTGTCGCGTATGAAGATCAGTGACACGTTCAAAGAAATAGCCTCCTTGGCTTGGTCGGGCCGCAACCATGATCGTCACGCGCCTGTCCACCGCGGTGGCCGCCCTCCGAAGGTTCGCGATTGCGCTCCTGTACCAGGGGAAATCGCCGTGCGACAAGTTGAGCCGTGGGACAGGCTTGTAGAGTGTGCCCCACTGTTTGCGCTACTCCACCTTGACCTCAATGGCCTTCGGCTTGGCCTTCTCGGTCTTCGGGATGTCCAGACTCAGCATGCCGTCCTTGAACGTGGCATTAATGCCCTCCACCTCCACGTTGTCGGGCAACGTGAAGTTGCGGGTAAACTCCCCGTAGGAGCGCTCGATGCGATGAAAGGTCTTGCCGTTCTCTTCCTTCTCCTGTTGCCGCTCCCCGCGGATTGACAGGATGCCATTGTCCACGGTGATGCTGACGTCCTCCTTCTTGACCTCGGGGATCTCCACCTTGATGACGAACGCCTTGTCCGTCTCGGCGATATCCACGCGCGGTGTCCAGTCGCCCGCACGGGCGAGTTCATGGCCGCCGCCGCGCGGCAAGCTGCCGGCCCGCGCATAGCGGTCGAACATATCCTCGATCTCTCTCCACGGATCCCATCTTGCGATTGCCATGATCAACCTTCCTTTCTGTTGAAGTTACCTCTGGAAGCCCCAAACCGTGCAAACCGGCACCCAGCATGCTCAGTTCGCCGCTCCGCACGGGGTGCTACTTGTTGTCTTTGGACACGACCGCCGCGGGGGCCTTCAGCAGGACGTTGGCGGTCTGGGCAGTCTTGGTCCCCGCCTTCTGAACCGTCTTCATCGCCGTCGAACCCACCTTGCCGGCCGCTTTCAGTGCCCCATCGGCCGCCGCCGACGCGGCGTCCTCGGCGCTGACGCCCACTGCCTTGGCGCCGGCGATCGCCCCCTCGATCAGGCCGGAGGCCGCGGCTTCGACGTCGCCGCCCACCTTGGCCGTGTCTCGGATCGTGACATGGGCGGTGTGGCGAATGGTTTCCAGGACATCCGTGCCGACCTCTTTGGTGCCGCGCAGCACCCCGATTATGAGGCCTTTCGCAGCATGCCCCGAGTCGGCGCCGACCTGCTCGACACCGCGAACCAGGCCGCTGGCCACGTCGGCAACGGTATCGGTCACGGACGTGCCCACCTTGCCGGTATCCTTGACTGCTGTGCCGAGCATTCGGGCAACGGTATCCGCCGTCGCCTGGACGATATCCCCTGCCCCTGTGATCGCGGCAACGATCTCATTCTTCACCCGCTCTGTTACCCCTGAACTTTCGGTCTTCATCTTTGCTCTCCCTTCCCGATTGGTTCATGCTCAAATGCATCTCCATCGTGGCAAGCAGTCCTATCTCTTGTGCCTCTTGGCCTTTCCGTGCGGATGCGGCCGCTTGGCGGGCTGCGGCCCGCGAGCGGCTCCGCGCCGCTCGACGTGCGTCCGCACCGCGCGGTACTTCACGTGTCTCGGAGGGATTCGAAGGAACACCGCCGGCGGTTCGCCGATGCGCACCCAACTGCCGCCGTAGCTGCGGCAATTGTACCAGGTGCCATCGTACCAGCGGTACCAGCCGCCGTCCCAGAAGAAGATGTCCTCGTCGTCGGAATCGGCGACGTACTGTATCCCGGTGCTCTCGATGACCACCAGTCGCGGCCCGGCCACGCCCCAGTGCCAGGCGCCGCCCGGCGGCCGGTGGTGCCCCCCGGAACTTACCGCCGCACTGCAGCCACAGAGCGCGGCCAGGGCCACCATGCCCGCGGCCGCCAAAACCAAGCGAAATTTCATCGACATGGGTCGCCCTCCTTTTCCTTCATGAACCACTGCCTGCATACACGTGTACGCACGCCGTATGCCACAGCGCGTCCAAGGACTGGAAAAGGGTCAACGCCCATGACCCGCTTCCTCATATCTTCCGCAAGGGATAAAGCGTGGTGAAGCAATCTTCCCGTTTCAGCTGGAACCTGCAAAATGCCCGCACTCTCACCACTATCTGCCGCTCAGTCATCCTGTCGGTGTCGATCACGCCAACCAGTTTCGCGGCCATGGCGCGGGGCTCACCGATTCTCTCTTCCAGCCGCGACTTGAGCGGCCCGCAGCCCGGCAGGAGGATGACCGACGGCGAACACGCAGCCCACCGCACATGCCAGAGCCGCCAGGGCCATGCCGCCCGATGCTCCTTGCAGGGCCTTCACGATAGATTCTCCTTGTTCGCAGTCATGCCGCTGCCGCACGCTTCCGACTGTATCCCGGTAGCATCGCAACCAGCGTGCCATGGGAGTTCGCACGCAGCACACGACCTAACTCCTTTGTGGAGCAGTGGGATGCTCACCGATGCCGAGCCCTCCCTGTCTAGAAGCTACTGGACGCCGGGACTGCTCTCCACTTCGGACACACTGCATCCGGTCCTGCAGAGCTGGCCCGCCGATGACTTGACCCTGATCTGTTCAGAGCATGCAACTCGCTGGCCCACTCGCACTTGAGCCTAAGTCCGCGAAGCTGAAAAGTCTGGGCCTCTTGGCATGCCCGTTGCTCAGGATCCCTCAGCTATCAATGGCCAGGAGGATGGGTAGCCGGGAATTCGGTTCCGGCCGATGGCGATTGAACGTAGCGGCGGGCAGTGGCAGCTTGGTCACGTACGCTTCTTCCGTTGCCTCGGAGGTGAGGATGAAGTCAACGATTGCCGGAGAACTGAGCACGCGTAATGGCACACACTAAGATAGTCTGCACTCTGGGTCCTGCCTCGAGCAGGAAGGTGCTCCTCAGGAAGATGATGCGTGCCGGGATGCACGCGGTGCGACTGAACTTCTCCCATGGACACGTGAAAGAACATCTGAGCCGAATACGGACGATAAGAGCACTGAACAGAGAACATCACCGGCGCGTAGAAATCCTGGGGGATCTGGAGGGCTACCGCATAAGGGTCGGCAGGCTCAAGAAGGGCCAACCTATCAAGACCGAGAAGGGGCAGGTTATCTGGTTGACTCAGGAGAGCATACTGGGAGAGGGTAACCTCATACCGTTCGACTTCGAAGGTCCATTAGACGGGATCGCCAGAGGCAAGCACATCTTCATTGACGACGGCAATATCGCTCTCGTGGCTGAGGCCTGCAGAAAGAACAGGTTGAAGACCAGGGTTATAACTCCCGGGCTGATTGAGGAACGCAAGGGTATCAACATGCCGGAAGTCCGGTTGGGCTTCACGGGATTGACGCCGAAGGACAAGAAGGATATCGACTTTTGCGTGAAGCATGGTGTTGATTACATCGCCCAGTCCTTTGTGCGAAGGGGCGATGATATTCTTGCGCTCAGAGCACATCTCAAAGAACGACAGCGCAAGATAGGGATCATCGCCAAAATCGAGAACAGAGAAGGCATTGAGAACATTGACGAGATCATCAACGTCTGCGAGGGGATCATGGTTGCAAGGGGTGACATGGGCGTATCGGTTCCCATATATGAGGTCCCAACGATTCAGAAGGCGATAATCAGGAAGTGCAACCGAGCGCAAAGATTCGTGATTACTGCTACTCAGATGCTGGAAAGCATGACCGCACATCACATGCCCACAAGAGCAGAGGTCTCAGACGTAGCCAATGCCATACTGGACGGCTCCGACTACGTGATGCTCTCGGCAGAAACTGCCGTCGGGTTGTACCCGGCAGAATGCGTGGACATGATGGCCAAGATAATCAGCTTCATGGAGAGGAAGGGTCGCGCCATATCGCGGTCGGGGTCGAGGGCGCCAGGGCGCTCGGTACGGAAGTGATCATAACTCGGCGACGGGAAGAGCGGCCGTGAACGAATCCGCACGACTGGCCTTCCAAGTCGCGATTATCGTACTGGCTGCGCGCGGTCTGGGGCGCATTGCGGAATGCTGGCTCAAACAGCCTTCGGTCATCGGAGAACTCCTGGCAGGCGTAATCATAGGTCCCTACGCGTTGGGCGGTCCTTCCCTCCCACCGCTGCAGCTCTGGGGCCTGGCGCTCCCGGGCATCGCCCCGCTCTTTTCGGTATCCGGCGGCGGCAGCTTCGAGGGCCCGGTGCTGCATGGGTTCACCGTGCTGGCCGGCGCGGTATTGCTTTTCCGTGGGGGGCTGGAGACGGTTCTTGGGTGCGGAGGGACCGTGGTCGACACGGGCGCTGATGATGGGCACGGTGGCCACCGCGACCTCGGTGGGGCTGACCGTACCACTCTGGCCACGATATCGTGTGACCGCAGGGCGGTGCGCATAACCCCTGCCGTCTTGTGGATGATTCGATCACCCTCTCTGTGGCCGTACAGATCGTTGATCATCTTGAAGTTGTCGAGATCCACATAGGCCAGGGTCAGTTCGTGATTGTGGCGTCTGGAACGCCGCATTTCGGCTTCCGCTTCCTCATGGAATGCTCGCCCGTTGAGAAGCCCGGAGAGATGGTCGATCCGTGCCGCGTCACGTTCCTTGACCAGGGCCGCCTTCAACGCAGCTAGCAGCAGGCCTGCCGTCATGAAGAACCTAACCTCATCAGCGCGTTCCACTATGCCACCGGGTTGCTGAAACCCTCTTTGCGCAGAGATGCGTCGGCCAAGAACCACGCCAGCATGCCGATGGCCGCCATCAGCATGCCGGCCTTGCGCCCGGAGCTCCAGGAAACGAAAAGCACGGGTACGAGATAGAGCAGGCTCACGCTGAGCTTGTACCCGGTGAAGAAGTCCACGAAGCCGATCGCTGTGGTCAGAATCACGGCTGCGAAGAAGACAGTGAGCGTCCGTGCAAGCGGGCGCCTCACGTGTCGGCTCCACACTCATCTGGCGCAGGGGCAGGCAAGCCTGGACGGAGACCCCTTTCGGGTCCCAGCGGCAGGGCGCTCATCGAAGGGAAGCCCGGTCCGGTCTCAGGAGTCAGCTGCACTTGACCCATCCGGATCGGCTGTGCTTGGCGCGGCAGCTTCCGCCGCCTCTTCCTCCCCAGGTTTGCCGTGAAGTGGGGTGCTGCCGGCATCCGTACGAATGTGAATGTCGCGCTGCGGGAACGGAATCTGAATACCTTCCTCGCGGAAGCGGCGGTCGACTTCCATGTTCAGCCTGTCTATGGTCTTGAAGCGGTCCTTGTAGTCCTCGATCCAGCAAACCAGCTTGAATACCAGCGCGCTGTCCGCGAAATCCACGAAGAACACGCGCGGCTTGGGATCCCTGAGCACTCTGGCGTTGTCCCGGGCGATGCGTCGCAGGACGCGCTTGACCCGCTTGACGTCGCTGCCGTACGCCACCGTAAAGTCCCTGCGGATCTTGTACTTGTGGTCGGGGTAGCTCTGATTGACGATCTGGGCACTGGAAATCGTCGTATTGGGCAAGACTAGCAGCGTATTGTCAAACGTCAGGATCTTGGTGCTTCGCAAGCCTATCTCTTTGACGTCGCCGATCACGCCCTTGCCCAGTTCCACGCGGTCTCCAACCCTGAACGGGCGGTCCACCAGGATCGTGAACCCCGAGATCATGTTGGCGATGGTGTCCTTGGAGGCCAACGCAACCGCCAGGGACGCTACGCCAGCGATGCCCAGCAAAGCGCTTATCTTCACGTCGAAATGCTGCAGAATGATGGTGATGCCCACGAACACCGCCACGATCTTCGCCAACCGGCGCATCATGCGTATCAGCTCGTCGTCGAGGGCCATTCTGGTCCGTCCGGAGACATGTGCCAAGTACCAGTCGCAAATCGCGGCCATCAGGGCATACCCCAGGCTGCAGGCGGCCAGCACCACGGCGACGAAGAGCGTTCCATCGACGAGCGTGACTGCGAAGCCTCCGGTCCAGTGAACCGGCACTACAGCAACTTTGCCCGGGGTCGGCAGTGTGGCGCCCGGAGGGACGACTTGCACTGCTGCGCGGGCATGGTGAATGACGGCATCGAAGACAAGCTTGGCGCCACCGGCGCCCAGGAGCACCAGCAGCGGTTTGCGGAGGTTGCCTACCACAATACCGTCCAGCTCATTGCGGCTCTTCGAAGCCACAGGAACCGCCAGCCGCTTCCATATCTGGTCCAGAAGCCACATGGCCAGTAGCACCGAGGCTGCCCCCACCAGAAGCCAGAGGGCCCAGCGCGCGCCTCCCAGGCCGGCATTCCACTTTGTCACGTCGTCAAACAGTGACTTCAAGAAGCTCATTGGGCTGTTCTCTTCTCGCTTTCCAGGTTCAGATTAGTATCGATGCCATCTGCTTCAGATCGCGCTGCATGTTGTTGAATACGGGGATATCCGTGAACTCCTGCAGTTCCTGAATGCCCAGCGGAGATCCCGATACCACTCCCGAGATCGCGTCGGGTTCCAGCCCGAAGCGCTTCTTGAGCGTATCCACGCCGCCCATTGCGCCGAAGGCATCGTGAGCCGCGAAGATCAACTTGTGAATCCTCGAGCGAACGCATTCGGACTGCAGCAGCATGGCGGTCTCGCGCTGCAGGACGCCGTCGGCCATTTCCACGACCCAGTAGTTGCGCGGGTTGTTGGCGTACTTGAGGTCCAGCGTGTTGAAGATATCAAGAAGCCGATCTTCTGCCAGCAGGTATGTGGACGGGTAACCCATGTACGAGAAGTCCGTGACCGGCCGCGCGCCTGAGTCTTCCATGAGCAGGATGTCCTTGAGGCTGGCCGTGCCGGTGACTTTCGACGCCCGAACCGTGTGCCCCATGGTGGACAGCGCCCAACAGCAGGCCGCCGCAGCGAAGCTCTTGCCCGAATTCATGGAGGTACCCACGACCAGGATCATCTTTGCCCGGTTCTTCTTCTTGGTGGTAACCTGCGGCCGGCGCAGTTTGGGCACATCCCCGGTATTGATGACCTTCCCCTCGCGGTCGCACACGTAGCCGCGCAGGCGGATCTGCGTCGGGTCCTTGATGTTGGCGTTCTTGGCACGCGCCACTCCTATTATTCCCGAGCGGGCCAGCAGGTCCGCCTTCCTGGGGAACTCTTCGGGAACAACGCCCTCGTAGTAGTCGGGGGCGTATCGATTCCCGAATACGAATACCGCCTTCGAGCCGGCCCCGATCTGGTGAATTCGGCCCTGCTGGTTCTCAAGTGTGGCGTGTTGTCCCACGTAGTCCACCGTGCCGTATACCAGGTCGCCGGCCTCGGGCTGCTTATCCACATCATCCAGGAACCTGATCTTCTTGCGGTCAATAGTCAGGGCCGCGCTGGGCAGGATGAAGCCCGGCCTGATCCGCTTCACGGTGGCACCCTCGTGCGCAATGTTCACGAGCTTCTTCGCCCCTGCCTTTCCTGCAGGCGATTTCGTTGCCTTGGTTGTCATGCCTGTTCCCTCCCGTTACCTGCGTCTTGGCCGGCCGACATGCCGGGGCGGTCTTCCACACGAACCAGCAAGAACGTTGGCCCGGCATTGAAGACACTCTTGACCGGACAGTGCCAATCGCCATTCCAACGGCACGCGCCAATCGATATCCCATGTGGATGGCCGCAGCAAGCGGCATGCCACAAGCAAGAGGATCCCAGCGAGTCCGCACCCCCCTGAGGCATGGGCTCTTGCGCGAGCCCAAGACGCTCAAGAAAGGCCAGGCAACTGTCGAGTGCGTTGGCAGGTGGGCACAAAGGCTGACACCCGCGGCCAGCATATCGAGCGAATCCAAATCCTGAGATGGGATCTGAGCAGGCTTCTGCCCGGAGCTCTCTCCCCAGCAGATGTGTTTGCGTTCTTGTTCTCTCACCTTCTTGAGCCTTTTCAGAGCGGAACCACCGCCATCCTCGACTTCGAAGTTGCATCCGTTCCTGCCGGTGTGTTCGACCTTAGTGAGGTCGTGGTCGTGGCGTCGAGCGCGCCCGACCTCGGTCTCGGCCTCCTCATAGAACGCCCGCGCGTTGAGCAAGCCCGAAAGGTGGTCAATGCGCGTGGCGCCACGTTCCCGGGCCAGGAGGCTCTTGAGCTTGGCCAGCAGGAGGCCCGCTGTGGCAAAGAACCCGAATCGCGTGAGCGCGTTCATCGGGGGTTGGCCCACTTCCAGTTCCGGATCTCCGGCATGTCCTGGCCGTGCTTCCTGATGTCGTTCACCACGGCCATGTCAAACGGCGTGGTAGTCGTGCCTTCCTCCTTGTATCCCCGGACGTGCAGATTCTTGTGGTTCTTGCGGCGGTACGTCAGCCTGTGAATCAGCCACGGATAGCCGTGGTAGGCGAAGATGATGGGCCTGTCGGTAGTGAACAGAGCATCGAAGTCGTGATCATTGAGGCCATGCGGGTGCTCTTCCTTGTGCTGCAGCGTCATCAGGTCAACGACGTTGACTACGCGAACCTTGAGATCCGGAATCTGCTCACGGAGAATGCCGACGGCCGCCAGCGTCTCCAATGTGGGAATATCGCCGGCGCATGCCATCACCACATCCGGCTCGCCGCCCTTGTCGTTGCTCGCCCATTCCCAGATCCCGAGTCCCGCCGCGCAGTGTTTGACCGCAGCGTCCATGTCCAGGTACTGC
>Ga0272443_10003408_pt1 | contig 18757 bp, 11 predicted proteins | sample SSMAcet12_FD_193581 | JGI IMG/M metagenome (GOLD analysis project Ga0272443, IMG submission 193581) | Marine sediment archaeal communities from Little Sippewissett salt marsh, Falmouth, MA, United States - SSM-Acet-12 | ecosystem: Environmental > Aquatic > Marine > Wetlands > Sediment ... | reverse complement strand
CCACGCGCGAAAGGTGCAGGTGGCACTGCGGCACGACGCGGAGGACTGACTTCGGAAGCAGGCAGACGCGAGCGGGGATGTAGAAATGGCCAAAGGGGTAGGCAAGCACAGGCGAAATTCGAAGACGACGGCCCGGCAGGGTTGTCCGTGATACGCCCGTAGCCGAAGTACAGGTGAACGGTTTCGGAAGGGCGTTGCCTCGATGTCGTGGCTTGACCAGGGCCGGACATGTATGAACAGAATCAGGAAGTGCTCGTTCCCAAGGAAGGGATGCCATGAAAAAAGGATTGTCCTTCGCTTACGACGTTTCATTTGCGATCCCATTTTTTATTCTGGCTTTCTCAGCAACATCCGGGGTATTGGCCGACTGCGAGTCGGCCTGGATCCGGGTCCCGACCGCGGATGCGCCCCCGCCGCGTTACGGCAATTGCATGGCGTTCGACGTCGCCCGCGACGTGACCGTCATTTTCGGAGGAATCGATTCCGGGACCTATTTGGGAGATACCTGGCAATGGGACGGGGTTGGTTGGACGCAGCGGACTCCTCCCCATTCACCGCCTGCATGCTTTGCGCCCGCCGCTGCTTATGATTCCACGCGAAATGTGACGGTCCTGTTCGGCGGGTGGAACGGAAGTTACCTGGACGGCACGTGGGAATGGGACGGCGACGACTGGCATCAGCGAACTCCAGCCACTTTTCCCGCGGCGCGGTATGGTCACGCCATGGCCTACGACGCTGCCCGAGGTGTCACCGTCCTTTTCGGTGGCTCGGGGACTGGAAAATACGGGACCGAGACTTGGGAATGGGATGGACTCGATTGGACGAGACGAAACCCGGTCAACACGCCACCCAGCCGGGGTACGCATACCATGACCTATGACAGCGCACGAGGCGTAACGGTGCTCTTCGGCGGGGTGGGCGATACAGGATATTTTGCGGATACCTGGGAATGGGACGGGATTAACTGGACCCAGCGAACTCCAACCGCATGCCCCTCGGAACGCTTGTGCCCGGCGATGGCGTACGATGTTACTCAAGGTGTCACCGTGCTCTTCGGCGGATTCGGTCCGGCCGGTTATCTCGCAGACACGTGGGAGTGGGACGGGGTCGAATGGACCCAAAGCATCCCCGCAGTCGCCCCTACCGCCCGAAATGCGCACGCGATGGCCTACGACCACGGACGCGAGACCATCGTGATGTACGGCGGTTCAGGTGTCAGCGGTACTCTGGGAGAAACCTGGGAATATGCACCCGGCTTGCGACTCCTCCAGGGCCCGGTTGATACCTGGGTCATCCAAGGCAGTGACGTCTTGTTCGGGGTGACGGCCATCGGCAGCCCGTCGATCCGATACCAATGGCGGAAGAACGGTTCGCCCCTGTTCGGAGCCGACAAGGCCTCTCTCCGTATTCCCATGGTTTCTCGAGAGGATGCCGCAATCTATGACGTTGTGATTCGTGCCCCCTGTGGCCAGATTCTGAGCGAGCCTGCTACGCTCACAATCGCCCCGAAAGCGGACCTGGATCTGGATGGAGACGTGGATCTGGACGACCTGGCTGCAGTCCAGAAATGCCTGAGCGGCCCCAACATTCCGCCCGACTGCCCTTGACGGTTCCGCTGCTTCAGCGGGCAGTAATCCCGGGTGGAAAGAGGTTCGTCAAACCTGGGTTTTATGGGATCCGCCCTGAGTGACCTAAAAAACCAATGAGCGAACGACATTCATTGCCGTTCGCTCATTGAGGTGTCTATCCCGTTCGAGCAGGCGGAAGCAAAGGCCCGCTCAATGTTCTTATCGTGTCCTTCTGCGGTGACTGGAGAGCAACAGGCTTCCGATGCCCAGCAAGCCTAACGTGGTCGGCTCCGGAGTATAGTTGTAAGTAACCTCGACGGTGCCACTCGTCGTGAGGGGGTCGATGAGCGCCTGCACGCCGCTGAAGGCGGTGTAGCTCGCCACTTGGTTAGCGTCAATCGTAATCGTGTATGTGCCTAATCCGATGTACTGACCGTGCACGGACGGGTCCACAAACCCGCCATGAGTGACCTGCTCGGTTTGACCGATATACTCACCGAAGTCGATCCCCAACCAACTGAAGTTCGGTATGCCCCCGACCTCCCCATCGCCGTCATCGGGACCGAGTGCCAGGGTAGTGCCTCCCGTGGCCTTGAGGTCGTTCATGCCGAAGATGGGTTGGAAGGTATTGTCGATCAATGACACCGTGGAGCTCACGAGAACATCGGCTCCAAACTCGATCGTACCACTGGCCGGGGCCTGCGCGTCGTTATCGACCCGGAGAGCGCCATCTTGAACTGTCACGCTGACCACGACTTCGACCGAATCGAGTTGCAACGTACCTCCCTGGTCATCGAACTGATTGAAGGTCAAGTCGCGTTCGTAATCGGGTTGCCCAGTGAAGTTCAGGGGTTGGGTAATGGAATATCCACTCGCCACAGTCGTGGTCATCGCCACAAGCAGAATGCCGACCAATAGCTTTTGCATACTTCTACTCCTTCTATGGTTCAAGGCCGGTTGAGAAAGAAATAGGTACTGAGTTTCCTTCTCCCCGTCCCTCACCTTTTAGAATGTCCCCCTCATCTTCCCGTCTAACATACATATTAGCGTGACCTACTTTAAAAGTCACGAAGAGAATTTCAGATCGCTGCAATTTTTACGAGCCGAAGAGTGGGTTTTGATAAGTTTTGAAGAGCGAGCCTTTCCGACTCACAAGAGGGCCCGGTGGTGCTAACTGATGCAGAAATAAGTACTTAGCGTTTCGAACCCGGACCCCTTGTTTCGCACCTCTCCTTGGCCTTGTTATCGGACCTGGCGGCGATGTTTGCTGCGGTGTTGCTTTACCGGAACCTTCAGGTTTGGGCGCGGCATGGAGTTGTGCTGCATCGTCGGCCAGCCCCGTGACAAGTGGGGGGTTACCGTGTCGCCTGATTACTGTCTACTTTTGCAAAATGTGCTTCTATTTCAAGGGAGGATTGACTACAATGGAACCGGAGTTGCGGGATGCGGGAGAAGCAGAGGGTCAGCCTGACAGTCATTGAGGGATCATTGGCTGTGAGTCGGGCGATCCTACGATGTCAGCGTCGCAGTGGGCGGCCGTCAGTGGATGAAGCCGCCGGCCAGAAGACGGCATTGCGTCAGGACGTCATGCTCCCTCAGGATAATGTCGCACATATCCGTACGGGGTTGTTCATGATGATGTGCAGAAGTCGATTGAAGCGACTGATTCGAAACGCCGGCTGGTGTGCGGCCGTCGTGGCGTTCTGCATGGGGCCGCTTGATCGCTTCGCCACGGGTACCGGTGGTGCGCCCAGACAGGCATCTCCTAAGCCACCGCCAGAGCCGCTTACGAATCGTTATGCACTGGTGATCGGCGCGAATGGAAGCGTAGACGGCAGGACGTCACCACTGCGGTTTGCCCAGTCGGACGCCACGACTGTCTACGAGACGCTCATCGACCCGCGTATTGGCCGCTTCGATCGGGCCAACGCTTGGTTGTTGCTGGGCCGGGAAGCGAACGTTCCGAACCTGCGCCGGTATTTCGGCCGACTTCGGAATGTGGACAAGAATGATCTCGTGTTCATCTATTTTTCCGGTCACGGTGCGCGGGAAGGGGGCGAAGCGTTCTGGGTAACGCGTGACACGGAGATGCAGAACCTGCCGGGAACCGCTCTGTCGAACACCGAACTCAAGCTTTTTCTCGACCGTATCCCGAGCGAGCGGGTGGTGGTCGCGTTGGATTGCTGCTACGCCGAAGCGACGGTCAATGCGACGCGAAGCGCGTCGTCGAATCTGGCGTCCTTGTGGAAGCCCTTCGCGGGTAAGGGGCGCATCGTGCTGGCCGGTGCCGGAAGCGCCCAGGAAGCCGTCGAGGCCGAGTCGCTTCAGCAGGGTGTTTTCTCCCATTTTCTGGTCCGGGGCCTGAGAGGGGAGGCCGACGAGGAGGGTGATGGGATCGTCACGGCCGGTAAGCTGTGGCGCTACCTTGAAGAGCACGTTACCGAACAAGCGGTCCAGGCTGACGGTTTTCAGGAGCCGGCGCTGCTGGCCGGCACGGACACCCCGATCGACCAGTTCCTGCTGACTTTCGACGCCGAGCGGCTGGATCAGAACCTCGGCCGCGTCGAGACGCTCATGGCGATGCGGGCGCGGGGTGACCTGACCGCGCGTGAGTTCGACGAAGGGCGACGGCTGCTCAACCTTACCAATCCGCGCGGCCGGGACCAGCAGCGCAAAGAGGTCTACATTAAGCTGGCTGACGGCATGACGGACGTCTCGACGGCAAGGCTGGCTCTCATTGCGCTGGCGCCGGACGGCGGGGCAGAGGGATATGTCGAGCCGCTTCCGCCGCACCTGCCAACTCAGCTTCGCAATGCCCTTCGAATGGATCTCATGCTCATCCCGATGGGAACGTTTCAGATGGGCAGCAAATTGACGCCCTCCGATCTCTCGGTCATGTTCGGCGGGCCGCCTGACTGGTTTCAGCACGAACTGCCGCGCCATCTCGTGCGGATCACTCAGCCGTTCTACCTGAGCGCGCACGAAGTGACGGTTCAGCAGTTCCGCCGCTTTGTAGAAGAGACGGGTTACCGCACGGAGGCAGAAGTCGGTGGGCAGCCCTTCGAGGATGGGCGGACGGGCGGTTACACTGTGCTGCCCGGCGGCGAATGGGGGTGGCGCGAGGGTGCGACCTGGCGACAACCCGGTTACCGCCAGAGGGACGACCATCCCGTGGTCATGGTGAGCTGGAATGATGCCGAGGCCTTCTGCCGCTGGTTGAGCATCAAGGACAATCGGCCCTATCGCCTGCCCACGGAGGCGGAGTGGGAGCACGCCTGTCGGGCGGGCTCGTCCACGCTGTTCTGGTGGGGGGACGAGCCGGATCCCAGCGTGGTTCTGGCCTCCTCTCGAGACGAAGGCCGGTGGCTCTGGGCCGAATTGCGTCAGTCCCAGTTGACCGGCAATCGCACCTCGCCGGTGGGAAGCACAGGGCCCAATCCGTTCGGTCTGTTCGACATGGCCGGCGGTGTCTGGGAGTGGTGCAGCGACTACTACGGCCGCGACTATTACAGCGTTTCGCCCATCGACGACCCGGCCGGCCCGGATGGCGGTATCTACAGGGTCATCCGGGGCGGTTCCTGGCACAATGAAGTGCGGCATCTGCGGTCCTCGCGGCGCAACGGCTATCGTCCCTCCGGACGGCACGGGCTCATCGGGTTCCGCGTGGTCAGCCCCGCGCACTGATCCGTTTTCCGAATCCAATCAAAAAGCCGTCCGTTCCGGGTTTATCTCCCAAGGCATTTCTCTGGTTAGCCGACCGCTCCCCTGCTGGCCTGTGATCCGGCATGCGGCCTTTCCGGTCCCGCGCTTTGTGACGAAACAGCCCGTCTGGTAAACTGAGTCGGTCATTTGGGCTGGAAAGTTACGGTGGTGGCGCCGGGAGGCTGCGGCAGCCCAATCGAGAAGGAGACACATCGATGCGCAAAGACAGGGTCACGCGAAGGTCCGTGCTCAAGGGCGCGGCCGCCACATTCGGTGCGTTGGGGTTCCCGTACATCGTGCCGTCCTCGGTTCTGGGCGGAGAGGGGCGGGTCCCGCCGAGCGAGCGGATCGTCATGGGTTTCATCGGCGTCGGCGGCATGGGGACTGGCAACCTGCGGGCGTTCATGGGCAAGCCCGAGGTCCAGGCCGTGGCTATCTGCGATGTGGACCGCGAAACCAAAACGCACGTTCCCGCCCGCGATTTCGGGCGGGTGCCGGCCAAGGCGCTTGTCGAGCGGTACTACGCCGAGAAGAACAATGCGGCCGAGTACAAGGGCTGCACCGCCTACGACGATTTTCGTGAGCTGCTGGCCGACGGCGGCATCGATGCGGTCACCGTCTGCACGCCGGATCACTGGCACGGGCTGATCTCGATCGCTGCGGCGCAGGCCGGCAAGGACATCTACTGCGAAAAGCCGCTCACCAACACCATTGCGGAGGGCCGGGCGGTCTGCGAGGCGGTCAAGCAGAACAAGCGGATTCTCCAGACCGGAAGCCACGAGCGATCGAATCCGCAGGGGCGTTTTGCGTGCGAACTGGTGCGCAATGGACGGATTGGCAAGCTGCACACGATTCGCATCAACCTGCCGGTCACTGACGGCCACCACAAGCGGGTCCTGGAGTGGGCCAGCCAGCCACAACCCGTGATGGAGGTGCCTGACGGGTTCGACTACAACTTCTGGCTGGGGCCGGCCCCGGACGCGCCGTACACGGAGAAGCGCTGCCATTTCTGGTGGCGGTTCATTCTCGATTACGGCGGAGGCGAGATGACCGACCGCGGCGCGCACGTCATCGACATCGGCCAGTTAGGGGGAGGTTATGACGCGACCGGCCCCGTCGAGTTCAAGGCGCGGGGTGAGCGGCCGACGGGAGGGCTGTTCAATACGTTCATGAAGTTCGGCTTCGACTGCACCTACGCCAACGGCGTGCACATGATCGGCACCAACGACGAGCCGCGCGGGCTGAAGTTCGAGGGTGACGAGGGCTGGATTTTCGTTCACATTCACGGCTGCAAGCTTGAGGCCGAGCCTGCCTCGCTGCTGGATGAGACGATCGGCACCGATGAGATCCAGCTTGGCCGAACCGAGGACCACCGGCAGAACTTCCTGAATTCGATCAGGAGCCGTCAAGAACCGTTCGCCATGGCTGAGATCGGCCATCGGACGGCGACAATCTGTCACCTGCTCAACATCGCGATGTTGACGGAAACGGACCTGAAGTGGGACCCGGCCGCCGAGCAGGTTACCAATTGCGCCGAGGCCAATGCGATGCTCAAACGGCCGATGCGTCCGATGTGGTCCCTGTAGGATCGAGCAATGGCCTTGGCGGTCCGTTTCTGATCAGGCGCGTCTTGAAGAGGGCTTTCGAGACGGCGGACTATCATCGCAGTGACCTGCACTGAGAATCCTCGGATGCATGCGCTCGTTGATTAACGGCGGCTGTTGCATCGCACTTTTTTACAGGTTAAGGCCGACTCAGTCGCGCGGCGCAAGAAGGCACCCACCCTCGCGGGTTGCACCGGGTGCCGGGTTGGTTGATTGGATTGGCTGTTAGCCTGCGTGTCGTCTGCGGAGCATCGCCAAACAACCCATGCCCAGAAGGGTCAGCGTACCAGGCTCGGGAGAGTAGATGTCGGTTGGGGCAAACTCTCCGCTGAGGAACACTTCCTCTGAGCCGTTGCTGAGAAGATCCATGCTTACATTGAACAGGAGCACGTCATCGTCATCGAGGTTGAAAGGATCGATCCCCGTGAAGATGGCATAGTCTGCGAAACCAGCCCCCTGGTTGGCGAGAGGGAGGTTTGCAGCGGGCTGCGGGTCGAGGTAGGCGATCTTCGTCCCGCCGGTGTAAACTTGCCGGATCGCCACCTGTTCGCCGCTTGAAACATCGCTACCGATTGGATCGGGGTTGCCTTGGATAACCGGATTGAGAATGACATCCAATAACATGAGCGTATTGCTCAGTTGAGCCGTCCCGGTCGTCTCGTTAAGGTCCAGGAAAATCGCTATTTCGTGGATTAATCCTGGAGGGAAATTCAGTTCGTAGTAGTCCTTGAGTTTACCCGCTGTCGTGACATAGGACTCCGCAAACGACCAAACATCTCCACCTGCATTGGCGTTTGGCAGGTTGTTATTCCCGTTGTCCCCATCGAACGTGCCGGCGGTGTTCAGGATTTCGGAGCCTGAAAATGTAAACATCCTTAGATCAAGGGTGCCGTTGCCAGACCCAACGACACCGGACGGGATCATCCTGATATCGTCTGTCGAAATAGCCTTAGCTTGCACCGTCCCTGAAATAAGCACCGCCAGAATGCCGATACGCACAAGCGTGGCCAGCCTGGTTCGTTTGCTCTTCTGAATATCCATCTCTTCTTCGCCCCCTAGGATGGCCAGGCCCCCACGCCCGGTCACACCATCTCACCTCTTCCGTGAGTGTGCTTCTTTACCCTTGCCCTCTTGCTCTTCCGGCATCCGTGGCCGAAACATGGGCACGAGACTGCGCCTCGTTTTCACTCCTCATGGCTCCGATGAACCGGATACTGAATGCTCCTTTGGCACATCGTTCCCGACTTTTTCGGGAAGCCTGAGCTTTCTGAAAAGGATTACTGAGGAAAGGTATAGACGCGCAGACCTTACACTTCCCCCCTTCTTTACGAAGCCGTCAGCTTCGTCCGACATCGTCTGGCCTCGGCCTATTCACTTCTTGCCCCGGACAAGGCCAGCACTACAGTATATAGTACCTCAAAGGGGTAAAGAGCGCCTAGGAGGTAAACACCCTAATCGGGGGCTTTCGCGCCGATCACCTTTTTGATCTACGCAACCCGGCATCAGTTGACGGGCAAAGCCGCGATTCATTCTGGACGCTTTACAGGCAAAGCCTCACTCGAACGTCTGTTTTCTTGACCGACGGGTATTGTCACATCAGCAAATCCACTCAGTGATACTGTTTACTCGCTTACGGTGCGGTTCCGGCCCTTCTGATGCATGGAGCCCCGTGGCTTTTCAGGCTTGGCTTTTGGATGAATTACTCGGAAGCGTCACGGATGGTGAACGTCTTGGACCGATAACATAATCCTGGACTGATAACATAATTCTGTTGTTTAACGGGAATTTCGTTTGGGATTGTCGCGTTTCTGTTGAGGAGTGAACCTCGGCTACTGACACCAGGTTTCAGTTGCCGGGGAGGTCGGGCAGGGAGAGGACAGCCAGCTCGCCGGCGGGCAGTTTGAGGTGGATCAGGCCGTCTTCACGGGCCGTGATGTAATGTCCGCCTACGACGCCGATGGCACCTGCCAGCGGGCCGCGGACGATTGCCTCCCGTGCTGCGGACGGGGCGGCAGACTCGCCTTTGTCTGTTTTGGAGACGCCCAGATTGTTGAACAGGCCGATCAGGTAGCGCCCATCGCATCGCGCGTGGGCGGCGCCCACCTCGCCCTCGATCCGGAAAGCGAAGAGTGATTCCAACGCTTCAATGCAGCGCTCGACATCGTCGTCCGTCTGGATGCACAGTCGCAACTGGCTTGGCTGTTGGGGGGCTTTTTCGAGCTGGTCCGGGTCGAAATAGATCAGGAGTTGATAGGGGGCGCGGAGTGCCTGTGGCATATCGGCAGGCAGCACGTCGAAGGCGCCGATCCACGGCGAGGGCGTGAGGTTGAAGTCGTCGGCATCGCTGCGCCGCGGGCGGGAGGCCAACACGCGGTCGGTGAACAGTTTCAAACGCAGATGGAAAGGGTCTGGGTCGAGCAGCGTATGCACCCTGCCGACCCGTCCGGTGAGGTGCCCGCGCAGTGCATTGAGGTACCGGATGTCCACGCCGATGGCGTCATGAGGCATGACAAGGGCCGCGGGGACGATCGGATCCACACGTCCCCAGGCGGCGGTGGCATCGCGGAAGTCCTTGACGACCCGGCCGTAGTCGGTGAGCTGGTAATCCTGCCAGTCTGCGAAGTAGTTTTCCGCGCCCCATTCCTCGGCCACGTAATCGGCGCCGGCCAGCCAGGAGTAGTAGAGCAGTCGCCGTTGCAGGGAGCGGCTGCTGCCCAGTTCGGGCCGGATCCGGTAGTCGGCCAGTTTGCCGTCCGGGTTCTGGCCGTCGGGAAACCAGGGCGACCAGCCCAGGGCGCAGGGGCCGCCGAAAGGCCTGCCGCCCCACGGTTCGTAATAGACGCCGAAGAGTTTGCCGTAGCGCCGGGCCGCGCCGCGGGCGCAAGCGATCTGAAGGGCGGTGAGCGGTACCTGGTTTCCGATTTCGGCCATAATGTTGGCGGCGCCGAGTCGCAGGGCGAGGTCGTAGAGCTGCACGTAACCGTTGACGGCCATCACTTTGCCGGCCGTCCGCTCGACCATCTTGGCCATGAAGCCTTCGAGAAGCCGCCGTACGTCATCGGGGCTTTCGATGGGATGACCGAAGAGGTCCTCGTAGGTGTCGAAGTCGCCGGAGCTGAAGAAGGGTGTGTCCGTGCGGCCTTCGAAGGGGGCGAAGTGTTCATGGTCGAAGGGCTTGCCCTGTTCGATGATCCGCTCGCAGACTCGCTCGTAATCGCGGATCACCGAATTGCCCCACTCGTGAACCTGGAAGCCCATGAAGTTCGGGTCGTCCTTGAGTTCGTCGGCGATCGCCTTGATGCCGTGGAGGCTCTGGAAGGGCATACCGCCTGTGATGCGGTCGATGTAATAAAATCGGCCGGAGCGGCGTGCGTCGTCCAGGAGCCGGTTGCCGGCCCAGCGCGGCCCGAAGGGTGAGGGGTCCAGGCCGGTGTTGTGCAGGCGCAGGCCGTCGCCGTCGCGCAGCAGTCCGTGCCGTCGCAGGCCTTCCAGGAACCGCGGGTCGGCATGGAACATGAATCGCATCGCAGTCCCCGGCTGCGTGGCGGGTGGTTGCCGGCCACCATACATCGCGCGCAGGATCTCGATGTTACGGGCGTTGGCCGCCAGCCGCGGATCGTCCGAGGTCATTGGTGGCAGGGTGGTTTTCTCGTCGGCGCGGGCGAAGCCGTAGTATCCCACGTCGGCGTAGCGCGGATCGCCGAGGACTTTTCGTGGATCGTGTTTGTCGCCCCAGCCGCAGAGGCATTGAATGATTTTCGTGTGCGGGCCGACCATGGCGCGGACGTCATTCAACCGCGCGGGGTCGGGATCTTCGTTCATCAACCAATCGATCTCACGGAACATTTTCGAGCCGGCAACCTGGGGGTTGGCCAAGTCGTTGCAGGACAACCAGATGATGCAGTCGGGGTTGGCGTTTTTGGCGGCCTGGTGGATTCGCGTCCAGGCGCGGTCGACGGCCCGGCGGTGGAACTCGATTATCGTTTCGTCATCGACGGCGTCGGCCCCGGGGAACGTGCGGCCGAACAGCTCTTCGAACATTTCTTTTTCGCAGTCGAGCCAGCGGATATCGAGCATCTTTTTGGGGTTGAGGTTGTACATCCAGTCGATCATGAAGCCGTCGATGCCCGTGTGCGTGACAGCTTCCCCAATGACCGCGCAGAGGTAATCGAGGTAGGAGTTCGTCAGCGGGATGTGCATCCAGGAGGGCGTGCCGTAGGACAGATCCGGATGTTGCTGGCCCCACCACGTATTGGAGGCGACACAGAAATAGCCCATGACACGGAAGCCGGCCTCGTGGCCGAGTTGCGTGATCTCCTTGAGGAAATCGCCTTTCATGCCGGGCTGGACGGGGGCGATCTTGCTGCGGTACCAGGCATAGCCGCAGCAGTTGAGGCAAAAGGTCTGAATCGTGTTGGCCCCCAGGTCGCGATACCATTGAATATGTTCGCGCGGCGAGGCGTGCGCGAACGTACCGGGCGGAGCGAAACCGTCGGCCACCCAATTAAAGTCGATGCAGAACGCCTTGATGCGATCGGGCTGCGTGGAGGCGAAAGTTTCCTTCGCCGGAGGTGCCGCGGTTCCCCACGCGCCTGCTGTAAAGGCCATGATGAGTGCGAACGTTGTCATGGTAACGGCTCCATGCCGGCGGCCTCGAGACGGGTTTGGATCAAGGCTGCTCGACAGCCCTGCCGGACGGTCGCCATGTTGTTCGAGAAAAAAGGCGGCGTCAATATGCGGGTGCTCTTGCTGGCGATCGGGGCATGGGCTGTCCTGCCGGAAAGGTCTGCCTCCATGGGGCCCGCGGCTTTTAACCTGCCCCGTGCCATTCAACGTATCGCGGGTATTCAAAGGGGGAAAGCTGCTTCGAGAATATGCTGGCCCGGCATGGAGCTCTGTGCGGCGGTTGATTCACTCTAATTTGATAGAGGCAATGACCGGATCAGACGAAACGGCATCAGGCGGTCACGGACATGTCTGTCTTGCTTGTGGGCCTCAGCTCTGTTAGAAGGAGGGGACTGTTTCGTGATACCATTCTCCTCGGGCGAGCCCGCTTAAAAGCCATGGTCGAATTAAGTGCAATCATCGTGCCATACTTGTATCGGAACGGCGGTCATGTACGCCCCTGATAGTGCTTGGCATTGTCCGGGTGCACACCGACAATGACATGGTGTCTTTTAGGACCGGCAAACTGGGGGCTGATCGACAGCGAGTCGCATTGTTCTCATCAGCTGTTATTTGGAACCGCTTTCCGGTGTCCCCTTCAATTCTGCGCCGGCCTCCCTCCAGGCTTGCTCCAGGTCACTCAGGGCTTTATCGAAATTCTTTTTGGCTTCCTGCCAGGCGTCACCGCTCTTATCTTTCATTTCGTCAAGACGGTCCCGCGCGGCTGCCAGTCGTTGCTGGAGTTCGGCCTTTTGCTCCTTGAGCTCGGCAGAAAGCTCCTCACCACCTTGCGAAATCTGTTTCTGCCAATCGCCGATTTTGTGTTCCATTTCTGTGACGTACTCATTCGCTTCACGCATAAAAGCCTCCTTTTTCGTGTCAGCATATTGAGCTGCCGTCTGGGCTGCTTGGGTCACGTCTTCTTTGAGTACCTGAGCGGTAGTTTCTTCGCCGGTCATTTCCGGGGTAGGCGGTGTAGACTCTCTGTCTTCACAACCGGACATCAATAGCAACGCAATGAAACCGGCACACATCGTAATGCACTTGTTTCTTCGATACATGACCGTCTCCTTCTACGCTCTAGCTGCGTTGGAGCACGACGTAGCGCCTGTACTGGTCCTTTTGAATGAGCAGAAGCACTCGATCATTCTTTTCAGTCTGTGCGATCGCCTGCCTGAACTCCTCCGCGTCCGCGACCGGCTGGCGATTCACCTCGAGGATCACCGTGCCGACTTCAATGCCTGCTCTTGCAGCGATGGAACCCGGTGTAACTTGAGTCACGACGACGCCCTTGTCCGCCTGGATGCCCAACTGTTGCGCGAGCTGTTCTGTGAGCGTCTGCACGGTGAAACCCAATTCCTGGGCATCCTCTTTGCCGGAAGCGGAGGCCGCCTGCGGGGCTTCGGAAAGCTTGCCGATGGTCACGGTAACGGTTTTCCTTTCACCATCGCGGAGGATGGTGAGCGTTTCTTCGCTACCGGGCGTTTTCAGCGAGATCCTGTTGCGAAAATCACCGATCTTGGTGACCGGCTTGCCCGCACATTCCACAATGACGTCGCCCTGTTTGAGTCCGGCCTTGTCGGCTGGAGAATTCTCGGCTACCTGGGAGACCAGGATCCCCTTGGTATTCTCCAATCCAAAGGTGGCTGCCAGGTCTTGGGTGAGCGGCTGGATCACGACGCCAAGATAGCCTCGTGTCACGGATCCATGCTCGATAAGCTGATCGCTGATCGCCTTGGCCAGATTGATGGGGATGGCGAAGCCGATCCCCATGTATCCTCCGCTGCGGCTGAAGATGGCCGTGTTCATGCCGACCACTTCGCCGCTCAGATTCACCAACGGTCCGCCTGAGTTTCCGGGATTGATCGCGGCATCGGTCTGGATGAAGTCCTCATAGTCGCTGATGCCCAGGCTCGTCCGGCCCTTCGCGCTGACCACCCCGACCGTGAGGGTGTGCTGCAATCCGAAGGGGTTGCCAAGCGCCACAACCCATTCACCAACCTCCAGCTGGCTGGAGTCCCCGAGTGGAAGCACGGGCACCTTGTTGCCTTCGATTTTGATTACCGCCACGTCTGACTGAGGGTCGGTACCCACCACTTCGGCGGAGAATTCCTGTCCATCGTCGGACTTCACCGTTACTCTGTTTGCATCGGCGATCACATGATTGTTGGTGAGGATATGGCCCTGCTCCGAAATCACGAAACCGGAACCCTGCCCGATAACCTGGCGCTTCTGTTGGGGTTTCTGTTCATCCGGCTCCTGGCCGGGTGTGCCGAAAAATCGCTCAAAGAAATCTTCACCAAATGGCGTTCCCTCTCGGCCAAACGGAAAGGGTAACGGTGCCCGGGGGGACTGAACCGCGACTTCCTTTTCCACCTGGATGAATACCAACGACGGCGACACCGTCCTCGCTACGGAAGCGAACGCTTTGCCCGTCTTGCGCAGATTCTCGATACCTGTGTCTTGGGCGTGAACGGTGGGAGCAAGTACACCGATCATCATCCAGACGGCTGCCAACGAGAGATTGGGCAAGATCCTGACGCGCAGCGACGCAGGTGGCTTTCCCGACATTGGACTATGTCGGAACCCTGGTTTACCGCGACCCGCTGTCATAGAACTTGGGCCGGATGGGGACATTCGAGTCTCCCGGACTACGGATTCGCTCTCTCTTGATTTGAGGCGGTTCGCAGACATCTTTACTCCTTTACGTTCATTTCAGGTAGGATACGATCGGCGAAGAACAAGGTCATAGTCTCCGTTAGACGGTGGAACACTTAAGTCGCGCCCTGTGTTACTTTGCAAGCTTTGTGCCAGACGTGATCGAAGTCGTTGAGTTTCAAAAAATCCGTCAGCAGGTACTCGGATTTGTCTCCTTCGCTGAGCTCGCTGACCGCTTTGAGACATGTTGTCGCGGCCGTGCGATCAACAAAGCTTGTCTATGACACCTTGTCAGTACGTGACCTTGCAACAGTTCCCAACAGCCAGGCGATAAGCCTGGCAAACGGGTCATGGAGCCTCTGTTGCCAGGATACAGCCCGGGCAGTGAAAAGACCAAGCGAACGCGGTTTTTTGGACATTTTGCCGACTCCGTGCAGCGATGGGGCCCGCCCCCCGGACAGACTGTCCTTGGCGACAGCCGGAAGAGGGACGCGAGTGCTGCAAGCTCCGGTCAGGCCGCCACTTACGTGTGCATCAGCGTGGTCCCGTTTCTGGCATGGGCGATGCTCCGTTCGGTTCACTGAGATAAGAGAGCGGAGGACTGTCTCGTACCCGGTGGGGGGCGGCGCATCGCTTCTGGAAGAACGAAACTTGGTCACGATGATCTCCATCGCTCGATTTCGCAGGCTTATGGGGATAAAAAGAGGGTGGCTGGTTTAGCACAGTTCCTTTTCCTGAACAGGAGGGGAGTTCGCACATGGCTACCCGGAATGTTCTAGCAGCAGTTGATTTTTCTAACGTTGCAGACGAGATCGTGCGGCTTTCGTCCGAAATCGCCCGCTCATGCGGGGCGATGCTCTGGATCGTCCACGTGGAGCCGGAACAACCCGATTTCGTGGGTTATGCGCCAGGTCCGCAGAGCGTCCGGGATGACGTGGCCCACAGATTCCGCCAGCACCACCGTGACCTCGAGACTATGGCCGACCGAGTAAGAGCGGACGGTACGGACGCCACTGCGCTGCTCCTTCAGGGGGTGCCTGCTGAGAAGATCAAGGAGAAGGCCCGCGAGGAGCCGATGGACCTCATTGTGATCGGGTCTCACGGCCACGGGGCCATCTATGATCTTCTCGTCGGGAGTGTCTGCCAGGGGGTGTTGAAGGATCCGCCGTCCCCCGTTCTGGTCGTGCCGGCCCCACGGGACCAGTGAACTGCGCAACCCCTGCAATGATGCACGGTCCTTTGGGCGATTGGCTGGGAACAAGTCGGGCATGTGGCGATCAAGAACGGTCTTTAGGTTCGCAGCACCGCGAAAAGACTCGAAAAAGTAATAGGCATGGAGGCACTGTATAATGACCGTGTAGCGTCAGGCGGGCCGGGCAAGGCTATGTGGGAAATCTGGGCTGATAGGATCAAAGCACGAATGCCTTTTCCGACCCTATCAGCTTGGAGTCGGAGCCGGACAACAAGGACAGAGTGTCCATGCCGGCTGTCCGTAACGTCCGTTTCGGGCACGATCTCCATGAGGCACAGGAGGGCACGCTTTGCCCAAGTGCGGCTTCTCAGCGATTGAGTCCAAAAATCCTACGTCCAGGTGGCAGCGATGGCGCAGGTGGCTGCCATCAAGAAAGATCATTGTTACAGTAATCATACTGCTTGTGTTGACTGCGATTCATGATTTCGGTTACTTCAGTGGGCGCGAGACTTCGGTTTGTGCCCAATGCGGTTCCTTCCGAAGGCGACACTGTTTTGGATGGTTCTTCTTGTCCATTCCGCGCAATGCATGGACCGTGCAGCCGACCGGGCTGACGGGCTACCTGGACCCACAGCACACATGCACACATCAATGGAAGATGCACGGCCGGTATAAGAGCTATAGAGGGGGTGGGATTTTTTTACCGGGCATTCACCGTGACGGAATGACCCACGCGGAGTTAATCAAGTTCACGGACAGCCCCGACTTTGCTGCTTTTATGTCGGACTTCCTTGCACGTGAGCCCAACGGGTTGAAGACTATAAGAAGAGACTTGCAAAACAAGCAGATCATGCACTTGGCCATGGAGTATAGAAGCTGGCTGGATCCCTCGTTTCAGGCACACATTGAAGTCGGGCACTGGAACAAGTAGCCCGTGGTCAAGCGGGATTGCCGGTTTCCTTTTGATAGCGGTCGATGCTCTTGCGCAACTGGTTGATGAGCCGGTCTTCGTCCCGCGTGAACCCGATGTTCGTATAGATGACCTGCTTGCCCTGTTGTGTGCAGAGCGATTCGTAGTGGGCCGAGAGGTCCGTGTCCTGGAACCGGCCCCAGCGGCTGACGTCGAGTACGAGGATCAGTGCGAAATCGTCCCGGGTCCGGACCCACGCCATCATCTCGTTGAAGGCGGGTCGGCCCTCGGCGTTGAGCCCGCTTTTACCGCGGTCGGCGAACTCGTTGATGATCTCGATGTCGTGCCGGGCCGCGAAGGCCCGGACGTTGTCCTGCTGAATCGCGACGGAGTTCTCCTGGCCGATCTCGGCCGAATGGCGGTAGTAGGCCACCGCGCGCAGCCGGGGCAGGGTCTCCGTCGGGCCGTTGGTTTTGGTCCACCAGGCTTCCATCGGGTCGTCCTTCTTGCGAGCCGGGGCGGCTCGTGCCACGAACATCAGTAACATGTTTATGCATAGGGACTTACGTCATCCCTACGCGGGCGGCCCACACTACCTCGGGCGCGGCGGATTGCAAGTCAAATCCACCCGGCGCACGAACATAAGTGCCTGTGGCAAAGCATGTTATGAACGGAAGGATACGTGGCGGTGGTGGGGCAGGGGGTCGAATCACTCTATGCCGGGGTCCCAGACTACGAGGGCGTGGTGGCGCGGTTAGGGCTGTATTGCTTACCGCGTTTGCCATAGCAGCCCGGCCAGGCACTTAGCTGTTTGCCACGCAACGGCTTTGTTCAACACAACGAAAGATTGGATTCTTGTCAGCAATAGAAAATTCGCCCCATTATCTTTACTCATTGTACCCATTCGCTAAAGGCCGCAGGGTGCTTAATCATGACTGCCCTACGGTGGTTGACAATATTTCCGTTTGCAACAGCTTCCACCGCGAGGGCGATAAAGGGGTGCTTTACGCTGCCCTATAAGCAATGAGTCGATAATCCAACCATGGTATACACGAGAGGATCATTTTTAGCGATTAGGCCCGGAAAAATAAAAATTGGTAGGCTTACCAGTGAAGTGTGCTGTTATAATAATCACTCGTTAGGGTGGCCTGGCAGAGGTTATCTGGAAAATCCTTGGAACCGGAGCCTCTCGGAATAAGGCGGCACACGGTACGGTCAAATCCGTTTGCGAAAGGAACACGATTATGAAAAGCTTTTTTCTAAGAGACATGACATCGTATTTGGTGTTGTGCATGGTGGCATTGTGCGCCATCAGCAGTGGCGCCCGATGTCCGGAGTCGGCGCCAACGACGTCGGTACTCAGCGAGATTATGATGGCCCCGGAAGACGGCGATTCCGTTTGGGAATTGACGATAAACCCTAGTTCGTGGATCGTCACCTTCGCAGATGTGCCAACGGGCACAAGCTGTTCTACCGGAAGCCAATTTGGCTGTCTCTATGATTCCTTGAGTTTCTGCGAAGGTCTCTACACACCCGATACCACACCCAGTGAAAACGGCGTCGTATTCTCTCTAGAGGACAAAACTGCCGATGATCAAATATTTGTGAATAATTATGACGAATACTGGGGATCTGAAATTGATGATAATCATATCTACTCTGCCTATATTGGAGAAGGGGATGGAGATAAGAAAGCCATTCTTGCAACCTTTACCCCAACTCCTGACATCCATCATGTTCAGGTCGGCATCGGGTATTGGGGCGGGACGGACATTACATTTTATATGGATGCTTTTGATCGGGATGGCAACCACATAAAAACGGTTTCTACGAACGAAGATAAAACAGGCCAAATTGGCGTCACGTATGTTACATCGTTGGAATTGTGGAGTTCCGTTCCCATTGGCGTGATCAGATTGCGTTCCGTCGCAGTATATTCCACCAATACATACTACAATACCGCAAGATGGGATAATCTCTTGTATGAATATGCTCCAGACGGCCCTGCCGATATCGATGATGATGGTATTCCTGACAATGTGGACAACTGTCCCCTGGCGTCCAATCCGGGCCAGGAGGATCTTGACGATGACGGCGTTGGCGATGCCTGTGATCCGGATATCGATGGCGATGGTGTCTTGAATGATGATGACAACTGTCCCCTGGCATCCAATTCGGACCAGGAAGATCTTGACGATGACGGCGTTGGCGATGCCTGTGATCCGGATATCGATGGCGACGGTGTCTTGAATGAAGATGATAACTGTCCCCTGGTGTCCAATTCGGACCAGGAAGATCTTGATGATGACGGCATTGGCGATGTCTGCGATCCGGATATCGATGGCGATGGTGTCTTGAATGAAGATGACAACTGTCCCCTGGTGTCCAATTCGGACCAGGAAGATCTTGACGATGACGGCATTGGCGATGTCTGCGATCCGGATATCGATGGCGATGG
>Ga0272443_10003407_pt1 | contig 18762 bp, 14 predicted proteins | sample SSMAcet12_FD_193581 | JGI IMG/M metagenome (GOLD analysis project Ga0272443, IMG submission 193581) | Marine sediment archaeal communities from Little Sippewissett salt marsh, Falmouth, MA, United States - SSM-Acet-12 | ecosystem: Environmental > Aquatic > Marine > Wetlands > Sediment ... | reverse complement strand
TCCCTGCAAAAGATTCTCTCTACCCATGACGGAGCCCTCAACACCCTGGACAAAAGTGGGCGCACCCCCCTGATGACGGCCGCATGGCATGGACAGACCGCTGCCGTGGCCCTGTTGTTGAAGAAGGGAGCGAAAATCAATGCCCATGCGCAAGGCGACCAAAACCGCACTGCCCTGCATTACGCCGCCTGGAAAGGACACACCGACACAGTACGGCTCCTGCTGAAAATGGGCGCCCGGGTCGACGCGCCCGAAGTGGACGGTGAAACCCCTCTGCACTACGCGGCGGCGTCCAACCCGAAAACCCTGCAATTGCTCATGGAAAAAGGGGCGGATATCCAACAGGTCAGTTCCATCGGCACCACTCCCCTGTACTACGCCGTCCTGCACGGGAACGAGAAAACCGCCCGCTTCCTGTTGAAAAAAGGCGCTCCCGTGAAGATCGAGCACGAGAACAAACTCACCCTGGCGCACCTGGCCGCCCGGAGCAAATTGCCCCTCGACCTGGTCACCGCCTTGATGGACGAGAAAGGTGCCGCGAACCGGGCCACCACATTCGGGTACACTCCCCTGCATTACGCGGTGCTGGGCCAACGCTGCGACGTCGCCGCCATGCTGGTCAACAAAGGCGCATCTTCCGATCATGAAGCTGAAAGCGGCGAAACGCCTCTCTTACTCGCCATCCGCCAAGGGGACGACAAGATGACGGCGCTGCTGCTGAAAGCCGGCGCCGATGCGGGTGCAGTCAATGCCAAATTGGGCTGCACGCCCTTGACCGACGCGGCGTCCCGGGGATACGCGAAAATGGTGAATCAATTGCTCCAGGCCGGGGCTGATCCCAATCAGCCGGACAAATTCGGCAAGACCCCCATGCAATACGCCTTCCGCAGGGGCCATAAGATGTGTGCCAAGACCTTGCTCGCCGGCGGGGGGCGAAAAGACGAGAAACTCAAGAAACTGGGACGCTTCGGCCATTCTCCCCTGTTGAAAAAAGCACTTGAAGATGAACAGGCCATTGTCTGGTACCTGGGGCACTCCGGATGGGCCATAAAAACCCGCAACCATCTCCTGGTATTCGACTACTTCAGCCCCTATGCCCCCCCGGACGAACCGCTGCTGGCCAACGGCCACATCGACCCCGAAGAGCTGAAGACGCTGAACGTCACCGTACTGGTCTCTCACGGACACCAGGACCACTACGACCCGCAGATCTTTAAATGGCGGAAAGCAATTCCCAACATCCACTACCTGCTTGGATTTAAACCCGATACGCAAGAGAAGTTCACTTACCTCCCGCCCAGGAAAACCATCAAGGGGAACGGCATGACCGTCACTTCCTTTAAATCCAACGATCAAGGCGTCGGCTTCTTCGTGGAAGCGGACGGAATGAAAATACTTCACATGGGCGACCACGCCAACGGCGATGTCAAAATGGCCGGGGATTTCACCCCGGAGATCGACTTCCTCGTGAAGTCAGGCAAAACTCAGCCCCACCTCTTTTTCACCCCTGTCAGCGGTTGCCGCTTCCGCGGGCGCCTGGACGCCTTGCGCAAAGGCGTGCATTACGTGTTCAAGACCCTGCAGCCGGCCACACTATTCCCCATGCATGGGTTGAACCGGGAAAAAGACTACCGCGCCTTTGCGGAAAAATGCGCCGCCGAAGGCCTGGAGACCGCCTTTTGCTGCGCATCCGCGCCGGGGGATATCTTCGCCTGGTTCAATGGCAAGGTCAAGGGATCATGCGCCATCGGCGGGGTTCACAAAAAGAAAAAGATCGCGAAGCATGGCCAGAAAAAAGCCTGCACGCAAAAAAAATCGGCGGGAAAAACCGCCTTATAGCCTCCCGGCTCTGCAACTTGGCCCGCCCGGCCCCAACCGGGCGGGCCTTTTTTTCTACTTTACGTGCTGAAGCTTACTTTCCCGCCGGCGCCAGGCGCGCACCAGGGCGGGGAAGGCTTCGTAACTGATCACACCGGCGGCCACCCCCTGACTGCGCAGGTACGCGTCGTTTGCCTGCCTGGCAATCCGCTGCAAGGAACCGCGGTAGCGTTGCCAGTGGACACGGATAAGCTCCATGTCATCGCGGACCCGGGCGGTCAACGTTGACGTGATCCGGACATATGCGTTCCGATCCGCCCGGGCAACCGGTCCGGCCAGGTACCCCCACCAGGCCAGATGGGCGGAATAGGCCAGTTCCGGATCACCCGAGCGGGTGCAGGCCAGGAAAGCCGCCAGGTTGGCCTCGCCTTCGTCCGTTATCCCCCAGGCATGGGCCATTTCATGGGCCGCCGTGAAAGGACGCGTCATCATGGGCAGGCCGCCGGGAATGGTGGCCGCTCCGGTAAAGGGGTTGTAAATCCCGGATACACCGAAAACTTTGAGCAATCCCCCGGGATGAAAAAAACGCACCCGCGGCCGCCCCACGGCCGGCCAATCCACCTCTTGAAGGATTGCGGCCAGTCCCTGGCGTACCCGCGTCTCCAGGCCTGGCGCCGGAATTACGGGAGCCCGGCCGGCCCAGTTGTTCAAGCCCGTTGTCGCCAGTTGCAGCTCAGCCACCATTGCCGGTCCGTCCAAAGGATCCAGGGGCAGTTCCAATTGGTGCCGCAGGGGAATGCGGGCATAGTTGAATCCCCACAACACCAGGAATAGACCCACCGCGCCGAAGAGCACCGACATTCCCGTAACGATGGCGGATTCCAACCGCAGCAGCAAGGAGCGGGTACTCCGCTCCCGGCGTCCCCAACGCCGGATCGCCCACAACAAAATCAACAGCACCAGCAGGTAAACCGCGGGGAAAGGCAAACGACCCAGGGTATTGTCCAGCCCCAGGCGGATAAGCGGGAAGATGCCGCGGCCGTACATGTCTTCCGCAAATCCCGGAACCCAGTCCATAACCAGCCGCAAAGCGATCATACCCAGGCCGAAAGCCATCCAGCCCAGGCGCCGCCGGGGTTTTCGCATTGCCGACATCTACCCCTCCGGACCCACCTTAACACGGCGAAAATCCTTTTTCCACCCCGGTTTTCATTATTCGCCTCAATGTAAACCAGCGGCACGGCGGCCGCATCCACAGCCATGTTCGGCCCTGACCGGCAAGGCCCCTATTGGCTATCGAACCAGGGGATGGACCAATTCAAACAGGCGTTCCGCCGCAATGGCGTGGCCCCGGACGTTGGGATGAATCCTTTCGAGCCAGACATCGGCGGCGGCATCACCGTTCAACGCATCAGACAAATCGACAAAGGGCACGGACATTTGCTCTAGTGCCCGGTGGATTTTCTCGTGCAGGGCTTTAAAGCGGTAGGCTCGCCCGCGGCTGGCTTCAGGAAAAATCACCGCGGCCATGGGCACCTGGTGATCCGCAAGTAGGGATGCGATCCGGGCGAGAAAACGAAAGGACTTCTCCTCTCCCAAAAGGAATACGTTTTTGGGGGAGTAAGCGGGATTGCCTTGCTTGCGCAATGCCCCCAGGCGCAGGCTGATGAAACGGAACAGGTATGAATGGCGCATGAGCCACTTGGTCAAGCCGGTTTTTCCCGTCACATAGGGAATGCGCAGGTCGTGGAACAGCGTCAGGGTGAAGCCTTTGCCTGACCGGCTGCGCTGAATGCCCGCGGTGCGTTCAAAGTCGTTGGGTGTCATCTGCAACACCACCAGGTCGGGTTGAAGCCCCAGGGCATGCGCCTTGATCAGATGGAATTCCTGGACGGTGTTGTAGCCGACCACGCCCATGGCCAGGACCTCCACCGCACAGCCGCTGCCGCGCAGGCGGGATTCCAGTTGTTTGTGAAAGGTATTCTTTAGGGCCACGCCCCAGCCGTAAGTGAGGGAATCCCCAACCACGATTATACGGAAACGTCCGGGCTTTTTGCGGTGAAATGGTCGGTCCCGGAACCCCACCGCGTTGATGCGGAAGGGGATCCCCTGGACCCGGGCCCGGGAACCGGGCAACAACTCGTAAACCAGGCCGGGATTCTCAGACAAACGGTAAGTCGAAGAAATCGGCAGATGGGTTCTGGCCTTGGGGCGGAATTTAAAATCCGTGGTCAGGCGCACCACTCCCTCCAACACCAGCAGGATCACCACCGTGGACAGCAAGGACAAGCCGATGCCGCTTAAGAAAGTCAGGATTTTCTTTTTCATGCCAGTTGAGCCGTGAATCACGTCCTTCAGGGGATTATGGCGCATACCGCCGCGGCTGTCAAACCACGAGGCCGCGGGGAAAAACCGCGGAAAGTGGCGATCTAATTCCGGGCTGTCGGAGGCGCCCGGGGAACTCCCCGCCGCCCCTACCCGATTCCCAGTTCCTGAAGCAGCCGGTAGAGAACATGCAGCCGTTCGCTGATGATCTCATCGTCCTTGTGGAGGCAATCGTCGAACAGCTTGATGTCTTCGGATAGATGCTCGTTGTCCATGCACAACGCCACGTTCATGGCCCCCCCCTGCAGTCCGATGCGGTCAAGCCGCGGCTCCGCCGAGTATTCACGGGGCTTCTGGTAGTACTCTTCCTGGAAAAAAAGTTTCGTCCGGCAGATCAGGATGGCCAGGTCCAGAACGCGGTGGAAGGGAAGCTCCTCGGATTGACGCGACCATTTCTCTCCCGTGTGGCGCCAGATCTTCGCCGAGATATCCACCCGGCCGCGATCGTTCCACTGTGCCAGGCCCAGAGAAAGCCCTTTGGCATCCGTGTTCCGGGCCAACCGGCCGTCAATGCGGTCATACTCCTCGGATACCACCACCGGTTTGTGCTTCAACTCCGTCGGAATCTTCATCAAGACCTCACTGGGAATTTTAGTAATTTACTTAATTAGTAGTTTACTGCATCTCTGCGCAAAAGTCAACCCTTTCGCCGACCACGGCAAAATGGCGGCCGGGAAACACAAGTGCGCCATGCAGGCAGGGGCCGGCAATAAAACGACCGGCGGCGAGCACAAGTGTTCAGAAACCTGCGCCGGCAAAAAAGCCGGCGGGGAATCTGCTTCCGCCTGTAAAACCAAGGCCACTACCGCAGATAAACCCGCAACGAAATAGAATCGGGGCTGAAGAATCAGCGGTCCCGGATCAGCAGGTCATCGCATAGGGCGGCGAAGATTGAGACGCCCGGTTTGATGAGGGCATCGGGAAAATCGTACTCCGGGCTGTGCAGGGGCGGATGGTTTTCGCCGGCCCCCAGTCCAAACAGGGCCGCCGGGCAGATGCGGGTGAAATGGGCGAAGTCCTCGGACCAGGGCAGGGGGTTCTGCGCCTGCAGGGTCTGCAGATCGCACGCTTCCGCCGCGGCGGTCACGTGGTTTACCGCCCGGGGATCATTTACCAGGGCGGGAAAATCCTCCACGGATTCAATCCCGATTCCCAGCCCGGCCCCTACGGCCACGTCCCGGGCCAGCTTTTCCCCGGCGGCGAATAATCGCTCCATATCTTCATCCGCTTGGGTACGCAACGTGGCCATGACCACGGCCTCTCCCGGGGCCGATCCGAAAGCCGCTTCGCCCAGGCGGGCGTGAATCACAGTGGCCAGGGCGAACGCCTTGACACCGGCGGTTTGCGGCAGCCGGGGGATGTGCTCCAGCAACGCGGCCACGGCCGGTGTTGGAGAAAGGCCCTTTTCCGGCTCCCCGGCGTGAGCGGTGCGCCCCTGCAGCCGGATTACCAGACCGCGGGATGCCGCGGCAAAAGGCCCTTGGCGCCACACCACGCTCCCCATAGGGAAGCCCGGCAGGTTATGCAGGGCGAAAGCGTAGTCCGGCCGCAGGGTTTTGAAAACCGGGTCGGCGATTACTTGGGCCGCACCGGAACCGGTTTCCTCGGCGGGCTGGAAAAGCAGGATCACCCGGCCGCGGGCGGGTGGATGCGCATTCAGATGCAATGCCAGGCCGGACAGGATCGCTAGATGGCCGTCATGGCCGCAGAGATGCCCAACGCCCCGGACCCGTGAACGGTAATCTGCATTGGATTGCTCATGAATGGGCAGGGCGTCCAGGTCCGCACGGAAAAGAACGCCGGGTCCCGAATTTCCACTGTCAAACACCACGGCCATTCCATTTCCCCCCAGGTCCTTTTGAACAACGCCAAAGGTATGGGCATGGATAAACTCGCGCAGGGTTCGCGCCGTACCAGATTCATGGCCCGACAATTCAGGGGCGGCATGCAGGCGGCGGCGCAACTGCACCAGCATTGCCAAGTCGCGATCCACAAGCCGCATGATGCCATTTTAACGGGGAAAGGGCGGCGTGGCAAACGCTGGTGTAAACCCCGGGAACAGCCGCTCCGTCATAAACGATCCACCCCGGACACTAGGAGGTCACGATGATTCACCGGATTCTGCTTTTTGTCACCATTGCCATGATAAGCCTGCCCGCAGCCGTTGCCCAAACCGCTCCCGATGAACTGGACCTGTCCATGCCGCGGGCCGTGATGGAATGGCTGGAGTTCGTACGCATGGGAAACAGCGACGCGGACATTGAACACATGTTCATGCAAAAAGTCGCTCCCACCCCGGGCTGCCGGGTGATCATCCGCCACTGGGCGCGTTTTCGCAAGGACTGGAACTCCGAAACATTCCTGAATTTCATTCTCCAGGCCCTGGGCAAACGCTCCGCACCGGGTCCGGAAAAAATGCCTGACGGCACACTTTCCGCTTTCGGCCGCCGCAAGGCCCTGTGGACCGCGGCCCTGCGCCACCCGGAACGGCTGCAACGTCACATACAGCGCTTGCAGAACCGGCCGCAAATGCCCGCAGCCGTTGCCCGGGCCTCTGCCGCCCTGCCCCCGGAAACACCCCTGGAAAACCATTTTTACCTTGTGGTTTTCGGCGCATCCACCGCCTTTTCCGTAGGCGATGAAAACGGCCTTGACCTGCTGCAGCTGCCCCTGGATTCCGATGGATCCCTCAACCTTGCGGAGGTCGGAGACATCCTGGCCCACGAACTCCACCACACCGGGTTCGTTTACTGGCTGAACCGCAACCTGCCGGATCTTAAGATCGCCCCGGTTATGCTGGCGGGCATCCTGGCGTCCGAGGGCATGGCCACCCATTTCATTGACCAAGTGCCCGCCCACCTGGCGGCATACCGGCAGCGGAAAGGCACCATTTACACCCAGGTGGCCGCGGACTGGACGCGCCACACGGCCACCCTGCCCGCACTCTACCGGCGGGCGGCGAGGGAGATGCGGGGTTTGTTGACGGGAGACCTCAAGCCGGCGGCCGTACAGAAGTGGTGGATGGCCGGGGCCAAGGGTCCGGCTTACATCCTGGGCGCGGACATGGTCGCCCGCATCGAAAAGGAGTTGGGCCGCCAAGCCGTATTCAGGGTGGTACGGGATTTCCGTACCCTGTTATTGTCGTACAACCGGGCAGCCCGCTGCGCGGAACGCCGGGGCGAACACCCCTTTATCTTTCCCGATGATTTGGCCGCCGAACTGAACGCCTACTCCGGAACCTGAAAGCTATTGCATTTTTTCGCCCCGATGTATACTCCTGGCAGCAGGAGGATGCATGGCGACAACAAAAGCGAAAAAGCTTTTCTCATGGCGGGCCTTTACATCGATTCTTTTGTTCTGGACCGGCCTGGTCATGGCGGTTTCGGGAATCATTCTGTATATCGCGCCCACCGGCCGGGTGGCCCGGGCGGCCATATGGACGTTCTGGGGCCTGGACAAGGACGGCTGGGGTGCGGTGCATACGATCCTCTCCTTCCTGTTCACCATCTTTGCCGTCCTGCACATTGTCCTGAATTGGAAACCCCTCATTTCCTACCTGAAAGACCGGGTCACGCGAGTTGTCCGCTTGCGCCGTGAATGGGTGGGCGCCACGCTGATTTCCATCCTGGCCTGCGCCCTGACCATCCTGGCTGTGCCGCCGTTTCAATCCGTAATGGACTGGGGAGAACAGATCAAGGAGGGCTGGGAGCAACGCCTGCTGCAGGGCAGCGACATTCTGCCCCATACCGAGAATTTCACCCTTGAAGAGTTCGCCCGCAACTACCGGGTGGACAAAGAAGAGGTGCGCCGCGCATTGACCCAGCTGGGAATCACCACCATAAAGGCTGACGACACCTTTGGAGACTTTGCCTCCGCCCTGGAAACCACCCCCCTGGCGCTGTACAAACAGATCTCAACCAAGATCACCCCACCCAAGGGTGAGGCGACGGCTGAACCACCCGCTTCGGGAATGGGGCGCATGACAGTCGCATCGGTTGCACAACGCCTGGGCATAGCCGTGGATGCCGCCCTGGAAAGGCTGCGGGCCGCGGGCATTGACGCCCGGGCGGATTCCCAGGTGAAACACCTGGCTGAAGTCGTCAAAAAAACGCCCCTGGAGATCTACCGCCTAGTCCAGGGGCAGACTGAAAAAACTCAGGATCAAAAAAAGAATCCGTAAGCAACCGGCACCACCGCGTGGGGACGGATTATACCAGTATGACTTTGTACACCTGGATCAAACCAAAGGCCCTGCACGAAATTACTTATACTTGAACACACAGACGAAGTAAGCAATACAAACCGGTACGGTTATAACCCGTCCCCGGCATCACGATTCAGGATCCGGCGCAGCTTGCGCAATGCCTCACGAGGGTCATCCACATCCATGGTGAGGGCTTCCATGGGGCAGGGGCCGTCCCCGGCACGATTGCGGATGCCCGCCACTCGGCGTCCCCATTCGACGTGGACCCCCGCAGTGTCCAGCACCGCATGGGCGGGCGTGCTGAGCACCCGGGCATAAACCCGGGAAAACCCCGCACCGACAGCCAGCAGGGCAGCGGCTCTGCCCACCACCTTGTCGGCCAGCACGGCGCCGCGCAAACCGTCTCCCAGGTTCTCCACCAGATCGAGCAGGGGCGCGACCCCTCTATCCCGGGACACATGCCGGGTTCCCTGACAGGTGACGACCACCAGGGACCAATCGCCCGCGTCCAGGTGCTCCCGGGCTGTGGCCAGACGAAGCGCGGCACTTTGCCTTTTCATTGAGTGGAATTATAACCGAACCACGGTAAAAAGACAGGCCGGAGGCCTCCGGAATTAAATAATGCGGTTTCGGAGTTGACATCTTCTTTATTTGGTATTATAGTACCACTATGCTTATTTTGTTGAAACAATTCACGCGGCGTTCAGGCCAAACCGGTTTTTCGCCGCTTTCGGGGAGCGGATATGCTTCGTAAAATCATCAGGATCGACAAAGAAAAATGCGACGGCTGCGGACTTTGCGTGCCGGCCTGTGCCGAAGGTGCCTTGCAGATCGTAAACGGCAAGGCCCACCTGGTTAAGGAGTCCTATTGCGATGGCCTTGGCGACTGTCTGGGGGAATGCCCCCAAGGGGCCATCTCCATGGAGGAACGCGAAGCCGACCCCTTTGACGAAGCGGCCGTGGCTGAACAGGCAAAGCGCAGTGCAGCTACCGCGGGCTGTCCCGGAATGGCCGCCATGAGTTTCTCCAAAACGGCAAGTCCACCCGCCGCAGCCGATGCGGATCAACCCTCCATGCTGGAGCAATGGCCGGTGCAATTGCACCTGGTCAACCCGCAGGCCCCCTATTGGCACCAGGCCGACGTGCTCGTCGCCGCCAGTTGCGCGCCCGTTGCCCTCGGATCTTTTCAGGAAAGGCTGTTGCGGGGCAGACGGATCGTCATTGCCTGCCCCAAGCTGGATCGTACCGAGGGTTACGTGGAAAAGCTCACCGCCATACTGAAGCGCAATCAGGTCGCCAGCATCACTGTGGCCCACATGGAAGTGCCCTGCTGTTCAGGCCTGGTGGCCATGGTGGAAAAAGCGCTGGCCGATTGCGGCAAGATCATTCCCTACCGGCGGGTAAAAGTCGGCATCCAGGGACGGATACTGGAAGAGAAATAAACCGCGCACCATGGCGTGCAAGCCATCCGCCAACCCTTGCCCCCATTCCCGCAATCGATTAGAATAGACGCAAACCGTCAGCCTGAATGGAGAGGATGGGAGCATGCAGAAACGCAAGGGATTCGACAACCAATTGTATCTGGAAGAACAAACCGCCGCCATCATGGCACGGATCAACGGCGGGCGATCTGAACGGCTGTACCTGGAATTCGGCGGCAAGATACTTTACGACTACCATGCCGCCAGGGTACTGCCGGGTTTTCACCCCAATGTAAAGATGGACCTGCTCAGCAAGCTGCGTGACCGGGCCGACGTGATCATGTGCATTTACGCCGGCGACATCGAGCGCAAGAAAGTGCGGGCCGACTTCGGCATCACCTACGATGCCGATGCCATGAAGACCATCGACGATTTCCGCGAGCGGGACATCCCCATCCGCGCGGTGGTGATCACCCGCTACGATGAACAGCCGGCGGCCCAGGCGTTCAAACACAAGCTGGAACGCCGGGGCGTCCGCGTCTATACCCATCGCTTTACCCGCGGCTATCCCACGGACGTGGACCTGATCGTGAGTGAGCAGGGATACGGAGCCAACGAGTACATCGAGACAAACAAGCCCATCGTGGTGGTCACCGGCCCCGGACCGGGCAGCGGCAAACTGGCCACCTGTCTTTCCCAACTCTACCACGAGCACCGCCGCGGCTGTCAAGCCACTTACGCCAAGTTCGAGACCTTCCCCATCTGGAACCTGGAGCTGAAGCACCCGGTGAACGTGGCCTACGAGGCCGCCACCGCGGAGCTGCGTGACGTAAACATGCTGGACCATTTTCACCTGGATGCCCACGGGGAAACCACGGTCAATTACAACCGTGACCTGGAGGCCTTCCCCCTGCTGCGACGCATCCTGGAGCGGATCACCGGCACGGAATGTCCCTACCAGTCGCCCACGGACATGGGTGTCAACCGTGCCGGCTTCGGCATCGTGGACGATGAGGCGGTCCGCAACTCAGCCGCCCAGGAAATCATCCGCCGCTATTTCCGCTACGCATGTGAATACGCCATGGGTTTGTGCGACCGTGAAACCGTGCAGCGGGTGGAACTGCTGATGAAGAACCTCAAGCTCAGCGCCACGGACCGCCGCGTGGTGACCCCGGCACGCAATACCGCCCGAGAGGCCCTGGACGGGGGCAAGGGGCATGACGGCATTTACTGCGGCGCCGCCATTGAACTGGCCGACGGCACGCTGGTGACGGGCAAGAACTCACCGCTGATGCATGCCGCTTCCAGCCTAGTGTTGAACGCGGCCAAACTCCTGGCGGGGATTCCCGACGGCATCGACCTGCTTCCCGCCCAGGTGATCCAGTCGCTCAACCACTTCAAGCGCGACGTGCTCAAGGGCCGCCAGGCCAGCCTGGACCTTTCGGAAACCCTGATCGCCCTGGCCATCTCCGCCATCACCAATCCGGCCGCCGGAGCGGCCATCGAGCAACTCGAAGCCCTGGACGGCTGCGAAGTGCACATGAGCCACATGCCGACTCCCGGGGACGCGGCGGGGTTGCGCAAGCTGGGGGTCAACCTCACCACGGACCCCGAATTCGCCACCAAGGAACTCTTCGTTTCCTGATCCAGCAAAACCGCACTTGCCTTGCTTTACTTGACATTCTGAAAAATCAAATACACCATTGAAATGATTGCCTAACGCAATCCGAGGGGGGGCTTCCATGAAGAGCAGAACTTTCGTGATTTTTTTTGCATGTATTTTCCTGATCGCCGCCGCAGCGACATCAGCGGACCAGGCGGACACGAATCTGAAAAAGGCATGGCCAAAAATCTTCAAGGCATTGAACAGCGGCGATCCCGAGACCATGGCCGGCATCTACGCGCCAGACGCCGTCATGATCATGCCGGGTGAATCCGCGCCGGTAAAGGGACGCGCCGCCTTGTTGCAATACTACAAGAACATTCTGCGGGCCGTACCGGACTTTGGATTCAAGACTGTTTCGATTCACTATGCGGGCGACACCATTATCGGGGAATATATATTCAGCGGAACCTTCAGCGGCCCCCTGGCCGGTCCGGAAGGTGACATCCAGCCCACGGGAAACCACTTTGAAATTGCTTCCGCAATGTTCTTAAAGATCACTCCCGACGGACTCATCGCAGAAGACAGGTCCTATTACGACACCCTGGACCACATGAAGCAGATGGGTTTGCTCGAATAAACAAGAAATCGAGACCGGACAGGAATCAGGCCTTCAGGCGCCGGTCTTCGGTCAGCAACTGCCCGGCATAGGCGCAGGCGTTGTGGACCAGGACGACAGTGGGGAGATTGCCCACCAGGTCGATCAGGCGCTCCGCGTACGCCGACTCCTCTCCCTTCTCAGGTTTGCGCAACCCCATGAACACGATGTCCGCGCCTTGGGATTCCTGATGGATAATCTCCTGGACCGTCTCGCCTTCGGATAAAAGCGCAACATTGGTTTTTGCCGAGATGCGGCTGGCTGACAGCATGCGTGTCAGGCTGTGTCGTGTCTGGTTCAGCATCATCTCACTGCTGGCGATACTGTGAACGCAGATCTGAGCAGACCGCCATTCGGAATTCCGGGAAAGCAAGTAAGCAAACAGCATCATCATGTCGCCGTTGTTCTGCAGCCCCCCCCACCACACGTCGATCCGTTTCGGGGTCGCGGCCCAGGCACGCGGCCGCACGCGGCAGATCACCGTGGATTTCCCCAGCAGGCCGATTTCGCGGATCATCCCCAGCGTGCCGGCCAAGCGTTGCTTTTTCTCGCTCCAGCCGAACATGATGGTATTGGAAGTGATACCGGCGATGCCGTTGGCCTGGGCCACCGCGACCACTCCCGCTTCGAATGTCGGCACCACCTCCACCTCTGAGAATGCCGTGATCCCCTCCTGCTCGAGCCGCAGAACCATCCGGTCCGATTCCACGGGGATCTGATCCGCATGCTGCGCCAATTTCCCCAATATCAACCGGCTGACGGTCAATATGCCACGGTCCTGGTTCAGCCAGGCGGCGAAACGGATCAGGTCGATGCGACGCTCCACATCCCCGGCAAACACCAGGATGTGGGGCCGCCAGTTGCGGGGGGCGGGAGGCAGGTTGCGCAGTTGCAGCAGAGTCCCCCGGGCCAGGGACATCAACGCCCCGTAACGCAGGTCCCCCCAGGAAGCCGAAATGGCGCGCTTGCGCAGCCACAGGTACACAAAGAACTCGGCTGCCAAGGCAACTATGCAGGCGATACTGCTGATAAGAAACATGACCCAGAAGCAACCCGCCGCACCGGCCAAAGAAACATACCAGGGTACTTTCAGACTGGGTCTGAAGGAAGGGGCGCCGCTCAGGCGCTCCAATCCGGCAACCAGGTTGATCATTCCGTAGGTGGTCAGGAAGAACATGGTCAACACGGGGGCCACGGCGTTCAAGTCACCGAGAGCCACCACCAGAAGTGCGCAAAAAGTTGAAAAGATGTGGGCGCGACCGATATTTCCGACGCTTTTGCCGCCGCTGAAAAATTTCGGCATGACACCGTCTTTGACCAGCGCGTCAAGGGTGCGGGGGGCCCCCAGGCTGCTGCCCACGGCCGACGACAGGATGGCCCCCCACAATCCCGGCAATACCAGGAAAGGCACGGCGGAAACCTTCAGCCAAACCAGGGGATCATCGATCAAGGTTCGGCTGTCCGTCAACACCGACAAGACGGCGGGTACGGCCATGTATACGACAAAACCCACCAACACCGCGGCAATCGTCCCCCTGGGGATGCTTCTGGTGGGGTTCTTAAGGTCGCCGGACAAGCTGACGCCCGCCATAATGCCGGTAACCGCCGGAAAAAACACGGCGAAAATGATCCAGAAAGAGGGCGCACCCGGGGCTCCGGTCATAAACCCCACCTGCAGTTCAGAGTGACCGGGTAAACCGGCGAAGAGAGAAACAATCGACAAGCCGATCAAGACCATGATGGGAATCTGCAAACGCAGGGCCAATCCGGCACTGCGACTGGACAGCAGCGATACAAAGAGGACGGTGATCCCGGCCAGGAGCTGGATGGGAGCCCCCGGCCAGATGAAACGCAGGCTTTCGGCGAAACCGAAACTGTAGAGGGTGATTGAGAACGTCTGGGCCAGAAACAGGGGAATACCGATGGCACCGCCGATCTGCAGCCCCAGGCTGCGGGAAATAATGTAATACGCTCCACCGGCTTCGACAAACATGTTGGTGGCAATGGACGACACCGAGAGGGCGGTGATCAAGGTGATTGCGTTGGCGCCCAACACCACGGCCAGGGCGGGCAGCAAGCCCGCGTTTCCCACCATCCAGCCCGTACGCAAAAACAGGATGACCCCCAGGATGGTCAGAATGGACGGCGTAAACACCCCCAAAAAGGTTCCCAGCTTCTCACCTTGCACTTGGCTGCCGAACACCCGGCTCATCACGCGTTTCGTCTGTCCCATTCATTCACCCCCAGGGTCCGGCCAATTTTACACCATATTCACTGGATCATCCATACATGAACAACCGCTTGGTGCCGGATCCCGCATCCCCGCTGTGCCGGAATATGCCGCGGAAATTCCGGAAAACCGCCAGGCCGTTGCCCGGACTCAGGCGGTCACCAAGCATCCGGACGGCCGCAGCGGACACCGGCGAAAGATCCCAGGGTCGTCAGCCGGGGAACATTGATGCGCCCAGGCGCCGATTCCCGACGGAAATCTAGAAGCGGCGACACAGGCCCAGCCTCGTTGTTTGCCAGGGAAACGGATCCTCCGCCCGGGGATTTTACGACTCGATGCGGTTCCCGGTTTCGTCTCCGCCGGCCGTGGTTACGACGATCCGGATTACCCGGCCGCCGGGATCCCGCTGGAAACGTACCTTGACGTCCATGGTTCGGACAAAGAAAGCATCCCCGCCTTCCGGAAACAATTCAAAGACAGGCTGATAGGATCCCTGAACGAAGAGACGGCCATTCTCAGTGGTAACGGTCAGGATGAAGCGCGGAGTCACCTGGTACCGCCCCACATAGTCCTTGTATTTGGCGGCATCAAGGGTGGCCGCTTTTTTTCCCTGCACCCGGACGCCCTGCTTTTTCCGTCCCCGGTATTGAAAAAGCAGCTCGTTTCTCTCACCCTTGCCATCCGGGACAAAGGATATCCTCAGGTCATCCAGCATTGAAAAAAACTCGGTTTCCGAAGCAGGGAAGATCCTGACCTTGGGCTGCATGGTGGCCTGGGCGTACAGGCCGTCCTTCTCCCGGGTGATCTCCACCCGCAGGTCGGCTTCGATCTCGAAAAGACCCGTGCAGGCATCCAGTACGAGCGGGTCCACGGAAACGGTCGGCGGTTCGGGGATCTTTTTCATCGTTCCCTTCACCGCGCCCTGTTTCATCTCCAGGGCGACCGTCCTGCCCTGCTCATCCTTCAGGAAGCGGACGCGGGCTTCCACCTCGCCTTGCTTAACCACAAAGGAGGCTTCTCCAGAAGCCGACATAACCAGTCCGGGCTGGCGTGGCAGCTGGAGTACCAGGCGCTCCTTATCCATGGTAACCATGATGTTCAAGCCGGGCGCCATTTCATACAGTCCGGTAAAATCTCTCCAGGCCGCACGTTGCTCCGGCCCCGCCACGTAATCCGTTGCCGCAGCGGGCTGGTCCGCTGCCGGCATCTCCAGGCGGTCGACCAATACGGCCAGGCCGATGTCGACGACCTCGAAATAGGAATTGCCCAGGATCACCACGCCCCGGCCCAGGGTCTTGTTGATGCCCACAAAGCTGCTGTAGGCGGCCGAACCACCCGAATGGGTCAGGCAGTGTTCCGTTGCGGTTTTGCTGATCCCCCAGCCGAGGCCGACCTCGCCGCCGGGGCTGCCGGTGCCCCGATACCCCTGCTGAGTCCTTTGCATGGCCTTGGCCAGGCTTGAAGAAATGCGCCCCATGTTGGCGCCGAGAAATGTCAACATATCCGGGACCGCGGAGTAGTATCCGCCGGCGCCCTTCAGTACGGGAGACATGGGGCATTCCACGGCTGCCTCCCCGCTGGCATGATAACTGACCGTCATGTCTTGTGGGTACAGCCGGGAAAGCTCTTCCCGGGTGCCGGTGCGCCGCATTTGCAAAGGACGCCAGATACGCTCCGCCAGCAGGTCATCCAGGGATTTCCCGGCTTGACGTGACAAGAGGAATCCCAACAAACCCATTCCCAGGTTGGAGTACTCGTACTCTGTGCCGATATCCCGGGTCAACCGGTATCCGGACAAGAATGCATACAATTGCTTCTCGGAATAATCGCAGTATCCCGGGCGCCCGTCCTGGCCTTCACTCGAATTGCCCGGCGTTGAGGGCAGGCCCGAGGTGTGGGTGGCCAGGTCCAGCAGCGTGATCTTCCTGCCTTTGCGGGAAGGCGTCTTCACCCCGGGGGGCAGGAAGCGATCGATCTCGTCATCAAGGCACACCTCCCCACGCTCCACCATGTCGGCCAGCAGCGTGGCGGTGAATAGCTTGGCCACGGACCCGAGATTGAACATGGAATCGCCTTTCACCCGCATGCTGTCATTGGCCCTTCCATAGGCGACGATTCGGGTGCCCTGTTCATCGATGACACCCAGGACAATACCGAAACGGTCCTGGTGGCGATCGACCCGTTCCTGAATTACCGCCCTGGCTTTTTTCACGATTTCGTCGTCGGCCCGGGGGTTCGCGTTGTTTTCGGCGGCAAAAAGCATGCAGGCAAACAGCAGTCCAGGAAAAACAATGGCCGTTTTGGTCATCTCAAACCACCTCCTGGCCCGACCCGCCAATCCGGCCGTTCAGATCAAAGAAGGATAACCCGGCCGCCGGGGTCCAAGACCCCATAGCGGAAGAGTTCCGGTCAGGCGATCTCGCTGACCCGGAGCATGTTGGTGGCGCCTTTCATTGGGGTGACTCCGGCAACGGTGACCACCCGGTCTCCCGCGGAGACCAGCCCTTTGAGCTTGAGCAGTTCTTCCCCGCGCTGAATCATTTCGTCCGTGCTGGAGGTAAACTCCATGGGCATGGGCAGCACTCCCCAACATGCCGCCAATTGGCGCACCACGGCCTCCTGGGGGGTGAACGCCACCACCGGGCAATGGGGCCGCTGGCGGCTTAGCAGGCGCGCCGTGGCTCCTGAATAGCTGAACACCAGGATACAGCGCGAATCCAGGCGCCGGGCCACCCGGGCGGCACTGGCCACAATTGCCGTGGTCGGGTCATCCTCTTTGCCCTCCCGGACGGCCTCCCGTCGGCGGTAGCGGTCAGAGGCCTCGGTGGTGCGGGCAATGCGCTGCATCATGCGCACGGCTTCCACGGGCCACTCGCCCACAGCGGTTTCTCCGCTGAGCATGACCGCATCACTGCCGTCCAGGATGGCGTTGGACACGTCCGAGGCCTCGGCACGGGTGGGACGGGGATTGTGGATCATGGATTCCAGCATCTGGGTGGCGGTGATCACCAGCCGGTTTCCCTGATTGGCCAGGTCGATGAGTTGTTTCTGGATCACCGGCACCCGCTCAGGGGGCACTTCCACACCCAGGTCACCCCGGGCGATCATGATGCCGTCAAAGGCATCCACAATGGCGTCGATGTTTTCCAGGGCGGCCGGGCGTTCGATCTTGGCGACGATCGGCACCTCCCAACCGCTTGCCTTCATCATGGCGCGGATGGGATCCGCATCCGTGGCCGCGGCCACGTAGCTCATGGCCACCAGGTCCACTTTTTCCTCCAGACCGAAGGCCAGGTCCGCCCGGTCCTTGGCGGTAAACACGGGAATGGCCGTGGACAAATCCGGCAGGTTGATGCCCTTGCGGCTGCGCACGATGCCGTCGGAACTCACCTTCAGGATCACCCGCGGCGGCTCCACGGCTTCCACCTGCATTTCGATATAGCCGTCATCCACCAACACGGTATCCCCGGGGCTCACCATGGCGGGAAAATCACGAAAATCGGTGCCCAGGTCCGCCGGGGTTTCCGGGGAAGCGGAGAGAGTCAGCCTGTCCCCCGCTTTGACTTCCAGGGGAGCAGCCATTTCGGTCAAGCGGATTTTCGGCCCGGAAAGGTCCTGCAGAACCGCTACGGTGATACCCTCCTCTTCGGCCAACCGCCGCAAACGGCGGATCACCACACGGTGGGATTCATGATTGCCGTGAGAGAAGTTCATCCTGGCTACGGACATGCCCGCATGGATCAGTTGGCGCAGGGTCTCTTCAGCGGACGATGCCGGCCCGATGGTGGCCACCACCTTGGTCATGGCCGGGGGAAAAGGGGATTTCGCTTCCACTGTTCTTGCTCCTCAACGTCTCCAGCCCGCCGCGGCGCAGTATCCGGACAGGCCGGCCAACAGGTATACCCACGCCTCCATGGGCAAAAACCGCCCGCCCGAACGCAACAGCACGGCTCCGGCAACAGCCATGGCGGCCAAACCGATCAGGACAAGCCCCGGCCAGTCCGGACGCCGTGACTCGAGGCGAATGGAAGTACCCAGTATAAAGCAGGCCGCGGCCAGAAGCTGCAGGTGCGCCAGGGGGCGGCTGGCCAGGATAAAGAGCACGGTGGCTCCGGCCAACACCACTGCCGGCAGGTGCGCACCGGACCGCGCCCTCAATGCACGAAACAGATCCAGAAGCAGAATCGCCCCCACCAGGGCCAAGCACAGGATGGGCAGGAAACGCGGGCCGGCCACTGATATCAGGGCCGTTGTCAGAGAACGGGCCGTCAGGGACAAAACCACCAGTCCGGCGGTCAGCAACAGGGAAACCCGGAGGGACCTCAAGAATCCTTGGCACCGTCGGCCGCTGGTTTCTTTTCCTCTTCAGTCGCCTTGGATTCGCTCTCTCCCGCCAGGTGGGGCATGCCCACGGCATAAAGTATCTTGTTGCGCAATTCATCG
>Ga0272443_10003406_pt1 | contig 18764 bp, 17 predicted proteins | sample SSMAcet12_FD_193581 | JGI IMG/M metagenome (GOLD analysis project Ga0272443, IMG submission 193581) | Marine sediment archaeal communities from Little Sippewissett salt marsh, Falmouth, MA, United States - SSM-Acet-12 | ecosystem: Environmental > Aquatic > Marine > Wetlands > Sediment ... | reverse complement strand
CGCGGCGCAGCGCAAGAACGACCCTGTCCCGGAGATTGACTACTCCAGGATTCGTGGCGCCCGCCCGGTCCCGTTTCCGATCGAGTCCCGGATCAAGATCGCGTCGGCTCTCGAGCGGTTGGCGAAACTTCAGCAGCTCCTCTGCCAATCGCTCTTCCGAAGCGAGGAGGCGTAACGACGCGGGCCCGCTGAGGCGGCCGTCTCGACACCTCGCTGGAAGGTGACGGGCTGCGGCGCCGAAGTTGCAATCCCTCGATGGCCCGGGCCTTTGTGCGATTCATCTCGTTCGACTACCATCGCCGACAATCCGAGACAGGTGAGGAGCTCGATGGACGGACTGGCACGCGCGATTCTGAACCACAAGTGGCTCTGGCTCATCGGAATTGTCGCCGTGAGCGCTCTTCTAATCCTCAATCTTGGCGATCTGTCGATGGAGGAGGATGAGAGCACGTGGTATCCGGCGGGGGATCCGACGCTTGAGGCCTACGACGCGTTCGAGAATCGGTTCGAGGCGGACGAGTTCGTGGTCGTCGCCTACGACTGGTCCGACCCGTTCTCGCCTTCGTCGATCGGGACCCTCCGCGCGCTCTCCGAGCGTCTCGAGAATGAGATCCCCTATGCCGGAGACGCGGTCAGCCTCGCGACTGTGGAAGACATCGTCGGGACCGAGACCGCTCTCGAGGTTCGCGCTCTGATCGGGGAGGGGGATGAGATCGACCTCCGTGAGCTTCGCAGGAGGATCGCGGGCAACCCGTTCATCGTTGGGAACCTCATCTCCGAGGACGAGCGAACGGTCGCTGTCGTCCTCGAGATCGATCGACCCGAAGAGGGCGTCTATGAGGAGATGTCGGCCGAGATCATCGCCGCGCTCGAGTCTCTGCTCGAAGAGGTGGAGACCTTGACGGGCCTGCGCTTCTTCAGTGGCGGCGGGACGTTGACGGAACGCGAAGTCGAGCGCGTCCTCGGCCAAGACATCCAGCTCTTCTTCCCGCTCAGTCTCATCTTGACCGGAGGGCTCCTCTTTCTCTTCTTCCGCCACATACCGAGCGTCGTCCTCCCACTGATGACGGTCGTTCTCAGCCTCGGTTGGACGTTGGGGTTGAAGGGCCTGGTCGGATCGCCGATCACCCCCGTTTCGACGACGCTGTTCGCGCTGATTACGGTCATCGGCGTGGCGAGTTCGGTTCACCTGATCTCGCAGTACTGGATCGAGCGCTCGTTGCACGTGTCGCGCGAGGAAACCCTTCTCGCGACGTACCGCCGCGCCGGCAAACCGTGTTTCTTCACCGCCTTGACGACGGCGGTCGGATTCGGCTCGCTCGCGGTCAGTGGAATCCCGGCGATTCGCCACCTCGGGATCTTCGCCGCTTTCGGGATCATGACGGCGTTCCTCCTCGCGATGATCATCGTCCCGATCGGGATGGATTGGACGAGTCACCGAAGGATCAAGCTCCCCCGGAACCTGGGCCTGGAGCGTACGCTGGCAGCGATTGGACGCTTCAACGTGGCGCGCCCCGCGATCGTGATTGGCGTCACGGCCGTGGTGATTGTAGGGATGGCTCTGGGAATCCTGTGGATCGAGCCGGAGGGGTCGATGATCGACTACTTCCGGAAGGGCTCAACCATCCGCGAATCGATCGACTTCCTCGACGAGCGGATGAGCGGGATCTCGAGCACGGAAGTGCTGCTGTACGGTGAACGCGACACCTTCAAGGATCCGACGGTTCTGGACCGGATGGACTCCCTGCGCATGATCGCCGAGTCGCACCCCGGCGTCAGTGTTGCGTACTCGTTCGTGGACACCGTGAAGCTGATCAATCGTGCGCTTCACTCGGACGACGCGTTCTTCTATTCGATTCCGGAGACACGGGCCGCGGTGGCCCAGTCGGTCCTCCTCTACGAGATGTCCGGTGGGGAATCGCTTCGTGACTACGTGTCGGGAGACTATGCGACGGCTCGCGTCTCGATTCGCACGAAGCAGATGAGCAACGCGGAACGGGAGGCGCTTCTAGCGGATGTACGTGGCTATGCTGATGAGGCCTTCTCCGAATTGCGGACGGAGATCACGGGGATGGATCTTCTCATCAGCGGTGTCAACGATCGGATCGTACTGACACAGATTCGCAGCTTTGGGCTTGCGGTCGTTGCGATCACCGCAATGATGATCATCCTGTTCGGCTGGAAGGCCGGTCTCCTGAGCATCGTGCCGAACGTCCTCCCGATCGTCTTCGTCCTCGGCTTGATGGGGTACGCCGGGTTTGGACTCAACATTGCGACCGCGATCATCGCGTCGATCGCGATCGGGATCGTCGTCGACGACACGATCCACTTCTTCTCGCATTTCCGAGACGAACTCGTCGAAACCGAGGACCGAAGACTCGCGATGATGAACGCGCTAACGAAGGTTGGAAAGGCTCTCTGCTTCACGACGTCGATCCTCACCGCCGGATTCGTCGTCTTCCTGTTCGCCAGACTGGGGATCATGGCGAGTTACGGCATCCTGTCGGGGACCGCCGTGATCGCCGCGTTGGCCGGCGACCTGTTCGTCGGACCGGTCCTGCTGGCGAAGGTGCCCGCCTTCTCGCGACTCGCGAAGGGGCGACGGACCGCAGGAAGTCCGTCCTCAAACGACTAGCGGGCGATGGCGGAAGGGCGCGCTCCGAGAGCCCAAGGAACTGTCGAGAGGAGCAGGGGATGAGGATCTTCTCGATTGTCGCCGTCGCCGCGACGAACGTGCTCATCGGGTTGCGCTACATCTGGCTGATCCGAAGGGGAAGGATCAGCCCGGCGCTGGCGATGTGGGTCTTCTTCACGATCGCCGTCATCGGAAGCTTGCTGACCTACCTCTCGGAGGGCGAGTTCGGGCTCCTCGACAACATCCTCAACACGGCGGACATCGCGCTGGTCGGATCTGTTGCGATCGCCATCGCCCTGTGGGGGGATCGAAGTACGCGGTTCAGCCGGTTCGATCTCGGATGCCTGGGTGCAGTGTCGGGGATTCTCATCGCCTGGGGCGTGACACGACAGCATGCGGTCGCCCATGCGGCGATTCAGACGATTCTCGTCATTGCTTACTTCCCGGTGGTGAAGCGGCTGTGGGGCTCGAGCCGGAACACGGAGTCGTTCTCGATGTGGATCGGCCTGATGCTAGCCCCGATGTTCTCACTCCTCTCCAGCCAAGGGACGCTGGCGACGGTGTACGCGGTCCGAGCGATCGTCTCGACGGCGCTCCTGCTTGTCTTGATGATTCGAACTGAACTGAGGACGCGAAGAGCGCCGGAAGGGTGAGGAGCCAGGCCGGAACGGGGCACGGGTTGTCGGGCGCGCCAATACTGGTATACTCGCACCATAATAGCACCTTGGGAGGCCTCCGTGGCGGACTTCTTGCGCATGTCGGAAGCGACGGCTCTTGGACTTCACGCCGCGGTCCTTGCCGCCGCAGAGGGCGGGACCGTGACGACGACGAGGATCGCCGAGGAACTCTCTGCGTCGGAGGCACACCTCTCGAAGGTCCTCCAAGTCCTGGCCAGATCCGGAATCCTCGAATCGAAGCGCGGTCCGAACGGGGGCTACGTCCTCGCGAGACCGGCCGCGGAGATCACGCTCCTGGACGTCTACGAGGCGTTGGAGGGCGAGATGCGGCTCGGCGGGTGTCTGTTCAGCCGCCCGGTCTGCGACCGGGAGAGGTGCATTTTCGGGGATCTGGTTGAGCGCGTGCGCGCCGGAGTCTCTGACTACATACGCGCGACGACGCTGGAAGCGGCTGCGCGTCATCAGGGGAGGTAGACGAGTGTTCTGCTATCAGTGCGAGCAAACGAAGGAAGGAACAGGCTGCACGACATACGGGGTCTGCGGCAAGGATCCGACGACGGCGGCACTTCAGGATCTGATCTTGTACGTGGCCAAAGGAGCCTCGGCCTACGCGCATCGCGCGCGCGGGCTTGGCGCGAAGGACGCCGATGTCGATCGGTTCGTTATCGAGGCCCTCTTCACGACCATCACGAACGTCAACTTCGATCCGAAGAGGCTCGAGGACATCCTCCTGCGCGGGCTCACGGTGCGTGATCAAGCAAGGGACTTGTACGAAGCGGCAGTACGTGAACGGGGCGAGGAGCCCGTGCATCTGAACGATGGTCCGGTGACGTGGACGGCGGCATCCAACCTGTCGGGCCTTCTCGATCAGCATGGGGCGATTGGGATTGAAATGAGGAGGACGGCGGACGGAGACGATGTTGTCGGTCTGCAGGAACTCCTCACGTACGGCCTGAAGGGCGCCGCGGCGTACGCCGACCATGCGCTGATCCTCGGCTTTGAGGACGAGAGCGTCTGGTCGTTCTTGCACGAAGCGCTCGCCTACCTCGCGAGTAACCCGACGGACATCGGGGAGCTGACGTCGATGTGCCTGCGCTGCGGAGAGATCAACTACCGCGTGATGGAACTCCTCGACAAGGCGAACACGGAGACCTACGGCCATCCGGTCCCGACGAGCGTGCGGACGGAGCCACTCTCCGGGAAGGCGATTCTCGTCTCCGGTCACGATCTTAGGGATCTCCACGGATTGCTCGTCCAGACCGAGGGGCTTGGAATCAACGTCTACACGCACGGCGAGATGCTGCCGGCACACGGATATCCTGGTCTCAAGCGGTTTGCGCATTTGGTCGGGAACTACGGCGGCGCGTGGCAGGATCAGCAGAAGGAGTTTGCCGCGTTTCCGGGTGCGATCCTGATGACGACGAACTGCATCCAGAAGCCCACCGAATCCTACGTCGATCGGATCTTCACGACCGGCCTCGTCGCGTGGCCGAATGTGACACACGTAACAGACGGGGATTTCGCTCCGCTGATCGACGCAGCTCGCGAGGCGCCTGGGTTCGCCGAAGCCGGGCCGGATCGATCGATCTCCGTCGGCTTCGGACGAGATGCGGTGATGGGCGTTGCGGGACCGGTGATCGATGCGGTGAAGGATGGCAGGATCCGGCACTTCTTCCTGATCGGCGGATGCGACGGGGCGAAGCCCGGGAGGAACTACTACACGGACCTGGCGCAGGCGGTCCCCGAGGATTGTGTGATCCTGACGCTCGCCTGCGGGAAGTACCGATTCAACAAGCTCGACTTCGGAGCGATCGACGGGATTCCGCGTCTTCTCGACATCGGGCAGTGCAACGACGCGTATTCGGCCATCCGGATCGCGCTGGCGCTCGCCGACGCCTTCGAGACAGACGTGAACTCGCTTCCGCTCTCGATCATCCTGTCTTGGTACGAGCAGAAGGCTGTCGTGATCTTGCTGACCTTGCTCCATCTTGGGATCAAGAACATCCGCATCGGCCCATCGCTTCCGGCGTTTGTCACCCCCGCCGTCCTCACCACACTGGTTGAAGGGTTCGGGCTGACGCCGATTACGACCCCTGAACGGGATCTGGCGGCGATCCTCGGCTAGCCCAGACCAGGGTGACGGAGAGGAGAGACGATGGCCGTACGAGCGATCATCCAAATCGACGAGGAGAAGTGCACTGGCTGCGGTCAGTGCATTCCCGGATGCGCCGAAGGGGCGCTTCAAATCGTGGATGGAAATGCGCGGTTGATCAGCGAGATCTACTGCGACGGGCTCGGGGCATGTCTCGGAGAGTGTCCTGAAGGAGCGCTGACGCTTGAAAGGCGAGAGGCGGATCCGTTCGACGAGAAGGCGGTCGAGGCGCTTCTCGAGCGGCCGCATGGTGAGGATCCGCTTTCGTGTGGCTGCCCAGGCTCCGCGATGCGGATGCTGAAGGCAGATGCCGCGGAGCGCGTTTCGAACGCCCCGGCGAGCGCATCAGCCCTCACACACTGGCCAGTTCAGCTGACGCTTGTGCCGCCGGGCGCGCCGTTCTTGCGAGGAGCCGACGTTCTCATCTGCGCTGACTGCGTCCCGTTTGCGATGCCGGACCTGCACGCGCGATACATCGCCGGTCGAGCAGTCCTCGTCGGGTGTCCGAAGCTCGATGATGCGAACCACTACCGTGCGAAGCTCGAGGGGATCTTCCGCGAAGCACAGCCGAAGAGCATCACGGTTCTGCGAATGGAGGTGCCGTGTTGTGGCGGCCTGGCGCAGATCGTGACCGAGGCGCACGCGGTCGCGAAGCTCAGTTGTCCACTCGAGATTCGGGTTGTCGAGATCCAGGGTGGGGCGACACGGTCGTGAGCTTCCGCTGCCCTGGACTCGCCGGCCGACTGCTCACCTCGAGACTCGTCACCTGCGCGCAGTGCGGCGCCTCCGTCGAGATCTTCTCCGACGAAGCATCCACCCGTTGTCCGTCCTGTCGTTCGCGCGTGACGCAAGATCCGGGCGCGAGCTGTCGGGCGTGGTGCAACGGCTGCGCAGGAGTGCCGACGGTGCACCGGGGGACGGAGTCTGCCGAATCGGACGCCGGATGCTGACGATAGCCGAGGAGGATCTAGGGATGGCGGTCTGTGAGCGAGGCGCGGCGCCGCGGAGTGAGCGAGAAGGACGGCTCCCAACAGCAGCGCGTAGCGACGGGTGCGAATCAGCACAGCCCCCTCCTGAGTCCGCGGAATGCTCCGACGCTATCCTGAGCGCAACGTGGGCTCAGCGAAGGAAGCCCTCTCTAAGTACATGCATGCCCCCCGAAGACAGCGATAGTTTCAGGCTGCCGCGTTGGCTACGTGGTCGGCGGGGCGACGGTGTTCGTAAGTTCGGTCAGTCGCTTGCCGAGTTCGAACTCGCGGATGTTCTCGATCGTCGTCTCGGCGATGTTCCGCTGCGCATCTTCGGTCAGTGAGCCTTGGTGGCCTGTGACCATCACGTGGCCGAATGTCGTCAGGCGGGCGAGCGTGTCGTCGCCGATCATGCTGTCGGAGAAATCTCTGTAGAAGTACTCCGCCTCCTCCTCGTAGACGTCGAGGCCGGCATAGCCGACCTTGCCGCTCTTCAGGCCCTCGAGAAGGGCCGGCGTGTCGATGAGGCCGCCGCGCGCGGTGTTGATCAGCATGACGCCGTCCTTCATCTTCGCGATCGCATTCACATCGATCATGTGATGGGTCTCGGGCGTCAGCGCGGAGTGGAGGCTGATGATGTCGGACTCGGCCAGGAGCTGGTCGAGCTCCACGTAGCGCAGGCCGAAACGGTCAACGAGCTCCTGCTTCTGCGTGCGGCTATGGGCGAGGAGGTTGCACCCGAATCCGTTGAGGATGCTGAGGAGGCAGATCCCGATCTTCCCTGTCCCGATGACACCTGCCGTCTTCCCGTGCATGTCAAAGCCGACCAGCCCATTGAGAGAGAAGTTGCCGTCGCGAACGCGAGTGTGGGCCCGGTGCGTGCGGCGGTTGAGGGCCATCATCAATGCGACGGCGTGCTCGGCGACGGCGTACGGTGAGTAGGCGGGGACACGAGCCACGCTGAATCCGAGCCGCGCACAGGCCGCGAGATCGACATTGTTGCAGCCGGCGCAACGGAGGGCAATCATTTCCACGCCGAGGCCATGCAAGGCTTCGAGGACTTCCTCGTCGAGGCAGTCATTGGCGCTGACCACGATGACGCGAGAACCGGTCGCCAAGGGAGCCGTGTCGAGCGTCAGGCGCGGAGAGAAGAAGCGCATCGCGTAGTCGTAGCGATTCAGCTCTCCGTAGAGTCGGTTCCGGTAGGGGCTGGCGTGGAAGAAGGTGACGCGGAGGCCGCGCCCCTCTTCCTTGGCGCGGAGCGTCGCGACGGCCGACGTCTCGCGGACGAGGTTCCTCGACATGTATGAGAGAAGACCCTTCGCGACGGATCGCTCCGCTGTGAGGAGGGTTTCGAAGGCGTCATAGCCTAGGACCCGCGTCTCGCACGGTGTGCAGGCGCGCAAGGTCGCGGTGCGGGTTCGTTCTCCGAAGAGCCCCATCTCCCCCGCGATGTCCCCTCGATGCAGGACGGTGACCTCGATCGGATCGCCGTCGTCGACGGTCTTGAGGACGGCGACATCGCCCGACTCGATGATGAACATCCGGTCGCCGGTTTCCCCTTCTGCGCATAGCTCCTCGCCAGCCTCGAAGGTCACGTGGGTGGTCGCACGTCCGAGGGCGGCGAGCGCCGCGGCGTCGAGACCAGAGAACAGGTCGATATCATTCAGAAGCTCGAGCATTCGATCCTCGCTTTCGCTGCTGCTTTCGTCGCATCGAGTTCGAGCGGCGGATCCTGAAGTGAGGGAGGCTAGCTGACCTCGAAGAACCTCTCCTTCTTGGCGCCGCAGATCGGACAGACGTTGGGCGTCTCATCGTACACGGTGTTCCCGCAGACATCGCAGACGAAGACCTGTCGCGAAGCGAGATCCTCGCCGATCTTGACGGACTCCAACGCGGCGGAATAGAGGTCGTGGTGGATTCCCTCGACTGCAAGCGCCGCTCGGAACGAGGTCAGTGCGGTCGTTTCGCCTTCCGCTTCGGCCTCGCGAACGTATTGCGGGTACATCTGCGTGAATTCGTACCCTTCGCCCTCGATCGCCGACTCGAGGTTCTCTGCCGTCCCCTTCACGCCGCGCATGGCGCGAAGATGAGCGTGCGCGTGCACCGTCTCCGCCGCGGCGGCGGCGCGGAAGAGCTTCGCTACCTGAGGGAAGCCGTCCTGGTCCGCCTTCTTCGCGAACGCAAGATACGTCCGATTGGCTTGGCTCTCGCCCGCGAATGCCTCCTTCAGATTCTCAACGGTTGCCATCTTCGCTCCCTTCTTCTGCCAGGCTCGAGGTCTCCGAGCCGATCCAATGGAAGCCCTTCTCGAGCGGCCGCATCGAGCCTAGTCGAGCCGGCGGGCCGGCGCAAGCGCAAGGAAGAAACGAAAAGAGCTGCCCCTGCCCTCTATCCGGCGACGGTCCGGCGAGCTACCGGACAGCTCTTTCCGGACGTCGCACATTCCATCGAGGTTGAGCGGCAGCGAGCGAGTCGGTCAGAGATCGAAGTAGAGGGGGAACTCGTATGGGTGAGGGCGGTCCCTGACGCTGCGTGCTTCCTGCCGCTTCGTCCGGATCCAATTGGAGATCTGGCCGGTCGAGAAGACGTCTCCGGCGAGGAGGAAGTCGTGATCGGCTTCGAGACTGGCGAGCGCGTCCTCTACATTGACAGGGGCGGCCTCCAGCGGTCCCCGCGATGCATCCGATGTCTCGTAGAGGTTGTCGCCGAAGGGTCCGAATCCGAGGTCCACGGCGTTGAGACCGCGACGGATCCCGTCGATGCCCGCCATCAGCATCGCGGCGTAGGCGAGATACGGGTTGCACGTGGCGTCGCCCGTTCGCAGCTCGATTCGCCGTTCCCGGGGAGACGCGTATCGAGGGATTCGGATCGCCGCGGAGCGATTTCCTTCGCCGAAGGCGAACCAAACCGGCGCCTCATAGCCTGGGACGAGACGACGATAGGAGTTTGTCGAAGGGTTCGTGAGGGCGCACAGGCTGCGCCCGTGAGTCAGAATGCCTCCGATGTAGCAGAGCGCGAGGTCCGAGAGTTCTCCCTCATCTTCGAACAGGCTGGCTCCGGCCGCGGCCAAGAACTGATGGACGTGAAGGCCGCTTCCGTTCTCTCCGTGGATCGGTTTCGGCAAGAATGTCGCGGTAAGACCGAACTCTGCCGCGATGCTGCGGGTGAGATTCTTCAAGATCATTGTGGCGTCGGCGGCGCTCCTGAGACCGAGGAAGCCGAGTTCGATCTCGACTTGTCCGTAGGCCCCCACCTCGTGGTGGTGGTACTTCACCTCGATGCCGCGTCCTTGAAGCTGTCGGCAGATCTCGTTGCGCAGCTCGAATAGCCCGTCCTCCGGGGGACAGGCATGGTAGAAGGAACGCTCCGCGTTGTCGTTGAGCGGTTCGAGAGCGAAGCCCGGCTCGCATGGGCTCGAAGAGAAGACCGCTTCGCGGAAGACGTAGAACTCGAACTCCGGGCTCATGAGGATGGACTCGGCGACTTCCTCCGCCTCCAAGTACGCCTCCGCTTTGCTCGCCACCGCGCGAGGATCTCCGGCGAAGCGCTCGCCCGTTTCGGGGAGATGGATGTCGCAAATCAGCGTCAGGATTTGCTCGCCGTTGTACGCCACGACGGCCGCCGTCCCCAGGTCGGGACGGAGAATCATGTCGCTTCCCTCGACGCTCGCGTATCCGAGGTTCGACGCATCGAACGCGACGCCTTCGCCGACAAGCGAGGTGTCGAATCGCTCGGCTGGGACCGTCACATGTCTCCATCGGCCCGTCAGATCCACGACCCGCAGATCGACGAACTCGATCGCCTCGCCCTCAATCAGCTCATGCAGTGACTCCATCGTCGCCATGAACCCTCCACAGGTCGACTCGTGTCGGTCCTTCGTCCCCGATGCCGAGGACACCCAGCGCTCTCCACCGAAGGAGATGATCCTGCACCGATCCCCCGGTGGCAAGAGGCGAGTTGACGGCGATGGTGCGTGAAAGCTCTCCGACGTTCGGTTGAGGCAGTGGAGGCATGACAGTCGGGGCGCCGGCGGTGGGGAAGGAGCCCAGAAAGCGTTCCTGGTGATCGGTGACCTGATCGATGCGACCCGGAAGAGCCTTAGAGCAGCGACCCGACGTCGTTCCGATCGAACTCACGCTTCTTCCCGGTGATCAGTCCGCTGCGCGCGAGCGATGTCGCGGTGACGATAGCGGCCCGGCTGCGGGGCGCGTTCAGACGACGGACGGTGGGTTCGTCGACGCGGATTTCACCTTCGGACAGGTGATCCCCACGTAGTTCGAGGCGGTTATCGTCAAGGTGGGTTCGGGGCATGTGCTCTTCAGCGTGATCCGCTCGTCCTCGAGATCCTGACCGCGGCGACGGACGCCGGTTTCGACGTCGTCGGCGTCTGCGCCGAAAGCGATGTGGTTATCCAACTTCGCTTCGCCCAGGGCCGGCGTGTCGCATGCACTCCCGAGCGGGCGGAGCTACCGCCCCGGTACGGCGCAACGGCGATGAACGAGGTCGTCTGGGTATCACGTCCGCCGGGCGACACGTACACGCTGATCACGTCTCTCGGGCTGGCGCACGCAGTCGAGGAGCTAGCGAGGACCCTGGCGGACAGGCTCGCCGACTGACCGCGGAAGAGATCCACCTTCCGTGGCACCTGTGTCGCCATGCAGCTCACGAGCGTGTAGAATGGGCGGCGAAAACAAGGACGATATGGGAAGACGAACTCTGGCAATCATCTTGGTTATCGTGACGCTCGTCCTCGCAAGCGCCGGGGCTGCGCTGCCGCAAGTGGCCGCAAATGCGCAACCTGTGGCGCTTATCCGAGCTCGCGCTTTGCAGGATGGAGGTGGAACGACGGTCCTGCTCGATGCCTCGGAGTCAGCGGATCCGGACGGCAACATCGTCGCCTACCAGTGGGTGTTCGGAGATGGGACGACCGGTTCCGGCGCGAAGCTGGCGCATACCTATCCGAGGCGGGGCATCTACATCGTGATCCTCCTGGTGAGCGATGACGGCGGCGGGTCCCACATGGTCACCGAGATGATCGACGTTTCGAGACTTCCGGCCGAAGACGCGGGGGCGCCCTCTGAGGTTGCAAGACCGCCGGACGCGATAGAGAGGGTTCCGGGACGTGACGAGAGCCGCGAGGATCTCAGGTCCGGTGATCGAGCGCCATTGTTTGCCCTTCCTGGCTTCGACGGGGAGATCATCAGTTTGGCGGATTCCCTTGGGAAGGTGGTCATCCTCGAGTTCTTCTTCAGCAGGTGCTCGGGGTGTCTCTCCTCGATTCCTCACCTGGAAAGCCTCGGAGAGCAGTTCGGGGGCGATGGCCTCGTCGTCATGGTCGTCGTTCTTGACCGGGATCCAGCGTACGCGCGAGACTTCTTCTCCGACGGAGGCTACGAGAACCTCATCGTCCTTCGAGAGACGGATCCGGCGCGGCCGACGCGTGCGGCCTACGGCGTATCCGGCGTTCCGCATGCCTTCCTGATCGACCGCTCCGGCGTCATCCGATACACGGGTCAACCGGGCGGTCTCACGGGCGAACTCGTCACAACCTGGCTCTGAGCCGGGCGACTCCTGCTCGCCGCCTTCGAGGCCCTTCCGACCGATCGCGCCGTTCTCTGAGCTGAGGACGTGTCGCGCTCGAGCACAGGCGCATACGTCCTCTGAAGCAACTCACCGAAGCTACTTCGAAGACGGGTCCGGCGAGATCTTCGGCTGGTCGATGACGAGCTTCGAAGGGTGGTTCGGGATCGGGTCGAACACTGCGCTCACCCTCGCGTTGACCGTCGACGGAGACGGTCTCGAAGGGATGAGCATCGGCTTCGCCTTCGATTGGTAGAGCAACCAAGCGAAATCTACAGAGAGAGGACCCCTGGTCCATCCGGCTGGAGGCCGTCTCGTTGGCGTCAGCCGATGGGGCGGGTGCTTCGTCGAGCGGCCGTGCCGAATGGCGGCAACGGCTTGTGGAAGTCTGCCAAGAGTCAACCTGCAAGCGCGGCCTAAGCATCCGCCAGAGAGTCGGATTGAGGCCGGTCTGACGGGACTGTCGCTGACGATGTCGCGCGAGACTTCGGCGCCCGGCCAATCAGGAAGGGTCTCCCAAACCGGGCGCCTCCCGCGGTGACTTGAGACCTGCTATTTCGCTTCTCGTGTGAGCGTCAGCTGGAAGGTCTCGCCCTTCTCGACCTCCTCCGCGACGGCGAAGCCGGCCTTCCGCGCGATCTGGGCGATCGAATCGGCCGACATCTCGTGGCCGTTCCATCGAACGCCGTAGCCTGTCTCGATGATCTTGCCGGGCAATTCGACCTTGACGGGCACGACGAACGCCTCCTGCGTGCTGTCTCCACGGGCGGGAATCGTGACGTCCCAGATGTGGAGCATTGCACCGGGGCGCAGTACGCGATAGGTCTCTCTGAGAACGGCCGCACGATCCGTGTCCGGAACATACATCAGGAAGAAGAAGGCGGTCGCCGCGTCGAACGATGCATCGAGGAACGGAAGCTCTTTGGCGTCTGCGATGATCTTGATCGGCCCTGGCGCCAGCTCCTCGAGTTCGTCCTTCCTCCGATCGAGTGCCACGACCTGACGGCCGCGAAGCTGGCCAATGACGCCTTCGCCCCCTCCGCCGAGATCGAGGATCAGGTCTCCGTCTCGAAACACATCCTCAAGCCGAACCGCTTGCTGATCGAGCAGAAACGTGCGCTCTTCGTCAATCTTAGGGTGCTCGCTCATTGAAACCTCCTAGCCCTCTGTCGCGCGTCGGCTGCCTGAGGTTCAATCGCAGCGCGTCAGTGGGGCTGTGATGCGCTCGTCTTGATCTGCTACTTCCTGTAAGTTGCTCTTGCCGCCGGAACACAACGGCGGTCGTGTCAGGGGGAGAAGATGAGAGAGCTTGTCAAGCGGCGGCCAGTTCTGAGTTTCGCACTGTTCATCGTCGTCTGGACGTGGATCTTCATGGCCGTGATCATCGCGCTCGTCCCGATCGATCCAGTCGAGGGACCGCAGTTCGTGCACGTGGCGCTCGTCTTCTTCGTGGCGAGCCCCAGCGTCTTCGGTTTCCTGTTCGCGCGGATTGCCGACGGCACAGGGGGCGTCCGAGCCCTTCTTGCGCGTGCGGGGCGATGGCGCGTGAAGCCGATCTGGTACCTGGTCTCGTTGCTGTTCATCCCGGCCGTCATTGGGGTGAGCGTCCTGATCCGGGGAGCACTTGGTGAGTCGCTCAGCGGGTTGGATGTCCTCGAGAATCTTGCGTTCGCGGCGCCAATCGCCCTGTTGGCCGCGGTGATGGAGGAGTTCGGATGGCGTGGCTTCATGCTTCCCCGGTTGCTGAAACGGCACGGCGCGCTGAAGGCGGCGCTGATCGTCGGCATCGTCTGGGCGCTTTGGCACGCGCCGATCAACTACTTGGGGTTGTCGAAGTATGGGATGCGGGCTGTACCGATCCTGCTTGTGCTGGCGATTTTGCCGATCGCACAAACGATCGTCATGGTGTGGATCCACAACAGCGCTCGGCAGAGCATGCTGATGATGGTCCTCACGCACCTTAGCATCACCGGCGGGTTCATCGTCTTCGCGCTGCCTACGACGACTGCGGCAGCCGAACTGCGGGGGACTCTCATCACAGCCGGGGCACTCACACTGGCTGCCATTGGCGTTGTCCTCGCGTTCGGGGCGAAGCGGCTGACGCGCTCGAAGAAGGTGGCGTTGAGAGGATGAAGGCTGTCGTCTTCGAGCGGTACGGGTCACCGGACGTGCTGTCGCTCCGCGAGATCGAAAGGCCGGTCCCGAAGGTCGGCGAGATCCTGGTCAAGATCCGAGCGGCCGGCGTGAATCCGCAGGACTGGCATTGCATGCGGGGAGAGCCCCTTCTTGCGCGATTGCTCGTTGGTGGATTACTCAGGCCGGGTCACCCGATCCTCGGTTCCGACGTCGCGGGGACGGTTGAGGCGATCGGCGCGGACGTCAGGGCCTTCGCGCCTGGGGACGATGTCTTCGGAATGAGCTTCAAGCACGGCGCCTTCGCCGAGTACGGCGTCTTCCCCGCGTCCGGTGTGATTTCCCGGAAGCCGGAATCGCTCTCCTTCGAGGAGGCGGCTGCCGCGCCGATGGCCGGGATGATGGCGCTGATGGGGCTTCGCGATCAGGCGAAGATACAGACCGGCGACAAGATCCTGATCAACGGCGCGTCCGGGGGGATCGGAACGTGCGCGATCCAGATTGCCAAGGCCCTCGAGGCGAACGTGACGGGCGTCTGCAGCGCTCCGAATCTTGAACTCGTGAAGTCGCTCGGGGCGGATCGAGTCATCGACTACACGCAGGCCGACTTCACGGCGGAGGATGTGCAATACGACGCGATCTTCGATGTCGTGGCGAAGCAGACGTACGCCGATTGCAGGCGAGTGCTCGGCGCGAAGAGCGTGTATGTCACGACGAAGGTGTCCGTTGGGTTGCTTCTGCAGTCGCTGTGGACTGCGATGACGGGCGGCCGACGATTGAGGCCGATGCTGCAGAAGCCGACGTTGGTCGATCTGGAGACGCTGCGGGAGCTGATCGATGCCGGCAAGCTGCGACCGGTCATCGATCGGCGATATCCGCTGGCCCAGGTTCCCGCAGCGATCTCCTACGTGGAGCGGGGACACGCGCGGGGCAAGGTCGTCATTGACGTCGAACGCGGAAGCGAGGAGTGAGATGAAGGTCGTCGCGATCATGGGAAGCTACCGGAAAGGGAAGACGATCGACACGCTCGTCGATCGCGCCATCGAGGGCGTGAGGAGCGTCGATTCGGCGGCCGAGATCGAGAAGATCACGCTGATCGATCGACACATCGAGTACTGCCGGAACTGCGGTGTCTGTCGTCACGACAATCCGGAGAAGTCGATCGCTCGCTGCGCGATCGAAGACGACATGCAGGAGATCCTGCCGATCATGCGTGAGGCCGACGCGTACATCTTCGGCGTGCCGATCTTCGAGGGGACGGTTAACGCGCTGACGAAGACGTTCCTCGAGCGGATCTGCTGGACGTTGGCCCGTCCGGGGCGATGGCCGGTCAAGGGGTGCCCAGAGCCGCGCACGTCCGGTCGGAAGCGAGCGATCGCCATTCTGAGTTCCGGGATCATCGTTCCGCTACTACGGATGTTCTGCGACGATGCCACGAAGCTGATCAAGTCCACGATCGGCGATTCGCTCAACGCAAAGCTCGTCGGAGCTCTCTACGCTGGCGGTGTAGAGAAGGTCGGGATCGACCGTTATCTCGATCGAGCTCAGCGCTTGGGCGGAAAGCTGGCCTGCTAACTGAACAGCCTTGACCTTGTGCGACGGATCATGCGCAGGTTGCGCGGTTCCTTCCGGCACTCTTGCTGCGGTAGAGGAGTTCGTCGGCCCGCTTGACCGCCTCCTCAGGTCCGGCGCCTGCCTGCGCAATGGCTCCGCCGATGGACACGGTCACCGAGAGGGATTCCCCGTTGGCGGTCAAGCTCGATGCTCCCACCAGGCGGCACAGCATCTCGGCGCGCGATGTGAGCTCGTCGGCTCCGACCTTCTCCATAATGACGACGAACTCCTCTCCTCCCCAACGAGCGACGACGTCGAATGACCGGATGCTGGCCTTCAGCGTCTGGGCCACCATGCGCAGGACAGCGTCTCCGACATCGTGTCCGTAGTTGTCGTTGAGCAACTTGAAGTGATCGATGTCGATCATCAGCACTCCGTACGCCCAGCCGTACCGCTCCAGCTCGGCATGGCGGGCCGTCAGCGTCATCTCTGCGTAGCGCCGATTGCCGACCTCGGTCAGCTGGTCGAGCAGCGCGAGTCGGGTCAGCTCCTCGATCTCTTCGCGCAGTGCCGTCCGGGCGCGGTTGTCGCTGAATGCCTCCACCGCGCCTACGATGCGTCCTTCCGCGTCTCGCATCGGTGCTGTTCGAATCAGAATGGGGACGCGGTGTCCATCCTTGTCGTGAAGATACGCCTCTGCCTCGCGCAGTTCGCCGTCCTCGATGGTGGCGGCGAGGGGGCAGCCAGACAGGCAGAGGTTGGTTCCATCATCGGTGACGTGCATCAAGACGTTGTCCGAGCATCGCTTCCCCATGACCTCGCCGGCGCGGAACCCGGAGATCCGTTCAGCGCTTCGGTTCCAGTACTGGATCGCCATGGTGGTGTCGACGAAATAGACGCCATCGTACATCTGATCGAGGATCTCGCGGTGGACAACCGGCTCAGTCATCCTGTCTCCCGGGATTCGCGTAGCGTTTCTTCAAGTATAGCCAGTAGACATGTGAGGCTGCTCCCTCTACCATCGCGTTGGATTCCAATGGGAGCGCCATGATACGAATACCCACTCAAGGGCGATATGCGGTCCGTGCGATGGTCGATATCGGCCTTCATCGGGACCACGGACCGGTTCTGCGACAGGAGATCGCGCGGCGGCAGGAGATTTCGGCCAACTACGTCGCCCAGATCTTCCGCCACCTGACGGCCGCGGGGCTGGTCGTGAGCGTCAAGGGGCCTGGCGGTGGCTACAGCCTCGGCCGGAGTCCTGGCAAGATCTGCGTTGGCGATATCCTCCGCGCGGTCGAGGGCCCGTTCGGTCTCGTGCACTGCGTTCTCGATGACGATGAGACGCCGTGCGACCGGACCGAGAAGTGCGTCACCCATCGCCTCTGGACGAGACTCTCACGCCATCTCGAGGAGCACCTCGACTCGGTTTCAATTCAGGATCTGATCGATGAGGCGCGCGAGGTCGATCCCGGCGCCCTCGGCTAAGGCTCGGTCAACGTAGTCCCATCCGTCACGAGTCCCTCGATGGCAGCAATTGACGGGAGCCGAGGGCATCCCAGTCCGAATGCCTACCGCCCGCGGTCCACATGGCCGGATCTTCCGACGTGCCCTTCATCCCGGGGTTGTGCGGCCGACACAAAGGATTTGGCTCCTTCTCGCCCTGCCGCTTGAATCTGCCAAGACTCCCCGATAGGTTTGCGTAGGCGGCACAGGCTGTCCGACGTGAGCGAAGGGAATGGATCTCGGGAGGGCTTGCATGTCTGGGAGTGGATTGGGCAGCGACGTTGGTCAGCTGGCGAGTGGGCGAAACGTAGCGTTCGACTACATGCGGTCGTTCGGTGTGCTGTTGGTGCTTCTCCATCACTCAGTGCTCGCCTACGTGACGTTCGGATTCCTGAATCCGCCGGATCCGATGGCGACATTCAGCCCGATCGTCGACGGAGCCAAGTGGGCTGGCTTCGATCGAATCGCTCTGGTGAACGATACGTTCTTCATGCCGCTCCTGTTCCTCGTTTCGGGCCTCTTCGTCTGGCAGAGCCTCAAGAACAGAGGCGTCGTGAGCTTCTTCCTCGGACGGTTGAAGCGCCTGGGAATCCCGTTTGTCATCGGGTTGCTCGTCCTGATTCCCTTGGCCTTCTACCCGACGATGCTGGAGATCAAACTCGTGTACGGAATCAGCCAAGGCTTCGGAGCGTTCTGGCTCAACTTCGTCAAGGGCGGCCTGACGACGCCGGGGCCGTTCTGGTTCATTTGGCTGCTACTGGCGTTCGACATCCTCGCGGCCCTCGTGTATGCGGTTTCGAGCAAGCTTCTCAGCCAGTCGAACCGGGCGAGGAATCTTCTGCTCGACAACCCTCTGGTCTTTGTGGCAGCGCTGTTCGGTCTGTCGATCGCTGCCTACATCCCGATGTCAAATGCCTTCGGTCCGAGCGCTTGGACGGGGATCGGCCCGTTCCAGATGCAGATCAGCCGAGTCTTCGTGTACTTGCTCTACTTCCTGGCCGGCGTCGTCCTCGGATCTCGCGGACTCGATCGGAGCGCATTCCGAAGCGATGGGCCGATCGCCAAGTACTGGTGGGCGTGGGTGCTCGCCGGCGCGGCGTCGTATGCAGGGCTGACGTGGATCTTCACCGCGAACCCGACATCGCCGTTCGTCCGCTATGTCTTCCTCGCGGAGATGGTGCTGATGGTCACGGCGCTGACGGCCCTGTTTGCTCGGTTCGCCGGACGAGGCAACCGCATTCTGAACAGCCTGAGCGCCAACAGCTACGGGATGTACCTCGTCCACTATCTCGTGATCATCTGGCTGCAGTACGCCGTGCTGCGGACGAGCATGGCCGTGGGATGGAAGTTCGCCATCGTCTTCGTCGGCGGAACGGCGGCATGTTGGGCCGCTACAGCCGCCGCCCGCCGAATTCCTGCGGTACGAAATGTCATCTAGGTAGGGAGACGCCATGCGAGTGAGCAAAGAAAGCCGGTTCCATTCCGGCATCGTTCTGGGAGCGTTCACGGTTGCGTTGCTGGTGATTGCGTTGACTCTTGGCGGCTGCCTGCCCCCT
>Ga0272443_10003405_pt1 | contig 18764 bp, 13 predicted proteins | sample SSMAcet12_FD_193581 | JGI IMG/M metagenome (GOLD analysis project Ga0272443, IMG submission 193581) | Marine sediment archaeal communities from Little Sippewissett salt marsh, Falmouth, MA, United States - SSM-Acet-12 | ecosystem: Environmental > Aquatic > Marine > Wetlands > Sediment ... | reverse complement strand
GACATCGCTATTGCCACACTGTCACACTACATAAACAACGCCGCGACGATCATCTCCGGCAGGTCACAGCTGATGCAATTGATGGTCAAGTCAGGCAAACTGAACGATGCTGACGGCAAACTCAGCGAGGGCCTGGCTGTTATTGACCTGTCCCTCACCAAGATAATGGCAGTTCTCTCTGAACTGAAAGCGCTCAGCGACCTCGATAACGTCAAGTTCTACAACGATTCCGATGCGATCAATATCGATGAGAACATCCGGCGCAGGATGGAGCAGATGCGCGACCCTGCGGATGCCTCAGAACCCGTGATCTACAATTCCAGTCAGCAGCCTGAGTGATTCCTGTTAATCCCTTGACAAACCACCACATTCACGATTCCTTGAAATCTGACTAAGATCGCTTTACGTGAGCGAGAGCAGTTGGCCGCGAATGACTGTGCGTGCTGGTTAACTGATCTCGATCGATTGACTCTCAACAAGCAACTGAGCTCATAAATCTCGGTTTTCGCTGGTGTTGGGAACAATGATTACTCAATGAAGATTCCAATTGTATTACAATAGATCGAATCGGAGGTAAGTCGATGAAGTTCATGACCATGCACAAAACCATAGAAGACCCGGGTTCCGAGTTAGTAGTTGCGTTCGCTTACGAAGGAAAGTTCTCGGCGAATTCTCACCTGAAAGAGCTGGATCACTGGCTTGATGGTTACATTTCTAATCTGTTCGAGTTGGAAAGATTCACAGGGAAGGCGAACAAGACCGAAGAGATTTTCCCGAACAATGGCATACCGGCGGCAAAAGTCCTGATAGTCGGCCTCGGAAAGAAGGCCGACATGTCTGCGGATATGATACGGGAATATGGAGGGATGATCGGCAGAAGCCTTGCAGACTTGAAAGCGAACTCGTGCACGGTTTATCTCCCGGATGTGAAGGCGTCCGTCGTCAAAAGCACAGAAATCGGGCAGGCAATTACGGAAGGTATTATGCTCGGCGCATATACGATGGACGAGTATAAGTCTGAACCCGAAGAGAAAATTCTACCTGAATCAATCACACTGTCACCTGAGCAGAAGTCTGCCGTAAATGGAGTGGACAAGGGCAGGGCCGTCGGTGAAGTATCTGCATGGGCGCAGAACACTGTCCGGGATCTCGTGTCGCACCCGGCCATCCACCTCACTCCCACACGATTCGCGCAATACGCCGAACAATTTGCGGCTGATTACAAGTTCAAGTGCACCATTCTGTCAAAGCCTGAGATAAAGAAACTGAAGATGGGATGCCTCCTGGCGGTCAACGCCGGTTCTGAACAGCCTCCGAAGTTCATGATCCTTGAGTACAAAGGCCCGAAGGCGAAGGCTCGCAAGGTTTGCCTGGTTGGAAAAGGCATCACGTTTGATTCCGGAGGCTATTCACTAAAGGGCGCGGCGGGTATGGTGGACATGAAGGGAGACATGGCTGGCGCGGCATGCGTTCTCGCGGCTGTTACCGCCGCCGCCCGGCTCAAACTTCCGATTCATGTCTACGGACTGATTCCGAGCACCGAAAACCTCGTTTCGGGAAAAGGATACAAACCGGGTGACATCATCACCTCATATAATGGCAAGACTATTGAAGTGACGAATACCGATGCCGAGGGAAGGCTGGTGTTGGCCGATGCCTTAGGATACGCGGACACCCTCGAACCCGATGCCTTGATCGACATCGCCACTCTGACAGGTGCGTGCCAGATTGCTCTCGGCTATACTTCCGCCGGTTACTTCTGCAACGACGACAGACTCAGCGACAAGCTCCAGAAGGCTGCGGGAACGAGTAGCGAGAGGATCTGGAGAATGCCACTGTGGAACGACTACAAGAAGTACATCGAGTCGCAACTTGCGGACATCAAGAACTCTGCGGGGAGAATTGGGTCGTTTTGTACATCTGCGGCATTCCTGTCACACTTTGTCGGCAACAATAAGTGGGCACACATTGATATCGCCGGAATGGACGTGGATGTCAAAGGCGGCAGCTACATCAAGAAAGGTTCATCCGGATTCGGTGCAAGGCTCCTGCTTGAATTCCTGCGGAACTGGTAGCTCTTAGGTCATTGAGTGCGCGCAGGGAATCCTGCAAGGCACACATCACCACAAAATAAAAGGCGCCGTTGTTGTAACGGCGCCTTTCAAATTCAAATTGCCCGCGTAACCCGATCTACCTGCTCCATGCCGGATTTGTATCAGAACCCGGGCCTGAAATCATTTTTGCATCGGTTCCATCGAGATTCACCGTGTAGATCGCACCATTCGAAGTGCTGAATGCCAGCTTCTTCGAGTCAGGTGACCATGACGGGGGAGAACCATGGAGGGTAAGTCCACCGGTTGCTTTCCAGATCACCTTCTTCTCCGAGAGATCCGGTCGGACAACGAGCACGGCCTGATTACTCATGTCTGTGGATATATAGGCGATCCATTTCCCATCCGGGGACCACGACGGCGACGATGAGTTGGACAATTCCTTGGCTCGTGTAAGCAAATCTTCCGCTGACTCCGTGATCTCCGCAGAACTTGTGATAACAATTCCGACCGGCTTAACCTGGCGGCTGTCAAATTTGCTGAGGTTGAATGCTATCTTCGATTTGTCCGGTGAAAGCGTAGGTGCGCTTCCGAAAAGGACATCGTCGGCGCCTCGTGGAAGTCTGAGGTCACTGACCACACGAGTCTTCGTGTCGTAGAATCCTATCCTGTAGTCAGGCCACATCGCATTCGCAGTGTTTGCCTGCAGATCATATGAGAACACGACCATCGACCCATCGGCTGAATACTCGGGGCTCTGGGCACCCAGTGTCTCGGTAAAACCCATCCAGAAATTGTTGGTGGAATCGAGAAATGCGTGAAACAGGTCGTACACAGCGTGACTGCCACCACCACCGTCCGGATATTTCAGAGTTAGCATGCCTGCGCGGGAGAACGCCAGCCGCTCATTGCCGGGTTCCCAGGAGATCTTTCCCTTGGCGTTCTGAATACCCCCAACCAGCGGGGTCTGGTTACTGCCATCGGTATTCATGATCCAAATGTCGCCGTTTCTTATGAACGCTATCTTCTCAGTATCCGCTTGTGCGGTAGCAACTTCGGGATAGACGGAGATAAACACGGCTGAGATCAATGTGAGCATTATGATTACGCTGGGGATGGTCTTTTTCATAGTGTCATTCCTATTCGAGATATTTTTCTCTTGTACAACGGTTTCTCCGCATAGTTGCACACTTTGTCAACGGAGACTATAGTAAAACATCCAAAATCTGTCAAATCGTTTTGTTGACTATAGGGTGAAATACTTCTTCAGTGTGAAGTTGATTCTTGGCCCCGAAAAGTCGATTTTGACAGGATCTTGCGTCTCGTCGTCCACCAGGTAAAGCTCGTATGTCGGAGAGACCTTCTTGCTGAGTTTGTCGAATTCAAGCCAGAGATACTTCACGTCTGTCGAGATCAGGAAGCCGTTCCAAACCGGGTATTCGACACCGGCGGAGAGATGGAAACCGGGAGATGAACCCTTCAGGTGATCCTCAAGCTCGTAGAAATCCCCGGTGTCCAGCCTGACTCCCCCGAATCCATCCCACAGATTCCAGTACGCTCCGTAATAGCCGATTCCGCCTCCCGCGCGCAATGAAAGCCCGGTCTGCCGCGTAAAGGGAATTGGTGGATTCATGAAGAAATACTGGTAGTCGAGATAGACCCCCCAAACCTTGATTTCGCTTCGAAACTCGAAATCGCTTATAAGCTCATACGTTGAAAGGGAAAGATCCGTGTAAACAGTGAAATCTCCGCTATTGTCTGATCCGACAGTCAACCAGTAGCTGAGTCCTGCGGATATCATTCCTCTCGAGGAAACAATGCTGCACCCGCCTTCGAAACTGGTGATTCTAAATACGCCATCCAGAGTGCTGCCCGATGTGCTCACCGGTTTCACGAGGAAGTTCGTGGCGTCTACGAAGTGGTGATAATTCTTCGGTTCGACCTTGCCATAAGACAAAGAGATGTATGGAGCGACCATGCTGTGCGGCCGCCTGTGTTCATACTTGGCCAGGAACTCGTCGACAACTTCTTGCTCTGTCATTGCCTTCAATGACAACGGAAGAAGAATCATCGAGATAAGAAGAATCACGAAAATTACAAGACGTTCTCTGCTACTCATACATCCTCCCCGGATCTTTGCGACTTATTATTTTCTTTATCGGTAAGTTCGGCTGTGGGTTAAGTCGCTGGTTGAGCAGGGGAGAGTTTCATTGTGAAACGCCTGAACAGGCACAAACAGAAGAGCCGCCGATAACCGGCGGCTCTGATTTATCCATGGAGTGTATAAGGCGCTGTGTTTAACTGAGCGGGGTGGTCGACCAGTCCATTTCGGCCATCTGCTGGTAGACCCTGAAGCGCATATTCACGTCTTCCTGCGCCAGTTTCAGTAGTTTCGCAGCCCTCTCTGGATCGGCCTTACGAAGCGATTTGAATCTGGTCTCCGCGTATGCGTACTCCTCGTAAGGTATCGATGGTGGCTTGCTGTCGAGGATGAACGGCTTCTTTCCCTGAGGGATGAGATCAGGATTGAACCTGAACAGAAGCCAATGACCTGACTTAACCGCTCTCTTCTGGGCATCCGGCCCCTTGGTCATATCGACTCCATGTGCGATGCAGTGCGAATATGCAATGATGATAGACGGGCCATCGTATGCTTCAGCTTCGGTAAACGCTTTGACAGCCTGTGCCGGGCTGGAACCGATAGCGACCCTCGCGACATAGACGTTGCCGTAGGATGTCATCATTAGTCCCAGGTCCTTCTTCGGCATCGGCTTTCCTGCCGCCGCGAACTTGGCCGTAGCGCCTCGAGGCGTCGACTTCGACATCTGTCCGCCGGTATTGGAGTATACTTCAGTGTCGAGTACGAGGATGTTTACGTTCTTGCCCGATGCCATCACGTGGTCGAGCCCGCCGTAACCGATATCGTATGCCCATCCGTCACCTCCGAGTGCCCATACCGACTTCTTGACAAGGTAGTCGGCAATGACCAGAAGACGTTTCGACTTGAGGTCTTCTTTGCCTTTCAGCGCATCTTTGAGCTTCTCGACTCTGGCCCTCTGGGCCTCTACTCCCGCCTGATTCGACTGATCGGCATTTACAATCTCGGCTGCCATTTCCGGGAACAGCTCCTGCACCAGTTCAACAGCAAACTCGTTCAACTTGTCGATCGAAAGCCTCATCCCGAATGCGAACTCGGCATTGTCTTCGAACAATGAGTTTGACCATGTAGGCCCGCGTCCGTCATTGCGTTTCGCGTACGGCGTCGTCGGCAGGTTTCCGCCATAAATCGATGAACATCCGGTTGCATTGCCAGCCAGCATCCTGTCTCCGACCAATTGCGTGAGAAGTTTAAGGTATGGAGTCTCTCCACATCCCGCGCATGCGCCCGAGTACTCGAACAGCGGCCTGACAAACTGGCTGCCCTTGATAGTCGCGACATTGAACAGGGCGGTATCGGTTTCGGGAAGATCAAGGAAGAACTTGTAGTTCTTTCGTTCGGCTTCACGAAGCGGAATTTGCGGCATCATCTTCAGGGCTTTTTCATCCGTGAACTTGCCGTCGGGTCCCTTCTTCTTCGCCGGGCAGAAATGTACGCAAAGATTGCATCCGGTACAATCCTCGGGAGCAACCTGTACAGTGTACTTCAAGCCCTTGAAGTCCCTGCCCCTTGCATCCGCTGACTTGAACGTAGGAGGCGCATCCTTCAACAGCGAAGGATCGTACGCTTTCATGCGAATCGCCGCGTGAGGGCAGATCAACGCACATTGACCACACTGGGTGCAGGTTTCAGTATCCCACACCGGAATATCCACCGCGATGTTTCGCTTCTCGTACTGTGTGGTCGCGGTCGGGAATGTACCGTCAATAGGCATCGCCGACACCGGGACATCATCGCCGCGGTTTTGCAGGATCTTCGCAACTACGGTCTGTACATATTCGGGCGCATCCTCGGGAACCGGCCGCGGGCGTTTCTTCGTGCTCGTTACGCTTGATGGAACCTTGACTTGATGGAGATGCTCGAGTGTCGCATCAACCGCGTTGTAGTTCATGTTGACTACGTTTTCGCCTTTGGAACCGTAGGTCTTAAGGATTGCTTTCTTGATAGCTTCGATAGCCTTGTCCTTGGGGAGGATGTTCGAAATCGCGAAGAAAGCGGTCTGCATAATCATGTTGATCCTCGCGCCAAGACCCAGGTCCTTCGCGAGACCGATCGCATCAATCACGTAAAATTTCAGCTTCTTATTGATGATGGATTCCTGTACCTCTATCGGGAGCTTGTCCCAAACCTCATCCGCTGCGAATGGACTCTCCAGCAGGAACGTACCACCCTCGAGGATCTTGTCGAGCATGTCGAACTTCTCGAGGAACGTGAAGTTGTGACATGCTACGAAGTTCGCCCTGTCGATGAGATACGGGCTTCTGATCGGGTCCTTACCGAAGCGGACATGTGAGATCGTCACAGCTCCGGCCTTCTTGGAATCGTATACGAAGTAGCCCTGCGCGTAGTTTTCGGTATTGTCACCGATGATTTTGATCGAGTTCTTGTTGGCGCCGACCGTGCCATCAGCCCCGAGGCCGTAGAACATACCCCTGAAAACATCATCCGGGACAACCGAGAATGTTGGATCCCATTCGAGATTTGTATTGGTCACGTCATCGTGAATAGCGACCGTGAAGTGGTTCTTGGGCGAGTCTTCTTTAAGATTGTCCAGAACTGACTTCGCGTGGGCCGGATTGAACTCTTTTGAACTCAGACCGTATCGGCCTCCGACCACTAATGGCTTCTCCTTGAACGGCGTGATTCCCTTAACCATCGCTTCGTTGAGAGCTGTCTGAACATCCGTGTAGAGTGGTTCACCGATAGCTCCCGGCTCTTTTGTCCGGTCGAGTACAGCGATCTTCTTTACCGTGCTTGGCAGTGCCTTGATGAAATGCTCGAGGGAGAATGGCCTGTAGAGGCGAACCTTCATGAGACCGATTTTCTCACCGCGGGCAACGAGGTAATCGACGGTCTCATGCATACACTCGGCGCCGGAGCCCATTATGATCACTACATGTTCTGCGTCAGGGTCACCGAAGTAATCGAACAGCTTGTACTGCCGCCCGACAATCCCTGCAAAACGATCCATATGTTTCTGAACAATCGCCGGTGCAGCATCGTAATACTTGTTTACCGTTTCTCTTGCCTGGAAGAAGACGTCAGGATTCTGAGATGAACCTTTAAGCGTCGGCCTGTCCGGGGAAAGCGCGCGGGCCCTGTGGGCTTCAATCGTCTCTTCGGGAATCATCTCAAGCATATCTTCCCGCGATATCTCCTCGACCTTCTGGACTTCATGTGATGTCCTGAATCCATCGAAGAAATGAACCAATGGAATCCGGCTCTCCAGTGCGCTTGCCTGTGCAATTAAGGCCATGTCGGAAACTTCCTGCACGGAACCGGAACAGATCAGCCCGAAGCCTGTGCTGCGAGCGGCCATCACATCGGAGTGGTCGCCGAAGATAGAAAGAGCATGCGTCGCTACCGAACGCGCGGACACGTGGAATACGGTAGGTGTCAACTCGCCGGCGATTTTGAACATATTGGGAAGCATCAACAGCAGCCCCTGCGATGCAGTAAACGTCGACGTGAGAGCTCCGGTGGTCAGCGAACCATGCACTGCTCCCGAGGCGCCGCCTTCTGACTGCAACTCGGAGATTATTGGTATCGTTCCCCAGACATTCGTGTCACCAGCCGCTGACTTGGCATCGGCAACTTCACCCATCACTGACGATGGCGTAATGGGGTATATTGCGCATACTTCATTCGTGGCGTGTGCTACGTAAGCGGCAGCCGTATTGCCATCAATACTGATCATTTTGCGCTTACGTTTTCTGGCCTGTGGAGCCGCCGCCTCCTTGGCCTGAGTCTCGTTTATCGATGTCGATTTCTGTGCCATCTATCTTTCTCCTTATGACGTTGCATCAACTAAAATCCGATTACTGTTTGAGCGTTCCTCCTGTAGGGTTGTGCCTGATAGATGCTGTATGACATAAAACATCGCTTACCCGTACCGTGGCTGAAGTGCCAAGCCACGAATTACAGGCGTGACGACAGTCTATATCTTAGGCAAAGTGATATCTATCTGAGCTTGATATTTTCCTTTCTTGTCGCCGTATGAGACATCGCATTGCTCGTCGGCTTCCAGAAACACTATCTGGGCAATTCCCTCGTTAGCGTAGACTTTCGCCGGCAGCGGAGTCGTATTCGATATCTCCAGCGTGGCATGCCCTTCCCACTCTGGCTCAAAAGGCGTTACGTTCACGATGATTCCACATCTCGCATAGGTCGACTTGCCGAGACAAATCGTAAGTATGTTTCGCGGAATCCTGAAGTACTCAACCGTTTTCGCCAACGCAAAAGAGTTGGGAGGTATGAGAATCGAATCCGCCTTTATATCAACGAACGATGTCGCCGAGAAATTCTTTGGGTCCACTATATCCGAATTGATATTGGTGAAAATCTTGAACTCATCAGCTACCCTTATATCATAACCATACGATGAGACACCGTACGAAATAATGTTCTCTCGAACCTGGGCATCGCTGAACGGCTCGATCATCCGATGTTTCTGTGCCATTTCCTTGATCCAGCGGTCCGCCTTAATGGGCATGCTAACTCCTTGCTTCAATTAATCTGTGACACTCAGCAATTATACGCAGCCTGCCGGATCATAGATAATTATTCGACGAGTGCCTTCTGCCACCTCGCAAGATCGGCGATCGTATGGCCTTCAAAAACCTCCAATATCTTGTCCTGCGTCAGTTGAAGCAACTGCTTTACAGGGCACTCGCCTGACTTGTCGCAATGATCGTCATCCGCCAAGCACTTGGCAATATAATAGGGGCCCTGAATCGATTCAAGGACTTCCTTAATCGTGAGTTGCTCGGCAGATTTGGCCATAGAGAAGCCACCCTTGACCCCCCTGTGAGACTTGACAATACCTGATTTGGATAGACTCTGGAAAATTTTCGCGAGAAACTTCTCCGGTACTCTTTGGGCTTCTGATATCTCCGAGAGCGGAGTCACCTTGCCCTGTGGTTGCTCTGCAAGGTATATGATGCCGTGCAGGCCGTAGTCTTCAGCCTTGGTGAACTGCATTTGCGACCTCTACTCTCCTATATATGAGGCAAAAGCTTGATAAAAAACTCACAAGCTCGCACCAAAAGTTAAAACCAAGAGTGAACCCGTCGCATCTCTCTTCTCGTACGACCGATCACTATTGCTTTACCATACAAACACTTAAGATATGTAGACAATTTTGGTTGTCAAGCGAAAAGACGTTACGGTTTTCACAATCATATGCGCTTTAATTGTGGGTCTATGAGGCTACTATGTCCCATTTTCTGGTACATTTCTCCAAAAAAAATAGATTTAGCTTTCGTCTCTGTTGTGAAAGGATATTTTTAGAATCGCTATGACGAACGCCGCGCGCTGCATCAAGAAGCTCAAGAGAGAACTCGGGCCGTCGAATGTCCTTACGAACTGGTCCGATCTGCATGCCTACAGCTCTGACGCCTCTCCTTACTCCGTAACACCATCTGCGGTCGTGACTCTAAAGAGCATCGAACATGTCGAGACCGCTCGAAGAATATGCGTTTCGGAGGGTGTCACGATGCATCCCCGAGGAGGCGGATCAGGTCTTGCAGGCGGAGCGCTCGGCAGCGGCATAGTACTTGACTTCTCCGGCCTGAATCGCATCTCGAAAATAGACATGGGTGGCGGATATGTAGAAGTCCAGGCCGGGGTTGTACTCGACAACCTCAACAAAAGACTCGGTTCGCTGGGGTTGATGTTTGCCCCTGATCCGTCTTCCGGCGACACCTGCCAGATTGGGGGGATGCTGGCGAACAACTCATCAGGGCCAAGATCCGTTAAGTACGGGACCACCTCGGATCACGTGGACATGGTCGATATCCTTCTCCCTGACGGTAAGAGATTTAAGTTGCATGACGTTGCTGTTGGGAGTGATGAGTTCCATCGTCTCTTAGCATCGTATCATCCTTTCGAAGTCATTTACAGGATCGTAAGTGCGAACGCCGGGAAGATCCGCAGTTCTTTCCCGAGACTTAAGAAAAACGTCTCCGGCTACAATCTCCTTTCCGTAGTGGACAAGCTCGACGAAGGAATCTTTTCCCTTCCTCGCCTCCTTGTAGGTTCTGAGGGTACTCTTTGCATGTTCCTCGGCGCAAGGTTGAGGGTTGTAAAGAAACCCCCGTTTAAGGTCACGCTGCAACTGCTGTTCCGCTCGCTGGACGAAGTGGGAGATGCGGTCGTGGAACTCGTCCAGACAGCTCCCGCAGCATTGGAGATTGTCGATGGTTCTTCGCTTGACCTGATCGGCCGCGAAAGTTTCGGACTCCCGATGGATGCGGAAGCAATGCTCATCGTTGAGTATGACGAGCAACCGTTCGAAGAGAAGATCGAAGAGACTTCGAAGATTGCATCTAATTACGATCTGGCTTGCGATGTCATGGTAGAAACGGATCCGGAAAAACAATCTAGACTCTGGCAGGCACGAAAGGCAATTGTCCCGACGCTGTATCGTCATCCGGGAAGGGCAAAGCCTTTTGGTTTCATCGAAGATGCGGAAGTCCCAATGAACCGCGTGCCCGAACTTGTCAGGTTCATCAATAAGGTGTTTCACGACAACAACCTAACTGCCGGAATATTCGGGCATATCGGTGACGGCAATCTGCATGTACGACCACTCGTCGATCTCTCCACACCAGACGGGCTTAGACTGGCAAAGAAACTCTACAGACAGGTCGGTGATTATGTCATCTCGCTCAACGGTTCCGTTACTGCTGAGCATGGAGATGGACGTCTCCGGGCTGAAATGGTTGAGAGACTCTACGGAACTGAGCTTTATCACCTGTTTCTGAAAATTCGGCAGGAACTCAATCCTGAACTCCGTCTCAGCCCCGACACCAAACTTAGCAGGAAGAAGTTCACGGAAGATATCGACTTCGAGAAAGTGACACGTCAGTGCGCCGCGTGCGGAAAATGCAATTTCTACTGCCCTTCATATGATGTCTATGGCACCGAGGGAATGGCTGCGCGTGGATGGGTTCGGACAATGCTCACCTCGGACTACAAAACGAAAGCGGCCAGACAAGCACGCGACGGTTGTCTCAACTGCAAGAATTGCCTGATGGTGTGCCCTGCAGGTGTCGATGTTTCGCGATACGTTATCGAACGACGTGCTGAGAAAAGAAGCCTCATCGCCGGCCGCATATTCAAAATGCAGTCCGATCCCGAGAGCTTCGAGAAGTGGGTGAAACGCGCTGGATTGGCCGCAAAGCTAACTGACGGGAAGATCGGTAGATTACTTCTGGATTTCACAAGCAGACCATTTGCCCACGTCGAGCATGACAGGATACTTCCACGCTTTGCCCGGACTTCTTTGCCGGAGAAATACCCCGAGTACGTGGAGAATACGGATGCTGAAGTTGCCTACTTCTACGGATGTGCGGACAGACTGTTGGAACTCGGTTCAGGTCCTGCAGCGATGGAAGTCCTTAAGAAGGCCGGGTTCAACGTCTGCCTCCCCGAGCAGTACTGCTGTGGTATGCCCCAGCAGACTTACGGATATCTCGACTATGAGAAAGATTTTGCACGAAAGAACATCGACAGCCTGTTGAGATTCAAGTTTGTCGTCACTACCTGCGCGACATGCCTCGGGGAACTGCTTCATTATGAAGAGCTATTCGATGACGATGCGGAGTACCGGAAACGCGCTCGGGATCTGTCGGGTCGATGCTTCGATATCTCTGAGTTCCTGTGGTTGCACGCCGATCTGTCGTTCAACCCTGATGGAAAGAAGAAGGTACGTGTCGCGTTTCATCAGCCGTGCCATCTAAGGGAGGTCGAACGAGTCGAGCCGTCCCATAAGCTCATAGACTCCTTGCCCGGAGTGACGTTCGTCCCGATGGACGATGCGGATCGCTGTTGCGGCGCGGCGGGAACATACAACGTATTCCACTATGATAACAGCATGAAGATATTCGACCGTAAGAAGCGGGGGTTCGAATCATCGGGCGCCGACCTGATTACATCAAGCTGTCCCACATGTGTCCTGCAATTCATCGATGGCCTCAAAGCACCGGAAAAGGTGCGTCACGTGGTGGAACTCGTCAACGATTTGATCGGTTAATGGGAGAAAGTTAGATTCTGTAGGGAGATAAATGACTGAACAGAAGCATGAATCGAAGGGCCTTGTGATCGTCTACACGGGAGACGGAAAGGGCAAAACTACCGCGGCTCTGGGAATGTGCATACGAGCTGCTGGTTACAAGAAGAAGATCAAGATCATTCAATTCATCAAGGGGTCGTGGCACTACGGGGAACTGGATGGTATTAAGCTGCTCTCTGACTATGTCGATATGGAGACTCTCGGCAAGGGATTCGTCGGCATTATTGATGACAAGGAAGACATCTCCACTCACATCAAAGCGGCTGAGAAGACCATGACTCGCGCCAGCGAGATAATCAATTCTGGGGACTATGACATCGTGATTCTCGATGAGCTCAATGTTGCCATAAGTTTGAATCTCCTGAATATTGATGATATCATTGATCTCATTCGGAATAAGCCGGAGAAACTCCACCTCGTGATAACTGGAAGGAACGCCCACGAGAAGCTGATTGAGATAGCGGATCTTGTCACCGAGATGAGAGAAATCAAACACCCGTTTCAGAAGGGTATCCTTGCTCAGCAGGCGGTTGACTTCTAACATCTTATTGTGTTAATTTGCATACTTGTTTCTGATTCGAATATGGAGGAAGCTGACTTATGAATACAGACTACGACATAATAATCGTTGGCGGTGGCCCGGGTGGGCTGACAGCGGGCTTGTATGGCGCCAGGGCGGAACTCAAGACTATCCTGCTGGAAAAGTATCTCCCGGGCGGGCAGATTGCCGTCACTGAAGAAGTCGAGGATTACCCCGGATTCGAGATGATATCCGGTGCAGAACTTGCGAGTAAGATGGCGGATCATGCCACCAAGTTCGGCCTCGAAATCAAATCTGAAGAGGTTGAAGAAGTCTATTGTCGTGGTGATGTAAGAGTAGTCAAAACCGTCGAAAGAGAGCTTACCGCCAAGGCGGTTATACTTGCGACAGGCGGATCTCCAAATAAGTTGAACGTTCCGGGTGAACAGCAATTCACCGGCAAAGGTGTGTCCTACTGCGCTATATGTGATGGCGCTTTCTTCAAAGGTGAGGTTATTGCCGTTGTCGGTGGTGGCGATGCCGCTGTTGAGGAGGGGCTGTTCCTTACGAAATTCGGCTCCAAAGTCGTCCTTATACATAGACGAGATGAACTCCGCGCCCAGAAGATCATTCAGACGAGGGCGTTCAATAACTCGAAAATGGAATTCATCTGGGACACTGTTGTTGAAGAGATTCAGGGTGACACCAAGGTCAAATCACTCAGCCTCCAGAACGTCAAGACCGGAGAGAAATCCAGCCTTGATGTCGGCGCTGTGTTCATCTTCGTCGGGTTCGTCCCGAACTCGAATCTGGTTCGTGAAGCCATACGCAAAGATCAGGGAGGCTACATCATCACCGACGATACGATGCAAACTTCAGTACCGGGCATTTTCGCCATCGGTGATGTCCGAGCTCAGCTTGTACGGCAGATTACGAATGCCGTTGGCGATGGCACGACCGCAGCAGTTGCCGCCGAAAAGCACATCGAAAGGCTCCATGACAAAGAGCTGACGGTTAAGTAAGCGCTGCCATGCTCCCAAAACATCGAAAACCGTCATGGCTCAAGGTGAAAGCCCCCCTTGGGGAGACTTATGCCGAGATCAGGAAGCTTATCGGCGATTTGGATCTCCACACAGTCTGCCAGGAAGCCAATTGCCCGAACCGGCTTGAATGCTGGTCACAGCGCACAGCCACGTTCCTGATTCTGGGGGACAACTGCACGCGCCGGTGTAAGTTCTGTAACATCAAGCGAGGGGCTCCCCAGCCGCTGGATCCCGCCGAGCCTGAGCGGGTGGCAGAGGCTGTTGCTGCGATGGGCCTGAAGTATGCGGTCATAACATCTGTCACGCGAGATGACCTGCCCGACGGTGGGGCTGCGGCATTCGTCGAGACTGTTCATGCCATCAGACGGCTTAACCCCGATACGGGAATCGAACTCCTGATCCCTGACTTCGGAGGCTGTGAAGAGAGCCTGAAAATTGTGATTGACTCGGAACCGACTATCATAAACCACAATCTCGAAACAACCCGTAAGCTCACGCCTGTGGTACGGAAGGGGGCCGATTATGAGCGATCTCTCGAACTACTGGATCGAGTCAGCCGAACCACGCCGCGCATAAAATCAAAGTCCGGATTGATGGTTGGTCTCGGAGAGACGGTCGATGACCTTCGGAAAACATTCGATGACCTCGCAGGCGTAAATTGCAATCTACTCACGATTGGTCAGTACTTGCCTCCATCCGACGAACATTATCCGCTGCAGAAGTACTATACTCCCAAGGAGTTCGAAGAACTTAAGGACTTGGCGCTTGAAAGTGGTTTCGACTCAGTCCTGGCAGGCCCACTGGTAAGATCGTCCTACCATGCCCGTGAGCAGTCGCAGGGCTGATCGGCACCTGCGAGAAACTTTTCGCGTTGCAGAACTTTTACTTCAGCTCTTTTCTCAGTTTTCTGTAGAAATCTATTTCGTTCTTGAGAAATCTGATCTGGTGGCGAAAGGCAATCTCCGAGATCCCGTCCGATCCGCCGCGATCCGTCTCAGATTCCCTCCATGCCGCCTGAGTCTCCGTGAGTTCGGTTGTCAGTGTGGCAATTCTCCGCTCTATGGCATCCCGAAGCTGTGATTTGCGGAGATTGAGTTTTTCAGCCAGAACGAACGCGAGATCGGATGAAAACCTGACGCGCTGAGCGAAAACCGCGTCGTTACTGATTAGTCCGCCCAGTAAATCTCTGCCTTTATCGGTTATGCTGTATACCTTTTGATCAGGTCTGTCCCTGCCTTTCTGGATCTTGAGTTTGACTGCTCCGGCCCTGTGGAGTCTTCTTAATGAAACGTATACGCTTGGGGTGGAGAAGCTCAGGACGGAGCCGACATTGTCTTCTTCAAGCTGCTCGACGAGCCTGTAGCCGTGTCGAGGTCCCTCGGCAAGGTAAGCCAATACGATATAGTCCGTTTGTGTCGGTGTCATTGCCACAGCCCAATTGTAAGAACTTGGATTGGCTATGTCAACGACAATGAATAGCGTGCCGACCGGTCAGGAAAATCAGAATCGCACGGCACAAAAAAAGAACAGCCGAATCTGCCAAAAGGTGCGCAAATAAAGGCCAAAACGCTGGTTTGACCTGTTTGATACGCTAAGCAAATCCGAAGATGCTCCGATACATGAGTTGACAGGAGGAAGAAAACTCGATGGATAAGAAAGCTCATATCCTCGTAGTTGACGACGAAGAATACATCTGCACGATCGTTCGTAATATGCTTTCTGATACGGAAGGATATTGTGTCAACACGTGCAGTGATCCTGCTCAGGCGCTCGAGGCCATCAAGGCTGAACGCGTGGATCTTGTCCTGACCGACATGGTAATGGGCAAGTACAGTGGCATGGATATCATCAAAGCCTGCCATGAGCACCAGCCTGACGCGATTGTAATAGTGATGACCGGTCACCCGACTGTCGAAAGTGCCGTAGCCGTTATGAAGCTCGGCGCTTACGATTACCTCCTCAAGCCGTTTAAGCTCGAAGTACTGAGAATCTCAGTGTCACGCGGCCTTGAGAAACTCTTCCTGCAGCGAGAGAACGTGAACCTCAAGAACACGATTTCGCTCTACCAGATCTCGGAGGCAATGGGAAGTACAATACACCTCGATTCGCTGCTCAAGCTCGTACTCGATCTCGTGATCAGCGAGTTCCAGGCATGTCTCGCGACCATAGAACTCCTTGACACGACATCTGGTGAACTCAAGCTCAGGGCGTTCTACGGTGACTGGAAGGATATAGCGGAGGTTCCTCTTCTTGTCGGCAAACACTCGGCGAACGCAGGGGTTATCGAATCAGGCAGGCCTCAGATAGTAAGTGACCTGAAACTCGAGGGCGGCTGTGGCCGCGGATTGGGAAATTCAAACGAGGCGACCGGTGTCTGCATGCCACTCTACGTGAAGAGCAAGGTGGTCGGTACGCTGAACATAGTGCGTTGCGGAACTCTGCGTCCTTTCACCACTGGCGACCTGTATTCTTTATCCATCATCGCCTCCAAAGCAGCGTCAGCTATCGAAAGCTCGATGTTGTATGACGAGCTCGAAAAAGCCTATGTGTCCACTATCACTGCTCTCGCAAATGCCGTAGAAGCGCGTGACCATTATACGCGCGGGCACACCGAGCGCGTGACTAAACTCGCCGAGAAAATCGCCGAAGCGCTGGGATGGAGCGACGATGAACTCAAATGGCTCAAAATCGGAGCGACCCTGCATGATATCGGTAAAATCGGGGTGCCTGATTCAATATTGAACAAGCCCGGACCTTTGACCTCCGACGAAGTGGAAGTCATGCGGCGACACCCGGAACTGGGGTGCAAAATGCTGGCCGACGTACCATTTCTCGAACCGATCCTGCCATATGTTCTTCATCATCACGAACGGTGGGACGGAACCGGTTATCCTGAAGGCCTTGCGGGGACCGAAATCCCGATACAGGGCCGACTACTCGCCATCGCTGATACTGTAGACGCCATATTGTCAAACAGGCCGTATAGGCCGGCAAACGTGCCCGAAAAAGCTATTGAAGAGCTGAATCTGTACCGTGGAATTCAGTTCGATCCCGAACTGGCCGACGTTTTCATAACGCTGTGGGAAGCCGGGCGAATTGACCTCGATGAGTTGTACTCCCTTGAGAAATCGCCCGCTGCAATAGCGTAGAAGCTAAATTCATCCGAATTGTAGATAGCTTCCAGTAAGACCTAATATGTAATCATCTCTATGGGAATTGGCACGAATGTCAGGATGAAGATCACGACCGTCGCCCATCCGAGTTTCCTGCGTTTTGGATCAAGCCGCACGCTGTCGTCAAGTGTCGGAGGATGTTTCGTCTTTACCACGAACACAATCAGCGCGGCCCAGAAGAGCCAGCCGGTCCATAACAATCCAAGTCCGAGGATTATCACCAGCGTTATATTGGCAATGATCTTCTGGCGTTTTCTTCCGACCAATGCATACAATATGTGCCCGCCGTCAAGTTGCCCCATCGGAATGAGATTGATCATCGTCACGAAAAACCCCACCCAACCGGCATAGATGAGCGGGGACAGCACTATTTGATAGCCCTCAGGCGGCACAGGGGCGATAAGCTCAGTCAGGGTGAGCAGGAGCAGCGAGTCGCCGAAAACGAACGCCGCACCGCCACCTTCCGGAATCTTCGCAAAACCTGCAGTGGAGAGTCCGATAATCAGGACTATCAGCGCCGGGATAAAGCCCGCGAGTGGGCCCGCCACTCCAACATCGAACAGCTCGATCCTGTTCTTGAACGGGGATCTTGACTTGATAAAGGCTCCCAATGTACCAAAAAGCGTAGGAGCAGGGATGAAGTATGGAAGGCTTACGTCAGCGTGATGATATCTGCCCGCGAAGTAGTGTCCGAATTCGTGAAACGCAAGAATCGACATCAACGCCAGCATAAACCAGACCCCCGGAAGCATAAGACTGAAGTCCCGGAATATTTCACTGCCTGCTTCAAGGTAGCTGTAGCTGATTACCATTGAAACCACTGTGAGTGCAGCGAGGATCACATTGAGCCAGGGGAACTTCCTCGTCTCCGGACGGATATCTTTGGCCACAATTACGAATGATCCATCCTGCTCGTAGAGGTGCAAATAGAATCCGAGGTCGAGAAAGCGCTTTCTCAAGGCTCCCAGCCAAACATTGTGTGATATCTTTGGAGTTATCTCGAAGATAATATCAGTTCCCCGATGGTAGACTGCTATCACGTCCGCGAACTGAGCTACTTCCGGGTAAAGTAACTGCCCGATTCGCTGCAATTCAATGTTATCGACTGTTGCCATCGGTTCTCCGGATGCATTGATGTCTTCCATTTGCTACTACAAGTATATCGGGATTTGGTTCATTGCCGTCCATAAAAAAAGGAAAGCAAGGGCGGGAGCCCTTGCTTTCTTCTATCAGACCTCTGGTAGTAGAGTTAGCGTACGAGTTTTGACATCGGGGGATCGCCTCCGGCGAACATGAAGTTGTACATGTGCGTAGCGTCAGCACCGTCGATCACGCCGTCACAGTTGACATCAGCCAAATAGACGAACGGACAAGGTGCCGGGCCGTTACCGGTAGTGTAGGAAATCATGAAACAGAGGTCTCTCAGATCGAGAACGTCATCACCGTTGACGTTACCGCGGCCATAGCCAGCCCACATGTTGGCGAAGTCCATCATGGCGCCAACATCTGTGCCAGTAGCACCGGCCGGGAAGTAGAAGAGTACGAGCGCACCTTCTACGTGCTCGTCGCCCGCGAAGGACTTCTTGAAGGCGGTGACTGAACTTGACCGGTCATCCGGCGCCATACCCGGAGCGGCGTTAGCCGAGTAGCAGATGTCACCTTCCGGACATGCGCTGACAGCACCGAAGTAGGTGTCAGGCATACTTGCCGGCGGATAAACATCATCCGGGTTGTTGAAGCCGTAG
>Ga0272443_10003404_pt1 | contig 18768 bp, 25 predicted proteins | sample SSMAcet12_FD_193581 | JGI IMG/M metagenome (GOLD analysis project Ga0272443, IMG submission 193581) | Marine sediment archaeal communities from Little Sippewissett salt marsh, Falmouth, MA, United States - SSM-Acet-12 | ecosystem: Environmental > Aquatic > Marine > Wetlands > Sediment ... | reverse complement strand
GACGCAACAAATCAATTTGTATATATAGGCACATTTAACCTTACTATAGGACATCATCTAAATTGGACTATACTTTGTACTTACGACTTAGAGTTCGATGTCGTAACACCGCGTTACTTAGAAGTAGGGGATTACTTTATGGCAACTGGACATATATCCAATTCAACTTACTATTCTCTAAACGGATTTATAGCGGTAACTAGAGTCTATAATGACACGTTCGTAGATATGCTAACTACAAATCCTAAGTGGAACTGTACTAACGGAAACTACCAATGCACCTTTTCTACTTACGAGATACCTCCAGGGATATACAACGTTTCAATAGAATTATATTATCACGACACTCTTACCTACGTAATACCTAAAATACTATATATCTCAGAACCAGGGAGCGGAAGCTATTCTGACGCAGTAGTATATTTCAATTTCTACAATACTAATTTCGGATTAGGTCTTCCAAAAGAAACTCTTAAAGTCTACGTAAATGGCTCTAGACTAAATAACGATAACCTAGTATATTATACTTATACGGGTAATACTATTAATATTACGGTAAAGGATTATTATAATACTGTTATGTATTGGGGAAATTATACAGTAAACAATACCAGAACTTTCTTAGACCTTGGTCTAACCTTCCATTCCTGGCTATTTGGAAACCTAAACGACGACTATTACATGGTTTCTATATTAAGACAAGGAGCGTCTCGCTGGTGGGAGAGGGGAATAGTTCCCTATGGCGAAAGGGAATTCCTCATTCCATCAGGGACGTATTGCCTTCGTATCTACGATAAAAACAATGTAGAAGTGTATAATTCCACTCTACCCCCTAGTATAAACGTTGTAAATAGTAAGGTTTACGTGATTTATGGTACTAATCTCACTGAAGTAATATCTGGTCAATCCGTAATAAGAGGTCAGCTCCTTGAACTACAACAAGAACTAGACGAAGCAACTAGACCAGAAATAGTAAAAATAATTAATAATCCTCCCGGAATATATTCAATTTATAAAAAAGAAGGAGCAATTATAGGCGGAACGGTCTTAGTCTGTCCCGCTTTAATCGTAATGGCGGAAACTACAAACGAAACTTTAGTAAATGGAAACGAAAATAAAACTATATACGTGAACATACCGACAAGCGACCATGATAACGGGACAATAACAGTCAGAGAAGACACTCTTTACTTAACCGGAAACTTTACTTGGGTAAACGTTTCAACGGGAGGTGGGAACTTTACTAATTATACTTATCAGCCTAATCCTATAGATTTAAACGGAGAGAATATCTCAATAAATATAACGGACAATACCCTAGCTTATGTAAAAAGAGTTACAGAATATCAATCTATGAAAAAGTTTTATTGGACTAAATATACTGACACATTAGTCTACGAAGCTACGGTAGACATAGAAAACCCTATGGCCGACACAAATAATATAACTAAAAATATATACGTTTATATGGAATTTGCTAACGATACTACTCCAAAATACGAAACTACTACATTCTATGACGTAACAAATGGAGAATATCTCACCCGTGGAACTAATTTTGACACGTCCTCTGGAGGAATCCATTGGTACCTTACCTCTTTGGCTTGGAACACGACACGCTCTTTTCGTGCCAGATATACGGCAGAAGAGGGCGTTGTCACCCCAAGTAACGCAGTTACTGTAGTAGGCTCGTATAGTGGCTCTAGCCTCGGCGGAGAGAGTTACTGGTACATAGACGCTGATTGGCAAAATGGTATGGGAGAATCTTTCCTAGGCACTTTAGACGTACAATTTAATTTCTCAACTCCTTATCCAATCGCTCCTAATTCAATATATGTATACGACGAAGACAATTCTCGCTACTTAGATAGAGACGAATACTCTTTTCACGGAGGAGGAATAACTATTATACAAAGCATAATAGGAACTGTAAAACCCGGTTCTACTAGAAATTTCGGGATTTATTTCCTTATGACAAAACCTATTGAGCCTCAACCAAGCGAGGTTCTAATAAACGAAGGTTCAAATCCTTTAAAAACAAATTTAATAGGCGAATATCCTATAGGATTTGTTATAGCGATTATTTTCTCTATAATAGGTCTTATAATAACGGTAACAAATAAGAAAGGAGTGAAGAATCCTATAGCTTTACTTGCGTGGTTTTTCGCTTTCTTATTGTTCGTAATAACTTTATGAGGTGAAGAAAAAATATGAAGATATGGAAATATGGTGCCTTATCGGCATTTATAATTGGAGCTGTAGTTTCTATGGTGTTCTTAGCTGGCGTTAATGAACCAATAGTAAAACAAATAGAACAAAAAGACCGGGAATGGACGGTAGTAGCTGGACCTTCGCCGGCAGCATTTGCGACTGGCGGAGTAACCGGCATAGTCGGTATATATGTCGTTAAACATTGGAATAATGGGTCTTACGACGATAATCTAACCGACATTGGGACTAAGTATGCATACGAAGCAACACACTATAATAAGACATTAGGGGGCAACGTACCAGCAAACACGGCTTTTGACATAATAATCACAGCCCGAATATCAAACGCTGATATTATAAACGGTACAAGTTTCCAAGTTGGAGCAGGCTCAATCCCGTTAGGAAGTGACTGGTGTAGAATGAACTTAACCTGTCCTCATACCACACCCGCTATAGGTGCACTAACCGCAGCATCGGGAAGGCGTAACGTAACGGACCAAAGTCTAGGAGACCAAATAGATTGTTTCGTGAACTTCTATTGGAACGCTTCGGTTGGTGGAGGAGCAGCAGGTGCAGGATACCAAATCGGTAACGGAGTGCACGCTAATGCAACGGCTTTCACATTAGAAATCTATGAATAGGGATAATAAATGAACGAAGAACCTAAGTTATTAATGAAAATAGCATTAACCTTAGTGTTCTTCCTCATTGGTTCCCAAGCTATTATTGTAGCGTTTCAAAAACACGATGACCTTATAGAACCAAACGACCCTAATATAACAAAAGTCGCCGACAACCCAAGCTCGTCATACGGAAAAATAAAAAGACACCCAGAAAGAGTATCTGAATTCAGAAACTGGTTAAACGATACAATTACCTGGAAAGTAGAGCAAAGTGAAGACCTAGTTCACTGGGTAGAATACAACCTATACCAAGTACAAAAAGATTGGCTAGGAAACGAGGAAAAACAAACCGTAATATTAGATTCCCGCAGAGACGCTTACTATAGGATATCTACCAATTTCTTAGAAGAACCAGTATCTTTTAAAGATAAATCAAAATCTGAACCTATAATTAAGAACGAAACATCTATACCCACGGCTAAAAACGAAGCAATATTAGAATTTGAAGATTACACGATTCGCTATAATTGGGATGATTATATTAACTCCAAAGAAGCCCTAACTTCTACCTACCAAACTAAAGAAAAAGATTTTGAATGGAGTGTAGTAGTATTCCTTAAAAAAGACGAAGTCTTTAAGCTAGACCCTTGTTACGGAACAATAACTGACGCAGTAGTAGATGAATTTGAGTATGACGAACAAGAAGCTGGAGTATACACTCCTTTGAGTCTTTTAAAAATGGAAGATAGTCAATATTATATCACTTCTGCATCTGGCGACACCGGTAACGACAATGACGGTTTTCTAAGAATATTACAAGTTTTTGATAACAACGGAACTATAAGCAAAGGAGTCAAAGATAAATGGGAATACGACACAGATTACGGAGGTTGGGCTTCTATATTCCATATAAGCGGAAGTGTCTACGCCGTTGTATACTACGACTCCGGGGCGGGTGCTTCACGTATATTTACTACAAGAGCTTGGACTAACAACGCTACTTTAAGCAGATACGAGATAGATACTGAGACTTTAGGAAATAAACATTACTCTTATCCCAATCTAGTTCACGTTACAGGCGATATATACGCTGTGGTTTACAACGAATATCAGGGGGGCTACGACGATTGGATAGAAACATACGAAATAACCTCAGCGGGACAAATAAGTGCTATGTTAGATTCAGAAGAGTTTGATACAACCTCTTCAGATACTTGTTTCGGTATATCCGCAGAGATGGTAGATGACGATACAATAGCAATAGTCTGGACCGAAAAAACTGGTCGCGACGACTGGATTTGTACTTATAATATTTCAAACGTTGGAATAATAGACGATAATCCTTCTCATATCTGGGAATTTTATAGCTCAGCAACCAACACTTATGGATATCCTTTTATTAACAAACTTGCGGATACTGCTACAGGAGCTTTTTTTGCCATAAGTTACGTAGACAGTTCTCAAGACGGTTGGACTAAAACTTTAGAAATATCCGACACCGGAGATGTTAACTACAGCTTTACTGATTCTTACGAATGGGGAGGAGGAAATACTATAAACTACATACACCCTTTTATTATAGCTGACCCTTCGTTATACGACCCAGGCGTAATGGGTGTTCAATACCAAGACGTTTCAGGTGACGGAAAAATAGATACTTTTAATGTATCTTCAGACGGTATATTGGGAACAGAAATAGACACTATAGAATACGAAAACTTAGACCAAGTTCAATATTGTGGTATAGCTCATTGTTCAGGAAATTATTGGCTTTTAATTTACGAAGGAGTATCCTCAGACGGATATGCAGTAACAATAGAAATAGAGACTCCCTCAGAAGAAGAAGAGGAAGAAGGAGCTTGGGCTCAAGATAAAAAAGGTTGGTTCACTTTTTGTAATAACTTAAACTATTCTCGAGATAAGGCGGGATTCTTCCGATTTGAAAATGAAGACGAAAACTTTTTTGGTTATAGGATTCCTTCTGTTAGCACAACATGGAGAGTTCTTTCAGAACGTCATATGAATATACAATTAGACTATACTTCGTCTATAGTATCTTCACCTCATAAAGACGGATACATAGATTATATGTGTGCTTATTTAAAATACGATACAGCTCAAGAAGTGGCTAAAGCTGGAGTATATGACAGCGATGGAGTTCTGATGGGAGAAAGCAACGAAGTAACTATTACAAGCAATACTGGAGCTTGGTATCAATTCGACTTTACAGGAGATAAAATAAACGTGTTTGACACGGAATCTTATAACTTAACAATATTCGGTAATGCCCCCGGAGCAGGAGGAATAGAAGAAGATTATCTTTTTGTAGGATATTGGGTAAATCAACCTGCGGGATATAAACCAAAAGGACAATCTACCGCTGGGGGATATCCCAATTTTCCTGACCCTGCGGGTTGGAATTATTACTATGCTTGGCACGCCCCAGCTCTAATTTATGCTCATATCGGAGACCGAAACTTTACATATGAAGACAGAGGATGGTTCACCTTCAGCAACAACTTGAATTACACCCAGAATAGTAGAGGTCATTTTACCTTTTCTAATAATCTGAATTTTACTCGAGATTCCACTGGTTTCTTCGGGTTCTCCAACAATCTCAATTTTACCCAGGACTCTATTGGTTTCTTCAAATTTAACAATAATCTTAATTTCACTAGAGAAAAAGCAGGTTTCTTTAAATTCAATAATAATAAAAACTTTACACAAGATAAGTTAGGATACTTCCTATTTAGTAATAATCTTAATTATACCCGTGAAAAGGCGGGATTCTTTACTTTTAGTAACAATTTAAATTATACTCAGAATAATAAAGGATTCTTTAGATTTAGTAACAACCTGAATTTCAGCCGAGATACTACAGGCTTCTTTACCTTTTCTCACAATCAAAACTTCACTCGAGATAAGTTAGGTTGGTTTAGATTCTTTGACAATTTAAACTGGACGCAAGATACACTCGGGTTCTTCACCTTTAACAACAATATGAATTTTACTCAAGATACTAGAGGATATTTCCTATTTGAAAATAATATGAATTTTACCTACAACACCAGAGGGTGGTTTACGTTTTTAAATAACATGAACTATAGTCAGAACACAAGAGGCTTCTTTAGATTCTGGAATAATATGAATTTTACCCGTAATACGCTCGGTTGGTTTAGCTTTGTTAATTCTACTACCAAAAGTTGTTTCACTTATACTATAGACGGAAATACAGTACGTTGCGATGCTTCCTGTTCGGATAACGCTACACATTATCGCTGGTCTTATACTAGCTCGGAAGGAACTGGAAATACTACTTGGTCTTCTTCATACGAATATATAATATCAATCTTAGCTGAAGGAGATATAACAATTATTTTAGAAGTTCGTGACGGAGCTGGGAATATATCCCGCTCTACTCAAAGTTTCTTTATTTCGGATACTAGAGACATTATACCGCCAGAAGAATGTACTAGCTGGAAAGATTGTGAAGACAACGGCTGGTATTGGTATGATAATGAATGTCACGATTGCGAAAAGCCTGAACCTTGGGACGATTGGAACGACTTTATAAATCCCGATAACTCACCCGTTCCTACTCACATTATATTAGGTACATGGAAGATTCCTTTATGGATTTTAGTTGTAGTCTCAATAATTTTAATAGCTTTGATAGGAGTATCCTATCGCTATAGGAGGAAAATAAATGCAAAATTATATAAACTTAAGGAAGTCGGAGCAGATGAACAAAAACGAGATGAGCCTGGTAAAGAAAGTTAAAGATTGGTATATCCAAGGCTTTCAATTACATAAATGTTATGTTGAAGACTGGGACGAAATAAAAAGTATATTCAAACTATACGGTCTCAACCTTTCCGAACATGGACCAATACTTACTATAAACGAATTAAAAAACGTCAGAATAGCCAAAGGTCTAACAGACTCTTTAATGTACGACCAAGACATAAGAGAAATGGCAAACGGAAAAGCGATAGAAACTGAAAATCAAATAAAGGGTAGAATCTTTTTGACAATATTAAGAATATATCCTGAATTTTGTAACAAACTAGGTGAAAAGATATTTGAAAATTGGATGAAGAACCCCGACCAGAACCTAAGTAAAATCTTTGATTTAGAAGGAACTATGAAAGACACGGAAAAAGAAATAGAAGATATAATTTCTGAGGTTGTTTTTTTATTCAAAAAGGAAGTTTTTAAAAATTTAAAAAAGGTGAAGTAATGAAGATAGAGTGGAACTTTAAAACCGCTTATATCATCTTAGGAGCTTTATCTTTTATAACTTTCTTTTTCTTTAACGAAGACAAAGTTCTAGTTCCGACCTGGGCGACCTCGTTTCTTTTGCTTTGTTTAATTACGATAGCAGCAGGCGAGTCGTGGATAGCTTGGTCACGTAGCGGAAATCTAATTTTAACCACGCTAGGAAAGGGAAAAGGGTCCAGTGATGGTATTAACCCCACGTGCGACATAGCCAACGCTACTCAGCTTAATAAGCCATCCTTCACGTGTATAGCTACGGGCGGTTTCGTATACGCGGGTTTTGAAGCTAGAGGTTCTAAAAAATTCTTAGTAGTTCCCCCCGAACACTTAGAACAAAGAGGAGGAAACTTTTTTGTAAAGACTCAATTAAGAAAAGTAAAATATAATCAACTACCATCTTATATACAAGAGTCATTAAATAGACTTCCTTTATTCAAACCTAACAAAGTAGTAGAAAAAGATAACATCTATTTCGGAATGACTTCGCCTTTTTACGGAACAGATTCTGCTGAAAACTTAAAGATGGAAGAGACTTTACTCGCTAATATGAGTATGCAGAATGAATATAAGCATCTTTACGAAGAACTACTAGAAAAGAAAGGAAAAAGCGAAAGAGAGAAAGATAGGTATTTCAGACTTTTGCCAGCGGAGGAAGACGAATGAAATTCTATAGGTGTCTTTGTAGAAAATGTAGTACAACAGAAAGTCCAGAATTTAGAGACCACATAGAAGACAAAAGAGTATTAACTTGTCAGCATTGTGGACTAGAATTATTTATAGTTAAAAAAGACGAAAAAAGAGACATATATGAACTGGAGGAAGGAAATGGAAGAAAAAGAGATTGAACAACCTAAAACCGAAATACCAAAAGACGTAGTAGGTTTGTATATGGAATGTAGACAGAACATGAGTAACGCCAAAGATGATTACGAATACTACATGAAATTAAGAGAATCAATTAAGATAGGAACTTCTCTCCTTTCCAAAGATTCTGAACTTAAAAAGAAAGCTAGAACTTTACTTAAAAGCGACCAAAGTTATCTACCTAAAAGAAATATGGATATGTATAGAGAGAAAGGCATTTATAGTCTTTCTACTGGCTCGGGAATAGTGGGTACAGTAAACGTAAGACCAGAGGAACTAGAACACGGAGAAAGATGGATTATGAACCAACAAGCTAGTGTAATAATAAGATTCTTAGAAGAGATTGACGAAGATATATTTGAAGTTTTAGTAGAAAAAGGTAAGATTCCCGTTGAGTCGGCTAGCAATATAATATTAAGGGAATTAAGAAATTCATGGAATGGTAAAAATGGCGTATAAATCTGACAATGAAAAAGTAGCAAAGATGAAAAGGGGAATAATAGACGGAGGTTCGCGTCGTTTCAAAAATAAAGTTTTGTCTCCGCTTTACGATGGAAATGAGGAATACGTGGACGCCCACTATTATATCCTAACGGATTTCCAACCTGGAAAAGAACAAAAAGAAATGTTGGATATCCTTTCACTTTGTTTTGAAGCAGGAATAGACTTAAAGACTTCAAAAGCTTGGAAACTATATTATAGGCAAAAAAGTACACTCTTTGCTGAAAGAATTAATAATTTAAGCGATTTGGCAAAAATAGCTTTTATTGAGCAAGAAAAGAAAGAAGTTGAATTGGAGGACACTTCAGAATGGCAATTCTTCAAGAAGGTCAACTCCTCATAATAACGGGAAATATGGGCCACGGAAAGACTCACTTTTCTGTAGTTTTAATAGAAGGGGCTTCTTTCAACGGGTATATAGTCTACACTAACGTCAACTTTTTCAAAGAATCAAGCTGGGAAAAAGCTATAGAGAAAGGTCTTTTAAAACCCGACATAGAATATAGAAATCTTCCAAAGAACGTTATAATTTGTAATAAAATGTCACAACTACTCGTAGGTCTAACAAAGACCTCTCCCAACGTAGTTATTTTAGACGAAGCTATGATATTCGCGGGTTTTGATAGACACGGCTCAAAGATTCTAAGATGGTTTAAAGACTTCGTTACTCAATGTCGTAAATTAAATACTTCAGTTGTTCTAATAACTCAAATTAAGTCTCAATTAACTAAAATGTTAAGAGAGCAACTAGAACATTACGAGTGTTTTTGTTATAAAAAGGGAAAAGATTATATTATTAAAATGGATAAATTCTTTCCTTTTGATTACGAGCGATTAGACACAATACAAGGTCCAAGAGCTAAACAAACTATGATTAGTTCTTTACCTTACGATACTAAGTCTCCTGCTTCTTTACAAATGGACGTAGACATGGAAGGATTTCTAGGCGACGCTTCTAGTTACGATAGTCTAGAGCTAAGAGACCATATAAAAGACTTAGTTGAAAAATGGAGGTTTAATTTAGCACCAAAAAATAAGTACGTAAATTGGTGGGATACTCCCGAAGGAAAAGCCCGTAGGAAGCTAATGACAAAAAAGAAGAAAAAAAAGTAATAACAATGTAACACCCTATAATAAGAGAGTAATATAAAATCTAGCTATATATAGGCGGAAAGGAAGTAATCCCCCAATTTATCATATTTATAACCTTATTTTCCTCCGGGATTACTTCCCCGCATACTTTAGTTAACTCGTCTACTAAATTATTACGATAGGGAGTAGACTAATCTTTTTATTACGTACTAAAGTATTATATACCTTAGATACTAAAGTATTAATACCATTTTGTATATAGCACGTATTCTGGAAATAGACGACAATCGTTCTGCGGTTCAAAATATACTATGCCCATGTCTGACGTATTAAAAGCAACGATAGCGTGTGTATTACCATCACCTGGTATAATTACATAGGCGCAGTTAATTCCCTGCGCTATCGCCCTATTTACTGTGTCTAACGCGAAATTACGACAATTGTACCATTCTTTGCTATAACCTCTTTCGCTAATATCATCGTCGTTAAGAAATTCTACTACTTCGTTATAAGTTACTGGTCCAAAGTAGTGATAAGCTCTTGACTCAGCAGCATCGTCTAGGGTTGCCCCTACCATCACTCCGAACAAAAATAAAAACGCTAACGAAAATATTAGTGTCCTATTCTCGCCCAGAAATTCTATTATTTTTTTCATTTTCTATATACCTCCTCTACTAAGATTCTTATACCTCCTGTTAAATCGTTAATCCGCGTAGTCCGTATATATATTATATATACGGGACTACTTTCCGGATTTCGGTTTTTAGTTAATCCGCCGGACTCTCCGGATTTCGCGGACTAAGACCTACTTAACAGTAGTAAATGAAATCCGCTTAGTCCGGTAACAGGTAACAGTCCCTCCTCGGCTTAAAAACCTGCTTACTTTCAACTAACTTTTTTAATCCTTCGTATACGCTAGACCTTTTGAATTTGACTCTTTCACATTCCTCTATAATATCGTTTCCGCAATATTCTTTACCAGATTCCATAAAACCTAGTATATAAGGTTGAACTTTATTACTAGCTTTGTGTGCTTCTATATTATCACTAGCCAAACCTAAATACCTTAATTCAATAGTATCTTCGTTTCCAACAGTTTCAAAATTAATAGGTTCAGTCTTTAAACCATACCTACATTTAGTTTGGTTTAAACAATATCCATTAGGCTCATATTGATATAATAATAAAGCTCCTACACATTGTGCTCCTAATTCTCTAGACCCGCTTAAATCTTCTAAATCCCTATGGTCTTGTCCTTGTTGCATCTTACGGGTATGAGCTATTATAACAATAGATATTCCTTTTTCTATTAACGGCTTTAACCTAGTAAATATATATTTTACTTCACTCTCATCTCTCTCGTTTCCCATGAATACTTTAGCCAAACTGTCAATTACTATAAGACTTATATCATTCTTTTCTATGACATCGGTCATTTCCTCTATGTGTTTTTTATTTAATATATTTATATCGTTAAATATCCAGATTACATTCTTATCAAAGTTGGTTTTTCCAATTCCTTTAGATACTTTTCTTAACTTATCTTGAATACCTATTTCACCTTGCTCTTCGTCTATCCACAAAGTCCTAAACGGCTTTTTAACTTCATATTCAAATATCTTTTCCCCGTAATAACCTTTAGTAGCTATATGTAGTAGTAGAGTAGTCTTAAAAGACTCCGGTGGACCATAAAAGTAAGTAATACCTCCTTTAACCAGTATCTTATCTACTAAATATTCTATAGGAGGTAAATCCTTTTTTAAGAATTCAGTAAAAGTCATTTCGTTCATTCTTTTCCACCACCTTAATCTCCGATATTATATCTAGGTCTACTTTAATCATTTGTTTATTAGAAAAAAGAACAATATCCTTTTCCGTGACCTCGGCTAACCATCCGTAATAAAAAAATAACTCACCGGGTTTATCCCAATGAGGGACACCTACTTTAACATGCTGGTTTTTGAAGTTTTTTTCTAATAAATCTACTCTCATCTGCTCTCACCTTTTTCATAAACTCGTTTATAAGGTATTCTTCATTATCTGCCTCTATGTCTACAATCTCTTTGTAGACCTCTCTAAAGTCGTAGTCTCTATACATAGCGACATACAACCCTATCTTTCTCTTCTCAGTTTTAGATAACATTTTATATACACCTTCCAACAGAAAACTATAAAAAATACGAAGACAGCTACGAAAAGACCTGGAACTATATCTCTTTTTTGCATATTATATCGTCGCCGTCTAAACCGAATATTATATAGTCTCCTGCCTTTATATTTTTCAATTTAGCCAGTTGGCTAGGTATAGATATTATAAGGCTATCTCCTACCCACCTAACTTTTCTTTTCAACATACTTTAAGTATATATCTAAACCCGTATATATAGTTTTCTATTGCTTTTCCACACTCTTTTAAAATTTTAAATTTTTAAAAAATAAATATATCCTACCTTATCTACAGTAGAAGGGAAAAATATATATACCAGTTAAAAGTTATTTAAAATACTAAAAAAATAGGAGACAAAAAACATGATATATGGATACGACCCTTGGATAATATTGGGTTTAGGGCTGGTAATAGCATTCCTTGGTTATATGGTAATCAAAGGAAAGAATGGAAAATTAATGACTTGGTTAGGTATCATAGTAATAGCTTTGGCTGTGGTTTTACCTGGCGGGTTAATGCCTTTAGGAACTGATACCGGAACTGGAAGTACAGTAGCTACTGGGTGTCCCGCAGGTTGGGAAATAGACCCTCAAGACCAAGCAGCATCTGGATGGGCAAACCTTGCATCCGCTTGGAATCCAGAAAAAACCTCTTGTACATTAGCAGGAACTATTAATGAAGGTACAAGTCACTATGCTTGGACAGCAAACCAAACCTTAATAAACTTTAGTATAACTCCAATTCCTTCAACCGGAGCAAGTAACGATGATGTTTATACCTTATATTTCAGAACCGATTATAACACAGCTTATAACGGCGAAGATATGTTTGACTTAAGTGGTTCTCAGTATTTCGCAAATATCTCAAGTATGACAACCGCTGGAACTGACGTCGTTCACGGATATGACGGATATATCGCAATGCAACCTACTGATACTACCGAGAACGTTATGGTAAGATATAGATTTTCTACTATATCGGGAACGGATGGTGCAGCATACGAATTATCAACGGTAGGTCTTTCTACTAGCTGGAATATATACTTCTGGGACGATTGTGGACATAGCTATACTTATCCTGTAAACTACGTAACAGTAGTATCGGCTTAAACGAACTCTTTCCTTTAGGAAGAATATACTATGAGACTAGAGAACATAAAAGAGAGACTTGTTAGAGTTCCTTTCTTATTTGTTCTCTTGGGCATCGCTATATTTTTCTGGGTAAACGGACCAGCCTTTTTTGAAGATTGGTCCACTACCTACGGTCAAATGATAGCGGTCTACATCTCTATGATGTTAGTCTTTTTATTCTTCGCTAAAAGGAAACTTGTAGAAGAATCAACCGAAACGCTAGGAAAAGCCGTTCAAAAATACGTAACTGGTTTCTTTGCCACTTTCGTATTAATGGCGGTTCTTTCTCTAGCAGGCGCAATACAGTTCGGACAGATATCCGACAGTCTTATATGGCCCACAGTTATATTACAGATATGCGTAGTAGCTACGGCTGAAGAACTAATGTTTAGAGGAGTTCTATTATCCTACGTAGGTATAGTAGCTTCCTCTGCTCTTTTCGCTATATGGCACTCCTACGCCTACGGTTTACTATGGTACAACCTTCCGCCAGGAGCCGATTTTACTTCTTTGATTCTGATTTTCGTTTTCGGTTGCGTATTAGGTTGGTTAACGGTGTACCAAAAAAATAGAATAGGTCTCATAGGTGCCGTGGCAGCACATAGTTGCTATAACCTATGTTTATTAGGAGTATTGGGAATATGATGCAAATAAAATTTGGTCCAATAGGCTTGTTAGTATTGCTTATTATAGCTATAGCTCTAGTTTTACTATACGGCATTTCTATAGTTATAGGTGCAGGTTTAGTATTTATAACTTTGATAGTAGCCGACCCCCAACAAATATCCAATTATAAAACTCTTTGGTTTTGGATGTTTATACTAGGGGTAGCTTTAGTTATTTTATCAGCAATGGGATTAGGATTCCAGGTTGTAGGTGGACAAATGGTTTGGGTGAGCCCAATATGATAGGCTCAGCCCTAGCTATAAGATATATAGCCAAAAAACCTTGGATGATAGCTTTAGCATTTTGGGCGGTATACTTTATAATAGGATTAATATTTGTAACTAAGCTGTTGACTTCTATATCCTCTGGTTGGTGGCTAGGGATTGTAATATCTTTCTTAATATTTATGGCTTTAACCACCTTTTGGTTAAAGCTACATACTATGATAGCAGTAATATGTTTCGCAGTAGCATATGTCTTAGACTACGTGATTATGCTTGCGTTAGCAAGTATGGGAATTAGTTTAAGTTCTTTGTTCGGGGGATTGTTATGATTAAACCCGTACATATAGTAATTATAATAGCTTTAATAGCAGTAGGAGCATACCTCTATTTGGAAGGAGACTTAAATCTAGGAAATTTATTAGGAGGAGAATCCCTTCCTGAAGGAACTGATTCTTGTAATTATAATACTAGAGATATACATTCGGCTTTGTGTATATTAACAGGCAAAGCCTTACCTTGGGAACAAACGGAAGCTTATATAGAAGCTTTACATATGTCTATGTGTAATATAGACGGTAAAAACTATGACGAAATAGGCGATTTCTACGAAAATGAATGGGAATCGGATGGATTTGTTAACTTTTATGAAAATACTATCTACCAATCTTCGTACACGGCTTACTTAGGGGGTTGGTATAGCGGAGCAAACGGGAAAGCTATAGTATCTGGTAGCGGAGCTTCTATAACAAGTTATTACGGTCACGATACCGTATTTATTACCTCACATGGACCTCTCGTTACCTACTATAGCTTTATAACCTTCGTGGGGTCGGTATGAGAAGACACATAATAGGACCAGCGTTAATATTCTTAATACTCATAGCGGAAGACTTCTTTATGGGAATGTTTGGACATTATACGGCTTCAGGAGGTAGCTTTGCAGACTATCTAGCTTCTATAACCGCAGAACATATTCTTATTATATTAGTAGTTTCCATTTTAGTCTACATAGTCTTATGGAGGTTCTTTAAAATATGAGAATATTCAACGACGCTAGAATCCTGGTTCTCATATTGATAGGAGGCTTCGGTATCTGGCTTATATACTGGGACTACGTAGACCAATTCAATACTTGGCTTCACGCTAATTCAATACCCCCTTTATTAGTAGGTATACTAATAGTATTAATAGTAAGTATATTAGGTATTAAGGTGATAAGATGAACTTAAAATTTTATTTATTAATAGGTATTATAGTGGCTTGCGTTATTATAATATCCTTTAGCTTTTATTCTCCCGCTGAGGAACATCCTACTTTCGTCATAAAAGGAAGAATAGTTAGGAATTGGAGCCCAGGAGGAACTGCAACTTACGGATTTGAAACAAACGACGGTGGACAAACCGCTTTAATAGAAGCGGATTTCCATCATAACTATCCTGGACCTAGCTGGTTCGGATTTTTTGACGATTTTAAATCTACCATTAGAGGAGATTGGACTATGACTTCCGTAATAGACGGAATAGAATCTGAATGTAAAATAGGAAACCCAAACGGTTTTCTCTTTCCTAATTTACAAGGAGTATCCTATCACGAATACACTTTACCTTTCTATGGACTTAGGGGAGATGACCATTCAATAGGAGAAACAGTATATTGGTATTATACCTTAAGCGGAAAAGATTACTATGTGAGCGGAACTAGAAATATAGAATGGAGGTGGTTCTAATTAACATAGTCTTCAACATAAGAACCGTATTAGCTTACACTTTAATAATATTATTTATAGCCTTACCTAGAATGTTAATGCACTTCGGTCTAGAAGCACAGACCCTTACAGACCTTACTTCTCTATGGGCTACCTTTATAATATTATTAATAGCAGAGATAATCTTTCTCTGGCAATATATAAGAAATTGGAAAACGTTAGTCTTTGCACTAATAATAGCTGTAGTAATAGCTTTTATACTAACGGGTTTCTTTGGAGGTTAAAAAATGAATTTAAAAGTCTTAACAATAATAGCCGTAATAATAGTTATAATAACTATATTCCTTGTAATCCCTATAGATATACAATTACCAGAAAATATACCTAAATGGGGATTATGCGAAGTAAAAGAAAACGGAAAAGTAGTCGCTACTTTTGACCAGAGAATATACACCGATACAAGAATAATACCAGACGATGAACCAATAATCGCACCTAGCGAACTAACATATTCGGTCTACGGTGGCTCAGGTTATTATAATACAGTTACTTTGATAGATTCTATTTTGCTAGCTCACTTACAAATTTACCCGGAAGATACTTTCAACTTGCCTATAAAAACACTAGCCCTAAAAGCACCAAGTTCTGGCGGAACGGCTAGAGCTTTAACTAAATATTTGCAAGTTATTTATACTGAGACTTATCTTTACCCATTTTCAGGTCTATCTCCTGGAACATATAGTGTAAGATTAGAACTTACTGGTACTCCATCTATTGTAGTAGGAGGAGAGATAATCCTTTCCCCTAATATGCAAAGTTTAAATAATTGGGGACCAACATTTAAAATAGAGGTGATATAGAAAATGAAAAAAATAATAGTCATAATATTAGTCGTGCTAATAGCCGGGATTTCGGGTTGTATAACACAATCTTCAAAAGCTCGTTTCGGTGATTATATGGAAGGAGAGCTGGATGCTTATATAACCGTAAATGTTTACGGTGGTGAACAAATAAAAGTAAGGGACTTAACTCCAAATTACAATTACGCAATATTTACTGGCATTGGTTTTGGTTTGGATATGAAAGCCGAAAAGCTATACGATTTCCCAGAAACGACTTATGGTATATATCTTTCCAATGGCATAGGAACAAAAATCTCTTTGAGTAAATATAATGAAGACGGTTCATTAATAGGCACCGATACTTTTACCGTAACTAGGTTATATCCTGACATCCCTATAGGAGAGACCTTTAATCTTTTTAACTGGTACTCGGCAACTAACACAGGCAATTTCAATAGTTTTCCTACTGGAAACTTTTCTATTAAGATAACAGCTTCTGGTAGAGGTCAGTTCTCAGTTGGTTCTTCTGATTTAAATTACTGGGATTTGCCACCTAATTCTTATGATATATTAAATTTTGAAAGGACTTCTAATGGTCTTTTCCATATAAAAATTTGAGGTGATATAAAAATGAATAAAGGATATTTGATTGGAGCTGTTGTAGTAATAATACTAATACTATTATGGACGTCAGGAGTTTTCGCAACTCCTTGGAAAGAACCATTTGAAACCGCAGACATGAAAGGAAATTATTATTTTCAAATTACTTTATATATGGCCGACGGAACGGAAAAGGTAATAGATAGAGATTCTCCTCCAATATCGACTTGGTGGCATGAAGGGGATATGGTAACGGCGGTAGGTTTTTCCATATATTTACACGCAATATTGATTGATGATTCTTTACCTTTTACACAATATACCGTAAACAAAGAAAATTTAATTCCTTGCGCCACAGTTACTGATTCTGAAGGCAACGTAGATTATACTTATCCTAATAATGCGCACTTTGCTGGCGAGGTAACTCTGGATATAGGAGAATCTCAAGAATTAGCTTTCTTCCAATTACACACTTCTAATACTCAACTAGAAGCCTTACCTACTGATACTTATACCTTTAAGTTTTGGTTAGACGGAACAGCATCTTATACTGTAATAGGAGACCCCGCTTCAGAATCTAACGTTATACATCACCCTTTATCAAACGTTGAAATAACGTTAAGTAAAATCGTAGGTGGCATGCTGGCATTTAGTTGGTCTTTCAATGAGGTCACTAATTAATTTCCCTTTGGGGAAATTTTTTTATGGGACGAAAAGAATTTAAAAATTTAAAAATGAGGAAAAAGGATGAAAAAAATAGTCGTCGTAGTAACTTTGATGCTTTTCACAACGTTTCTTACCCTAGAAACGGAAGCAATATCTTTACATGAGGAAGCGGGAGGAATAACTGACGCTTATATAATAGCTGACGTCAATTGTACAGAATATTTTGATGACGATACCGTAGGGAGAGCAAGGGGAAATCTTTCAGACGATTGGTATAATTTTAAAGTTAGTTACGGACATCACTTAAACGATGACGTAAACATTTCGGACGATGAATATACAACTTCTCCAAATAGTTTAAGACTAATAAGCGCAGTGGCCAGTTCTTACAGTAAATTATATGTAAATTTCTCAGAAAACGCCAGAGTGAGATTTATACATTTTGACATTTATGCTCCTACCGCAGTCGCTATTTTCTACCTACATCTACAAAATGATAGCGAAGGAGACATCTTTAAAATGTATGCTTCAAACCCCTTGGGTGTGGCTCCTTTAGAAATTTACAATTATCCGGGTGCCGGGGCAGTGTCTTCTACAAGCGATGATTTATGGACGAGTGTTAATATATCTTTTAATTGGACTGATTATAAAGCCAACTACGAAGTAAATCACGTTGATTGCGGATGGTTTTCTACTCCTAATAACGCTACAAATTTAGCTTCCAGAATTATAATGTATAATACGGGTTCTATGCAAAACGTATATATAGAAAACCTAACAGTGGATTTAGAAGACATTACTTTCTTTTACGAAGATAGGACATGGAGAGACACCGCTACGTACAGCGAAACTAACATAGTAGATATAACTACAACACAGAACCATACTGACGATGACGAAGTCGTTTTAATAAAAGTTCCAGTATCTTCCAGCGTAACCGGAATAGTTTCAGTACAAAATAACACAGCTTTCTCTAATCCTCCGCAAGCTACCGTATCCAATACTCTCGCGGGGATAACTAATAATACTTATTGGTACGACGCAACAAATCAATTTGTATATATAGGCACATTTAACCTTACTATAGGACATCATCTAAATTGGACTATACTTTGTACTTACGACTTAGAGTTCGATGTCGTAACACCGCGTTACTTAGAAGTATGGGATTACTTTATGGCAACTGTACATATATCCAA
>Ga0272443_10003401_pt1 | contig 18773 bp, 14 predicted proteins | sample SSMAcet12_FD_193581 | JGI IMG/M metagenome (GOLD analysis project Ga0272443, IMG submission 193581) | Marine sediment archaeal communities from Little Sippewissett salt marsh, Falmouth, MA, United States - SSM-Acet-12 | ecosystem: Environmental > Aquatic > Marine > Wetlands > Sediment ... | reverse complement strand
CAGCATGAAGGTCTGCGTGCCTCCCCCGGAACAGCCGGTCATCCCGATCCGGTCGGGATCCACGTCCGGGCGGGAGATCAGGTATTCCAGCACCCGCCTGCTGTTCCAGGTCTGCAGCAGCAGGGCGATTGGCATTTTGTGATTCACCTGGAGCGACTCGCCGTACCCGATCATGTCGTAGGCAAACACGACGGCCCCCATGCGGGCCAGGGCCGCGCAGCGTTTCTGCATCATTTCGGTGAACCGCATGTTGGGTCCGTGCCCGTGGGGACAGAGCACGGCCGGGTTCTTCTCTTTCGGACGGGCCGGCATGTAAAGGTTCCCGGTGATCCAGAATCCGGGAAAGCTTTCGATGGCGATGTTCTCAACGGTGTACCCGTCCATGCTGCGCCTGCTGTGGATCACCGGGTTGAACTGTCCCGTGATGGCCGGCATGCGGTCCAGCTGCATCCCTTCCCGGATGCCCCTGCGGATCATGTCTGCCCGGGCCTCCCAGGAGGGCAGGTTGCCCCACGAGGATTCGAATTTTTTCATCATCAAATTCGCCTCGTCCTCCGTCCAGTGTGCCCCCACGCAGAGCATGGAGTCCTGGGAAAACATGCCTGCGGAGTGGATGAGCAGCAGCCATGTAATGATTAAAACATAAGCCGATTTTTGTATTCCCGCTTTTTTCATGTGCCTGGTATATAAAACATTCAGGATCCTGATGATCCGGTCCGAGAACCGTCTGTGTCCCGGATGGGTTGTTCATTTAAAGGTAGGCAAAATGGATGAATTGAAAAAAAGGGAGGGACGGACACAAAAAAACCGGACGGATGAACCGACCGGTCTTCAGAAGAGAAGCGGTACCAGGTACCGCACCCGGGACCACTTGCTACTCCATCTTTTTATCGGCGGTCTTTCCGCTTGCATGAAGTTCCCCCGATTCATTGTACTTAAAGTAGTACTCCGTGCCGTCTTTTACAGCTTTGATCTTATAATGACCGTCGCTTCCCTTCAGGGCTTTATTAAATGTATAATCGCTGTAGTCCTTTACGAAAGCGTCGTTTACAGCCTGGGGAAGTTCGGACCTTTCAATTTCCTCCCATGTTACATCCTGCATGTACACCATCGCATTATTGATCTCCGAATCACTCTTTGCCTGCAGCTGGCCGAATCCCAGAAACACCACGGCTGCCGTCAACATCATTAGCTTCTTCATAATGCATTAATTTAGATTAAATAAAAATCACATATCGCTACAAAATTGTGAATTTTCCGGTCCGGGTACTGTTACAGGAATGTTAAATCCCCTATCTGAAGCGAGTCAGCCGGCGCCACAGCCGGTAAAGGAATGTTCCCCTTCCTGCAGGGAGACGGGGCGATCCGGAAGGTGCACCCGGATCCCTGCCGCGGGCGAACCTGGAATAGTTGTTGAAGGAGAGGTAGAATGCGCCCCAGAGGATCAGGAGGATCAGGGGCAGGGCCGAGTAGTCGGACAGGTACAAGGCGCTGAAGGTGAGGATGCTGTTCCGTCCGGGATCCTCCGGGTCGTACATCACCGTCACCCTGCGGCCCCGTTCATACCGGATGCCTTCCGGTCCCCGGGCCGCATAGGTGCTGTCGCCCACCCGGAACAGGACTTCGCTGGCGTAATCGAGCGTTTTGCTGTCGTCGGCATGTTTCCTCACCACCGGCCGGTACTCCGACACCACCCCGCCGGCCTTCTCTCCCCGGATGATCAGCCTCCATTTCCTGGAAAGCGGAAGGGACAGGATCAGGAGGCAGACGATGGCAAAGGTCCACCCGCTGATGGTATAGGTTTTCATCTTCCCGTGCGTGCTATTTTTCCCTGAAGCTCTCCGCATCCCTCAATACCCGCAGGAAATTTTTTCCCAGTACCTTCCGGATCGCCTCCTCGTCATGCCCCCTGTCCAGCAATGCCTGGGTAATATAGGGGAAACCGGACACATCGGGGAGCTGGTCGGGTCCGAAGGGGATCCCGTCAAAATCGGAGCCCAGTCCCGCGTGGTCGATCCCCGCCACCCGGATGATGTGTTCCAGGTGGTCCGCCACCGCGTCCACCCCGCAGCGGGGCAGGGGAGGGCGTTCCCGCTCGAAGTCATGCATGGCCCTGCTGAATTCCTCCGGGGAGAGATTCATCTTTCTGAGCTCCATGCTTTTCTCATAGTAGGCCGTCTCCACGGCCAGCCCTTCGGGGACCAGGAAGAGGGGATAGAAGTTCACCATGACGATCCCGCCCGTACCGGCCACTACCCGGATCAGCTCGTCGGGCAGGTTGCGCCGCAGGCCATTGATGGCGCGGGCCGAAGAGTGGGAGGCGATCACCGGGGCCCGGCCGGCATCCACCGCATCCCGCACCGCCTGGTCCGATGCATGGGACACATCCACCAGCATGCCCAGCCGGTTCATTTCCTGCACCACCTCCCGCCCGAAGCCGGAGAGTCCGCCGTTCCTTGGCTCGTCGTAGCTGGAATCGGCCCAGGTGGTGGTGTCGTTGTGGGTGAGGGTCATGTACCGTGCTCCCAGGCTGTAGAATTCGGACAGACGGTCCAGGTTGTCCTCGATGGCATGTCCCCCCTCCACCCCGATCAGCGAGGCGATCTTTCCCTCCCCGGCAATGCGTTCCACATCGGCCGCTTCGAGGGCCAGCTCCAGATGATCCCTGTGTTTTTCCACCAGCCGGTGGATCAGGTCGAGCTGCTCGAAGCATACCCTTCCGGCCTCACCGCTGTACATGTATTCCGGGGGGACGAATGCCACCCATACCTGGGCCTTCACGCCTCCTTTGCGCAGGCGGGGGATATCCGTCTGGAAGCCGGCCGGCGGATCCTCCAGCGAGAACCCCTCCAGGGTGGAATAGCCCAGGTCCCTGATCCTGTCCGCCAGGTCGTTGTGCCCGTCCAGCACCAGCGCCTCCCGGTGGATGCGCATCGCTTCATCGGAGAGGGCCATCTGTTTTCCTTTTTCCTGCATCCCCGCGGTGTAAATCTGACCATAAGGTACAATTACCCGATTAAACTGGCAAATTGCCTTGACTGAAACATCGTTTATCCTTACTTTTAACATCTGCCCCGGCGTCTTCGGGGTTGAAAGAAACATTCATTAAATCATAAATCACTAAAAATGAAACAGATCAGGTTTATCTGGATGACCGGGGTGGTGGTACTGCTGACCGCATCCGCCCTTTCCGGCATTGATCCGAAAGACACCAGGCTGCTGGAAGATCCGGCCATCAGCGAGAACCATATTGCATTCATCTATGCGCACGACCTCTGGGTGGCTGACAGGGACGGCTCCCATCCCCGCAGGCTGACGGTGGACGAGGGGAACGAATTCTCCCCCTGCTTCTCCCCCGACGGAAAGCTGATCGCCTTCAGCGCCGAATATGACGGCAACACCGATGTGTTCACCGTCCCCGTGGAAGGCGGCATCCCCACCCGGCTCACCTTTCATCCCTCGGGCGATTATGTCAGCGGGTTCACCCCGGACGGGAAAAGCGTGCTCTTCCTCTCCCAGCGATCCACTTTCACGGGGGGACTCGCGCAGCTGTTCACAGTCCCCCTTGGAGGCGGCTACCCCGCACAGCTGGAGATCCCCAATGCCTACCACACCTGCTACTCGCCCGACGGGAGATACATGGTCTATACCCCTTACAGCGATGCCTTCAGGCAGTGGAAGAACTACCGGGGTGGCACCATCTCCACCCTGTGGATCTTTTCGTTCGATGACCATTCGGTCACGGAGATCCCCAAGCCCGATGGCGGGTGCAACGATGTGGACCCCATGTGGATCGGCGATCAGATCTATTTTCTGAGCGACCGGGACGGGGAGTTCAACCTGTACGCTTATGATGTCTCCGCGAAGAAGGTATCCCGGCTCACCGGCTACGATGACTTTCCCATGATGAATGCTTCCCACCACGGCAGCGAGATCATCTTCGAGAGGGAAGGGTACCTGCACCGGTACGATGTGGCGGACAATACCACGGAGAAGCTCACCGTGGGGGTGGCGGCCGACCTGCTGGAGCTTCGTCCCCGGTACGTGAAGGGCAACGATTACATCCGGAGCGCGCACATCTCGCCCTCGGGCGAGCGGGCCGTCTTCGATTTCAGGGGGGAGATCATCACGGTCCCCGCCGAAAAGGGCGATCCGCGCAACCTGACGGATACCCCCGGGACCCATGAAAAACACCCCGCCTGGTCGCCCGACGGCAAAACTGTGGCCTATTTTTCGGATGCATCCGGCGAATACATGCTCCACATCAAATCCCAGGACGGGAGAGGGGAGGCAAGGGCGGTCCCCCTCACAGGCACGGGTTTCTATGCCTTCCTTGAATGGTCGCCCGACAGCAAAAAGATCTGCTATACGGACAACGGCCGGAACCTGTACATGCTGGACGTGGCGTCCGGCGGGATCACAAAGATCGCCACGGACGAGATCTATGCCCCCGGTGCGTTCAGGCAACTCTTCGGCGACTGGTCACCCGATTCAAAATGGATCGCCTACACCCGCCTGAACAGGACCAACTTCCAGCAGGTCTTCCTCTATTCGTTGGAGGGTTTGAGCTCCCATGCGGTGAGCGACGGGATGAGCGATGCCGCGGAACCGGTGTTCGATCCGGGCGGGAAGTACCTCTGCTTTTTTGCCTCCACCGATGCGGGACCGGTGGTGAACTGGTTCGACCTGTCCAGCGCGGACATGGAGATGACCAGGAACATCTACCTGGTGACCCTGCAGAAGGATACCCTTTCTCCGTTTGCCAAAGAGAGTGACGAGGTGAAGATCGCCGGAGATGAGGAGAAGGAGGAAAACGGGGAGAAAGAAGACAAGGAGAAACCCGCGAAGAAAAAGAAAGGCGAAAACGGCGGGGAGGAGAAGGAGGAAGCCCCGCTCGTGATCGACCTGGAAGGCATCCGGAACAGGATCGTGGATGTGCCCCTGAAAGCGGGGGATTATTCCGGACTGGGCGCCGCGAAGGAGAACGAACTGCTTTACATCGTGAACCAGGACGGGAAAAGGATGATGCACAAGTACGACATCAAGAAGCAGAAGGACGAGGAGGTGACCGAAATGGACGGGTACGTGCTCTCGGCGGACGGCAAGAAGATGCTTTTCGGAAAGAACGGATCCTTCGGGATCGCCGATGCGGGTGCAAAGCCCGATCCCGAGAAAGGGATGCTGAATACAGGGGCCATCGAGGTGAAGATCGACCCGGCGGCGGAGTGGCCGCAGATCTTCGACGAGGCCTGGCGGATCAACCGGGACTACTTCTACGATCCGGGAATGCACGGGGCTGACTGGCCCGCCATGAAGGAAAAATATGCCCAGTTCATCCCGCACCTGGCGTGCCGGAGCGATCTGAACCGGGTGATCCAGTGGATGTGCAGCGAACTGTCCGTGGGGCACCACCGGGTTGCGGGCGGGGAAACCCTGAACCGGCCCGAACGGGTCGGGGGCGGACTCCTGGGGGCCGATTTTGCCATCGAGAACAACCGGTACCGGATCAAAAAGGTGTTCGAGGGACTCAACTGGAACCCGGAGCTCCGGTCGCCCCTCACCGAGCCGGGCCTCAACGTGAAAGCCGGGGAGTACATCCTGGCTGTGAACGGCGCGGACCTGACCGCGGACGATAACATCCACAGGCACTTCGAGAACAAGGCCGGGAAGATCGTGGAGCTCACCGTGGGGCCAGATCCCGCCGGAAAAGGCTCCAGGGAGATCAAGGTGGTCCCCGTTGGCAGTGAATATTCCCTGCGGAACCGGGACTGGGTGGAAGGAAATTTGAAGAAAGTGACCGAGGCAACGGACGGACAGGTGGCCTATGTGTACGTGCCCAACACCGCCGGAGCGGGACACGAATATTTCAAGCGCTATTTCTTCCCGCAGGCCGACAGGAAGGCGATTATCGTGGACGAACGGTTCAACGGGGGAGGTTCGCTGGCCGACTACTACATCGATATCCTGAGCAGGCGCTACCAGAGCCACTGGACCATGCGGTACACGAATGATTTCAAAACCCCCACCGCATCCATCCAGGGTCCGAAGGTGATGCTGATCAACGAGCTGGCGGGATCCGGCGGGGACATGCTCCCCTGGATGTTCCGCAAGTTCGGGCTCGGAAAGCTGATCGGGAAGCGCACCTGGGGCGGACTGGTGGGAATGCTTGGGTTCCCGGAACTGATGGACGGGGGCTGGATCACCGCACCCAACCTGGCCATCTGGACCGGGGACGGGTTCGTGGTGGAGAACGTGGGCGTGCCGCCGGACATCGAGGTGGAACAGACCCCCGCCCTGGTGATCCAGGGGCATGATCCGCAGCTGGAGAAGGCCATCGAGGTGGTCATGGAGGAACTGGAGCGGAATCCGCCACAGGAGCCGGTACGGCCGCCCTATCCCGACCGGGCTGTCAGGTAACTTAAGTTATATATAATCATATTTCAATCCCTGCGGATGACAGACGGGTCCGGTTACTGCCCGACGCGTTCGCGGATGGGTGACAATTTGATGACGCGGTCGGGCTGGTTCACCACCACGTAGACGTTCCCCGCCGGATCCAGTCCCACGTCCCTGACCCGGCCGAAGTTCTTCAGGATCACCTCCTCGTGCATCACCCGGTCCTCCTCCACGTGGAGCAGCCGAACGTCCTCGTATTTCAGGGCGCCCACCAGCAGCTTGTTCTTCCATCTGGGGAAGGCTTCTCCCTGGTAGAACTCGATGCCGCATACGGCGGTGGAAGGCTTCCAGTACATGACAGGCTGGGCGTACCCCTCAAGGGCGGTATGTTCCGTGATGGCTGTCCCGTTGTAGTTCCGGCCATAGGTGATGACCGGCCAGCCGTAGTTCACTCCCCTGCGGATCACATTGATCTCGTCGCCTCCCAGGGGACCGTGCTCGGCTTCCCAAACCATGTCCGTTTCCGGGTGGACCGAGAGCCCCTGCGGGTTCCGGTTCCCCAGGGTGTACAGTGTGGGGAGCCCTTCCTTCATGAATGGATTGTCGGACGGGATGCTGCCGTCGGGCCGGATCCGGTGGATCTTCCCGTTGGGCCTGGCGGGATCCTGCGCCTCATCCTGCATCCCGCGGTCGCCGATGCTGAAATAGAGGTACCCCTTTTTGTCGAACACGATCCGGTTGCCGTAGTGGTGGCGCGTAGTACGGTATGTTTCGGGGGGCGCCTCGTAGAGCACCTGCTCGTTTACCCATTCCATGTTGCTGATGCGTCCCCGCACGATCCGGGTCATGGCCGGCGGACGCGCATCGCCCGGTCCCCCCTTGATGGCATGGCTGTAGGAGAGGTAGATCCAGCGGTTCTGCGCATAGCCGGGATCGATGTTCACATCCAGCAATCCGCCCTGTCCCTCGTGCAGCACCTCCGGGGTGCCCCGCACGGGATCGTCCAGCAGTTTTCCTCCCACAACCATCCTCAGTGTTCCGGGCCGTTCGGTGACCAGCGCCGTGTCTTCATCCAGGAAGACGATGGCCCAGGGGATCTCCAGGTTGTCCGCCCAGACCTCTGCAGAGACCACGTAGTCCATGGTTTCCAGGGTGGGAGGGGGATCCGGCTTCACCGCCCCGGCTTTTTCCTGTTCCGCGTAGAGGTAATCCACCAGGGCATTGATCTCGTCGCCACTCAGGACATCGTCGTAGGAGGGCATCCCCAGGTGCGGGATCCCGAATTCGATGTTCCGCCGCACGTACCCGTAACCGTCCCCGAACTGCCAGACCCCGTCCAGCAGGCTCTGGGCGTTCCCTCCCCGCAGGTCCGTGCCGTGGCAGGTGGCGCAGTATTGCACATACAGCGCGGCCCCTTCCGGTCCGCCCCCGTTTACCTGTGCGAAGAGTCCGTTCCTGCCCGAAGTCCCGTTCCTGTTCCCGCCCGCCTTTGCGGGACGGTCGCCGGAAAAATGGTTCATCAGGGTGACAATCCCCAGCACGAGTCCTGCCAGGGCGATGGCCAGTACGAGCCAGCTTGTTTTGATCTGTTTCATGGTCCTGGTTTTATCCGTAAGTAAAAAAAATTCCGGGACAGATGCAACCTGAACTGTCAGGATACAAATACAACACAGGCGGACCGGATCAGATCCGCCTGGAGCGACCGGATCAGATCCGCCCGGAGGGACCGGTTCAGATCCGTTCGAAACGGATCCCCCGCGTGCGGCCGTTGGATACGCTGAAACCGGTTACCCTCCCCGCATCGTCCCGCAGGAATTCCATCTCCCCGATGAAGAAAACACTCCCCCGGAAACTGTCCTCCTCTGTGGGATTGAGCTTGATATCCTCCGTGTTGCGGATCAGGAGGGTGAGGGTGCTGTCCTTCATCTCCAGGGTATAGAAGGTCTGCAGTTCATCACTGTAATACCTTCCCACGTATGCCTCCAGCACCTCCGGGGAGGGTTCGTAGGGGGCCACGGGGATAAGCTCCATCTGCATCCCGCCCTGGGAGTGGATCGCGCTGACCACCTTCCCATCGCCGTCCAGGTTGAATTCTACGGTTGCCTCCACACCCTTGTAGTCAAACACCGAATCGGACCTGGGGATCATCTCCAGTTCCGGCTGTCCCTCCGCAGAGAAGATCAGCTTTCCCTCCTTCAGGGTAAAACTGAAGATCATCCCGATGGTGGCGAGCTTGTATTTTCCCTCGTACGCTTTCAGGAGCCTCTCCGGAACAACCACCCCGGCCGAATCGGCCTTTTCCGCCGTTTCTTCCTCCGGCTCCAGTTCGTCGCTGAAAAAGACATCCACCAACGCATTGGCCACATAATCGGAAGCAAAGGAACCGTTGTTGCTCATGACGGCCACTCCCGCATTGATCTCCGGGAAATAATGAAGCGTGGCCCTGTGTGCGATGTCCGCCCCGCCATGGCTGTACAGCTTCAGACCCCGGTACTCGGCCACGCCGATCCCCAGTGCATAGGTCATGGTATCCCCGTTGTTCAGCGTGTCTGGGGTGACCAGCTTCCGGACCAGCTCCTCACCGCCTACCTGCGGATCGCCGAAATTACCCAGCCACGCTGCAAAATCCTTCACGGTGGTGTAGATCCCTCCCGCCCCGTACGAGGCATACAGGTCTCCGCCTTCCTTGTATCCCCCGCCGGACATCACATAGCCCCGGGACGCATCCTCAATGACCGTGGCGGGATCGGCCCGTACCGCGGTGGAGTCCATTCCCAGGGGACCGAACACATGGTCCTTCATCCAGTCCGGGAAATCCTCTTCCGTGATCCGTTCCACGATCTCCGCCAGCAGGATGAAGGCCGAGTTGTTGTAATTGAATTCCTCCCCGGGCGATGCCTGCAGCACTTCCTGCCGCTTCAGCATCTCGATGATCTCCTCCCGCCGCAGCACATCCTCGCCCTTCCAGCCGGTCATGGGCATCAGGTTGTACACCTCGCGGAGACCGTTGGTATGGTTCATCAGGTTTTTCACTCTGACCACCTGACCCAGGTCGGGCAGCTCGGGGATGTGCTTCCTCACATCATCTTCCAGGGAAAGCTTCCACTGCTGCTCCAGGAGCAGGATCGCAAATGCGGTGAACTGTTTGGACACCGAGCCGATGTTCGACGGGGTGCTCACCGAGAACGGAATGTCATAGGTCAGGTCCGCCATGCCGTATGCCTTCGCGAATACCAGTTTCCCGTCGCGGATCACCCCGGCCACCCCGCCCGGCACAGTGTCGCCCGAAAAGGGGATGAACAGCTGGTCGGCACGTTCCTCAGGGTCCGTTGCGATGCGCTCCACCACCTTCAGCTGGATGGTGTACGTTCCGGAGTCGTCCTCGAAGGGCGCCACCTCCAGCATGTACCTGCCCGTGTCTTTGGTCTCGAAATAGAACATTTCGAATCCCTCTCCAGGTCCGTCCCACAGACCGATCCTGTTGCCGGCCGGATCATACAGGGTGACCACCACATCCACGGACACCTGGTTCGCCACCCCGTAGAGGTAGGTGTCGGCATCCAGGTCCAGGAAGAATGTATCGGGTGTCTCCACCTCCAGCACTCCCTCCACGACCTCGCCGATGGTAAGGTCACCCGAATATTTGTAACGCTCCTGCAGGTTGCAGGCTGCCAGCAGCAGTGTTGCCGCAGCGATCAAAGTGATTTGTTTCATAGGAATAGGGGTATTAAGAACAGAGAAAGTTACGAAAGAAAAGACAATCAATATGGATCATGCCCCACTATTTGGCAGCGGATAATTCCTTAAATTGGTTGATGAAAAGACTGAATTTGGGTGAATACGGTCAGCAGAATGGCTAATTTTACAATGTAAACTCCGCACCATGACAATTTTTATCGCGTTGATCTTTTCCATGGCCTTCCAGTTCGCGGCCGCGGTCATTTCCATCAGCCTCATCCGCCAGACCAAATACAATTTCTCATGGGTGATCCTCTCCATTGCATTCCTTTTGATGGCGTTCCGCCGGATGGTGGATTTGGTGGATGTGTGGCGGTCGGGGATCTGGATCACCGGTAGTCCGGTCAGCACCTGGACCGCGGTGGCCATTTCGGTCTTCATCCTGGTGGGGGTGATCTACATCAAACGCATCTTCAACCTGCAGAAGCGGATCGACGACCTGAAAAAGCAGAGCGAATCCAGGGTGCTTTCGGCGATCATCAAGACCGAGGAGAACGAGCGCCTGAAGTTCTCCAAGGAGCTGCACGACGGACTGGGTCCGCTGCTCAGCTCCATCAAGATGTCCATTTCCGCCCTGGAGGCGGGCACCAGTGAACCGGCCGACAAGAAGATCCTGGACAATACGAGCAAGCTGATCGACGAGTCGGTGGCCACCATCAAAGAGATCTCCAACAAGCTCAGTCCCCACATCCTGAACAACTTCGGACTGCTGAAGGCGGTGCGCTCCTTCATCGACCGGATCGAAACCCCGGGGAATTTGAAGATCAAGGTGAACTCCAACATCGAGGACACCCGGTTCGACTACAACATCGAGGTGGTGCTCTACCGGATCATCTGCGAGCTGATCAACAACACGGTGAAGCACGCCGACGCGAGCGAGATCAACGTGGACCTGTATTATAACGACAACCGCCTGACCCTTGATTATTTCGACAACGGGAAGGGATTCGACACCGAAAAAGTGCTGAGCCTCCAGCCGGGCATGGGATACTCCAACATCCAGTCCCGGATCAAGAGCATCAACGGGACGCTGGATGTGGTGAGCAACGAGGACGAGGGGGTCTGCATCAACGTGGCCATCAAAACAGGGAAACATGAATGAGATAAACGTCTGCCTGGTGGACGACCACCAGCTGTTCAGGGAGGGAATGAAGCTGTTGCTGGAAAAGCTCTCCTTTATCAGGGAGGTGCGAGAGGCATCGAGCGGACAGGAATTCCTGGATTCGCTGCCGGGGGCTGTTCCCGACGTGGTCTTCATGGACATCGAGATGCCCGGGATCAGCGGGATCGAGACAACCCGGCAGGCCCTGGAGCAATACCCGGACATGCACGTGATCGCCCTTTCCATGTATGGGGAGGAGGCGTATTACACGAAAATGATCAGTGCCGGGGTGAAGGGTTTCCTTTTGAAGAACTCCAGCATCCAGGAGGTGGAGGATGCCATCGTGAACGTGGTGGAAGGGAAGAATTACTTCTCCCAGGAGGTGGTCACCGGACTGGTGCAGGGACTGACCCGGAAAAAGAAAAGCGGGGGCAGGGGAGATCTCTCGGACCGCGAGGTGGAGGTCCTTATCCACATCTGCAAGGGATACTCCAACAAGGAGATCGCCGACACGCTCTTTTTGAGCAAGCGGACGGTGGACAAGCACCGGGAGAACATCCTCCTGAAGACCGGGGCGAAAAACACGGCCGGACTGGTCATGTATGCCATCCAGTCCGGGATCATCGAACTCTGATCCCGGGACGGTTTCAGGAATCCCTGACCGTTAGCGAATCTACTGATTACCTGTCAGTTTCCGAAATCCCGAACAGACAAGTGACAATTTCCGGATCTTCCCTGCCGATACCTCACAATACAATTGCTGCTCCACTCGGTAAGGATCTCCTTTGTACGTCTCAAAGATCCTGTAGGAGATATGCAGGCAATCGACAAGAACGTTCACATCTGAATCAATGATCTTGTATTGCTCATCATCATCCACATAGAACCATTTCTTAATGATCCCGGCACTTTCAGCGGGATCGTTCGATGTGACCAGGCTTCCCGGGGTCAATGCACGGAACAGGAATTTTTCAGCGAACAGAGGCTCCAGTTCTTCGAATTTCTTTTCTGCCATCCTGCTGATAAAAACTTCACCGATATACATACATGAGTCCTGGTAAGTGGAGCAGTCCGGAAATGCCAGTTCATTTTGTCCGGCTTTGTCCTGCGCAATTAATGCAGTAGTCCACATCGAAAGCAGGGCCGTAAACATCAATGTAATAAAGTTCTTTTTCATCTGAAGGGGTATTTGAATCGGGGATCATTACGGAGTTGGATGATACAAGTTAAACCAAAAAATTATACTTTGACCCCGCTACGTTTAAATACTTACCCGGTACGTGCAATGCCGTAACCTCCAATTTACGCTTAATGACTGTTTCGCCGCGCCTTTCATAGGTTTAGCTTTGGTATAAACGAATCCGGACCGGTCACCCGTCCGGTAAAAACCAACGGCACAATGAAACGCACAGCGATTATCTTCCTGGTACCCCTGCTCCTGCTGGCCTCCGGCTGCAGTTCCAAAAGAGCGGGCATCAGCATCTCCGGGGCCTTTGCCCTGTACCCCATGACCGTCAAATGGGCGGAGGAGTTCAAAAAGAGTCACCCCGACGTACAGATCGACATCTCAGCCGGCGGGGCCGGCAAGGGAATGGCGGATGCCCTTTCTGAAATGGTCGACCTGGGCATGTTCTCCCGGGAGGTCACACCGGAGGAGATGGCAAAGGGTGCCTGGTACATCGCCCTCACCAAGGATGCGGTGCTTCCCACCATCAATGCCTCCAATCCGTTCATCGAAGAGCTGATGGAAAAGGGAGTGACCAGGGAGAAGCTGCACCGGCTGTTCGTTTCCGGGGAACTCACCACCTGGAACGAGATCCTGGACGAACCTCCGGCCGATGAGATCACCCTGTTCACCCGTTCCGACGCATGCGGTGCGGCGGCCATGTGGGGCGCCTACCTGGGGGTGAACCAGGAGGACCTGCTGGGACTGGGGGTGTTCGGGGACCCAGGGGTGGCTGATGCGGTGAAGGCGGACAGGCTGGGTTTCGGCTACAACAACGTGGCATACGTGTTCGACATCAACACCAGGAACAAATACAAAGACATGGAAGTCCTGCCCATCGACCTGGACGGCAGCGGCAACATCACCCCGGATGAAGCATTCTACGGGAACCTGGACAGCGTGGTGGAAGCCATCCGGAACGGGAAGTACCCCTCTCCCCCGGCCAGGGAGCTTTATTTCGTGGCGCACGGGAAACCTGAAAAGCAGGAGGTGATCCAGTTCATCGAATGGATCCTTACCGAGGGACAGCAGTTTGTGGGGGAAGCGGGCTATGTGAAGCTCTCCGACGAGCGGATAAAGGAGGAGCTGGCCAAGCTTCACGGCTCAGCGGAAGGCTGATCCCTGAAAATCAATCCTCATGGCAAGGGCAAGGATCAGGATCAGCAGGCTTTTCAAGGAGAGGATGAACAGGAGCTGGATGTCCCTGTGGACATTCGTCATCCTGCTTTCCCCGCTGATCATCTTTGCCGGCCTGATGTGGAAATCCAGCATGCTCCTGGAGGACAACTCCATCTGGAAGCTGATCTGGTCCGATTCATGGAAGCCGCTCTCGGGAGAGTTCGGATTCCGGCCCTTCATCCTGAGTTCCCTGTGGGTCACCCTCATCTCACTGGTCGTCGCCGGACCGGTCTGCATCCTGTCGGCCCTCCACCTCACCTATTTCGCGCACAGCCGGTTCACCAGGATCATGCAGCCGGCCATCGATATCCTGGCCGGGATCCCCTCGGTGGTCTACGGGGTGTGGGGAGTGATCGTCATCGTGCCCTTTATCTCGGACCGGCTGGCCCCCCTGTTCGGTGCGGAGACCTCGGGGTATTCGATCCTGGCTGGGGGACTGGTCCTCTCGGTGATGATCATCCCGTTCATCCTGAACATCCTCATCGAGATCTTCAACACCATCCCGGTGGAGCTGCAGGAGGCCTCCCTGTCGCTCGGGGTCAGCCGCTGGATCACCGTCCGTGCGGTCCTCCTACGCAAAGCCCTCCCGGGGGTGGTTTCCGCCATGGGACTGGGCCTTTCCAGGGCGTTCGGGGAGACCATCGCCGTGCTGATGGTGGTGGGCAACGTGACCCGGATCCCGGAAGGGATCTTCCGTCCCGGCTACCCCCTGCCCGCGCTGATCGCCAACAATTACGGGGAGATGCTTTCCATTCCCCTCTACGATTCGGCGCTGATGATGGCGGCCCTGATCCTGTTCGTGATCGTGCTCCTGTTCAACCTGGCTTCACGCTTTGTAATCATCCGTTATGAGAACAAGTACAGATAAGCGTTCAGGTTTCAGGAAAACCATGCAACGGACCGAGGAGCTCTTCTTCAGGTCGCTGATGCTCCTTTCATCGGCACTGATCGTCGGGGTCCTGATCATGATCATCTACAGCATCCTGAAGGTGGGGATCCCTTCGCTGAGCATCGAGATGCTGACCCAGACCCCGAAGGGAGGATTCTATTTCGGGAAGGAGGGAGGGATCCTGAATGCCATCGTGGGTTCTCTCTACCTGGCACTGGGCTCCACATTCCTGGCCCTGGTGATCGGTCTCCCCGTGGCCATTTTCATGAACACCTGGCTGCTCAGGCGCAAGAAGCTGGTCAACACGATCCGGTTCATCCTGGACCTGCTGTGGGGCGTTCCCTCCATCATCTACGGGGCCATCGGGTTCACCGTCATGATCATGATGGGATGGAAAACCTCCCTGGCCGCCGGGATCATCGTGGTAGGCCTGTTCGTTTTGCCCATCATGATCCGGGCCATTGACGAGGGACTGAAAGCATCGCCCCTGGGCCTCACGGAAGCCTCCTTCTCCCTGGGAGCCACCCGGACGGAGCTGGGCTTCAGGGTGCTGACCAGGCAGTGCTTCCCCGGGATCATCACCGCCATCCTGCTCTCCTTCGGGAGGGCCATCGGCGACGCCGCTTCGGTGCTGTTCACCACCGGCTTCACCGACAACATCCCCACCTCGCTGGGACAGCCCACAGCCACGCTTCCCCTTTCCATATTCTTCCAGCTCACCTCGCCCATCCCCGAGGTGAAGAACAGGGCCTATGCGGCAGCGGTGGTACTCACGGTGATCATCCTGCTGACCAGTGTTTTATCAAGATTGTTCTCGAGCAAATACAAAAAACAAACCATAAAATTCTGACAAGATGGAAAAGCTGAACAACCATCAGCCGAAGATCAAGATCGAGGAGCTGAACCTAAGCATCGGACGGGCGAAGATCCTCAGGGACATCAACGTGGAGATCCCGAAGCACAAGATCACGGTGATCCTGGGTCCCTCGGGCTGCGGGAAGACCACGTTGCTGAAGAGCATGAACAGGCTGACGGACATCTATTCGGATATCCGGGTTACGGGCAAGATCCTGATCGACGGGGAGGACATCCTCCATACGACGAAAGATGTGACGGAGATCCGGAAAAAAATGGGCCTGCTTTCCCAGCGGCCCTACCCGCTGCCCATGAACATTTACAAGAATATTTCGTTCGGCCTGAGGATCAGCGGCCGGAGGAAGAAACAGTTCCTGGACAAACGCATCGAGCATTACCTGAAGCAGGCCAGTTTGTGGGACGAGGTGAAGGACCGGCTGAAGGAACCTGCGGCCGGGCTTTCCATCGGTCAGCAGCAGCGGCTGTGCCTGGCGAGGGGACTGGCCGTGGACCCGGATATCATCCTGGCCGACGAGCCCACCTCGGCCCTGGATCCCATCTCCAGCCAGGAGATCGAGAAAAAGTTCGTGGAACTGAAAAACGGCTACACCATCGTCCTGGTCACCCACATCCTCCGCCAGGCCATCCGGCTCGCGGATTACGTGATCTTCATGTACCTCGGTGAGGTAATCGAGCAGGGACCGGCGGACCAGTTCTTCAAATCGCCCCAGACCGAGATCACCCGCGCTTACCTGAAAGGGAGCATTAACTGAAAAACCTGAACACCATGCGTAAAATTCTGTACTATCTCATCCTCCTGATCGCGGGGGCGCTTCCCGCTTACACCCAGCTGCAACTGGGAGCCGAACTGCGTCCCCGGGTGCTGGTGGACCTCGGCTATTCCAGCCCGAAACCGGCTGACAGCCCTGCCCACGTGTACGTGAGCCAGCGCACCCGGCTGAACACCCTGTTCACCGGTGAGAAGCTGGAGACGTACCTCTCGGTCCAGGATGTGCGGGTCTGGGGAGACGACGACAATTTCAAGGCCAGCGGGATGCTGGGGAACACCCGGAGCATCTCCCTCCACCAGGCATGGTTCCTGCTCAGGCCTGCCGACTGGCTCTCCCTGAAGGTGGGAAGGCAGCTGCTCAGCTACGACGACCAGCGGCTCCTGTCGGCCCGGGGCTGGAACGACTACCAGGTCACCTACGATGCAGTCCTGGCACAATACACCTCGGGAATAAACAGTGTGGACCTGGGGATCATCTGGAATGCGGAATCAAGCAAATATTCCATCCTTCCGCCTCAGAAATTCAAAACCATGGATTTCCTTCGGTATCAAATGGATATCGGCAGCCTGAAGTGGTCGGCCATCGCCCTTTTGACGGGCAACCAGGTGAGCGACACGACCGATGAGACCTGGTACCGGGTCTCCCTGGGCACCAACCTGGTGTTCAGCGAGGAAGGAACACAGGTCAGGGCCTCCTTCTACCGCCAGAGCCACCTGAACCAGGTAGGCGGTAAAATGAGCGCATTCGTCTTTTCCCTGAATGCAGGCATCGAGATCCTCCCGGGGCGGCTCGGGGGGAGTGCGGGACTGGATTACGTCTCCGGCCAGGACGATATCTCGCCGGGTGAATACAGGGAAACCGATCACGCCTTCGACCTGCTATACGGCAGGCGGCACGGCTGGTACGGCTACATGGACTATTTCAGCACCATGCCCTCGCAGGGGCTGCAGGATTATATGGCGCAGCTGAAATACACCTTCTCCGGGGCGGTCTCCCTCGTTGCCGATTACCACTACTTTCGCCTGGCCGCACGCATGGAAGATCCCGGTCAGCCGGGAGTGGCGCTCGGCAAGGAACTGGGCAGCGAACTGGACCTCACCCTGAACTGGAAACTCTCGAAGGTCACCGCCTTCCAGGCCGGCTATTCCTTCTTCGCAGCCACCCCCACCCTGGAGGCGGTCAGGGGTGTCCGCGGTACCGACCTCAAATTCCCCCAGTTCTTCTACCTGATGGTTACTGTCAAACCGGGTTTCACCTTCGAACGGACGGAAGCAGGGCCTTAACGGACCGGTTGGATGCACTGGTCAACGAACCCTTGCTGCACATTCCCAATCAGGATTTAATTCCTTTCTCACAATAATATTATCCACATTTTTTTATAGTTCAAATAATGTAGTAGCTTGACATGAACTATCTATCTGATATTATGAAAAGAGCAATCTTCCTGGCTGGCCTTATAATCGGCCTATCAATATTTTCAGGGTGCGCACAATCACCGGATCAAAATGAATCCTGGCTTCAATTCAGAGGCAACAACTGCTCCGGAATTGCCGGCCCGAATTCCACACCCCCTTCAGATTTTGGCGCTGAAAAAAATGTGCTGTGGAAAATTGCTACACCTGAAGGATACTCATCCCCCATTATCATGAACGACAACCTGATCATCACCGGGGTAATCAGGGAGGAGAAAAAATACATGGTATGGAATATTGATCCGGTCCGGGGTACCATAAAATGGCAAAGGGAGATTTTGGTCGATACCCTTGAGAAAGTGCATCCTATAAGTAGTCCCGCAGCTGCCACACCTGCTTCAGATGGAGAATATATTTATTGTTTTTTCCCACCCCTTGGTCTGGTTTGTTTTGATTTTGAAGGAGAAAAGATCTGGGAAAGCCCGGTTCAGTTCCTTCCCGTGGCCCAGGGTTCAGGAACTTCACCCATCGTCTATGAAGACAAAATACTTTTAAATCATGATAATTACAGTAATCCAAGACTTTTGGTTTTCAATAAAAAGAACGGTCAACAATTGTGGGAATATAATTTCCCCAGTTCCCTTATGCTCCCCTCCATTAGTTATAGCACCCCTGTCATATGGAACGATCAGGTAATCATCCACAGGTTAGATCAAATCATAGGAATCAATATAGATTCCGGTGAACCCGTCTGGCAGTTTGATGTCGGGTCGACAGGTGTTGCAACGCCGGTCATTGTGGGAGATACACTCTTTGTGAACGCATGGATGATCAGGGGTGATGAGTCCGATTTGGGTGAGGTTATCGATTTACAGAAGTTGTTTAATGACAGTGATGCGGATCGCGACGGCAAGCTTTCCAGGGAGGAATTCAATAACAGTTATCCTGATGGTGCTTTAATCCACGACAGAAAGATTGAAGGAGTGACCACCGGCACAAAATTGGTGATACACTGGTGGAATCTTGGGATTTTTGACCAGGATAAGGACAATTATCTCTCAGAAGAAGAGTGGGGGAAATTTCAGGAACAGATGGCTGATTACTCCAATCACGGAACCGTCGCGGTCCGGCTGGGCGGGACGGGAGACATCACCCTGAACAGTACATTGTGGAAGTCAAAGGAGAA
>Ga0272443_10003400_pt1 | contig 18773 bp, 44 predicted proteins | sample SSMAcet12_FD_193581 | JGI IMG/M metagenome (GOLD analysis project Ga0272443, IMG submission 193581) | Marine sediment archaeal communities from Little Sippewissett salt marsh, Falmouth, MA, United States - SSM-Acet-12 | ecosystem: Environmental > Aquatic > Marine > Wetlands > Sediment ... | reverse complement strand
TATTTGATTCTTTTTTTACTTTGTTAATTAATTCTGCTATTTGTAATTCTCTTTTTAGTTTTCTTTCAGTTTTTGTTTCCATTTTAAAACATTATTATTTTATCTTAAACTGCTCTTCCCATATTACTGATTTTTCTTTTTGTGTTTGTTCTGGTTTCATTGTTCTGTTTCCTCATAATTTTTATCCGCTAAATATTGCTCTACTGAATCTAAAGTAATATTTAATCTTCTTATTCTGTCGTGGAAATATCCTATTATTATCCACAAAATTCCTATTGAAGTATAAGCAATTAATCTATCTAAATCTGGGAAAATCCAGTAATATTTTGCTATCGCTGTTATTGTAAAAAATAAACCTGCTAACATTATTATTTTACTTAATGGATTATATTTCTTTATCATGTTGTTCCTTGAATTTTTTTATTATTTGAGTTGCTTCTGCTTTTGATAGAGTTTCTGTGTTTGCATCTATATTGTTTTTATGTATGAAATATTTTTGTTTTTCTGTTGCTGGTTCTGTTTTTGATTTAGGAATTTCATTTCTAAAACATGGTCTGTTTAAACTTGCCTGTTCTCCTCTATATGTTGAAATAGATTCTGAAAATAAATTGTCATCAGAAATATCCAATTTTTCTGTTTCTTTAACTTCTTTTAATTCTTTTATGATTTCAATTATTCTTTCTTTCATTTTTTAACCTCCTCTAATTTAACAATTTTTTTACATTCTAAACAAAAACTAAAATCTGTTCTCATCCATTTATTTTTTATTGAATCCATCCAAAATAATTTTCTTGAATTTTTATGTTTACATTTCATAGATTATTAAATTATAAATCCTTTATATACTTTTCTTATCATTTAATTGTAGTAAAACTATTTAGATTTTCTTGGAAACTTAATTTATTATCCAACCAAACTGAAATCCCACCGCTATAATTTATTAAATTTAATTCTTTTAAAACATTAAACATTATGTTTAGTTTATTGTGCCAGTATCTATCTGAAAAAAAATCTCTCCAACTTTTATGATTTAAATTCATTTCATAAGAAAAGTACATTGCGATTTCACTTGTTTTGATTTCTTTTTTATACTTACTTAAATTTTTAATAACATAAATTAATTTATTTATTTCTTCTTTGGTAATTTCTGTTTCGGTTCGTTTTGGTTCTTCTTCTTTGGATGGTTTTTGATATTTGATTACAATTATTTTATCAATTTTATCTATGATTTCAAAAGTTGATTTTCCTTTCCATTTTTTTATTTCAACTTCAATGCTTTTCTCTGGATGAAATTTATTATAAAGTTCTAATAATCCTCTTGTGTGAAATTCTAATTCTGTGTTTCCTTTTTTATAATATTGTCCTATTAAAGTTTGAAGTGCTTTTCTATATGTCTTACAGGATTTAATTCCTAATAGATTTGGCTCTCCTTGTTTTTCTATTTTTTCGGTTTGGATTGTTCTTGTTATTACCATTTTGAATTAGGATGAGGAAGTGAAAGGAGGTAATAACACAATGAAACAAAAGTTACTACCAAAATCTCAAGGTATTTTCTTCCTCATCCTGACCCTTGAGTATAATATGGAAGCCGAATATGGTTTTGAGTTGATTAGATGATAATCCACCTTTGGTATTTTAATTCGCTTCCATTTCCCAAAGTTTAATGATTCCATAATTCTTCTAACATCTCCATTTTCTTTTTACTTAATTCTTCTTTAGATATTTTATTTTCTCTTAACTTCTTTCTTAAATTTTGTAGAGATTCTGTTAAATTTTTAATTCTTTCTTTTACTTCATCTTCATCTATTCCTCTTCTTTTTAAGATTCTGAATAAATTTCTTTTTTCTTCTAAAGTTAAAAATAAATTATTATTTTCAAATTTTTGATTTCTTTTACTTCCTTTTATTTTTGGAAGTGGATTTTCTTTTTGAATAAATTTTTTTGGTTTGAATTTTTTTAATTTACTTCTTCTCTCTTTTTCATATTCTCTTTTTTCTTTATTTTTTAATAATCTTAATTCATCTTTAATCCCTGTTTTTTCTATTGTTTCTTGTCGGTGATTTATTCTATGTTCTCTATAACATTTTTTACATAACCAACTTCCATTTACTTTATGTAAGTGTTTTTGTTTTATATCGGTTGCTTTACATTTATCACAAGTATCTCTCTTGCTTCTCATATCTCTTTTATTGTTCCGTTGAATTTAGTTTTACATAAAGAACATTCTATTGTTACCTTAACTTCATTGTCAGAAATCCATTCCTCGTCGGTGCAAAACAATTCGTGGTTACATCCCTCCTTTCTCATCTTGTTTTTAGTTTTTTGTTTTATTTAAACTTATATGTTAATTTTTAAATAGTAAAATCTTAAACTCCAACTAACTCATATAATTTTTTACAATCATTTTCTAAATCAATATCGTTTTGAAGTATTTTAATTTTATCTCTGTCGACTTTTTCTATTAATTTTTTATTTTCCATTTCAATTAAAACTAAAGGTCTTATACTTTTTGGAATTTGTGCATGTCTTCCTATTTTAATAAAAAATTCTTTTCTATCTATTATTCTATTTACTCCGTATTTTTTTATTAATTGATTATGAAGACCTAAATATAAAATTCCTATTTTTAATTTATCCATATCCTATTGGAAATAAATTTGGATTATTTATACAAGCATTTGCTATCTTAACTGCCTGAGAATATTCTTTTACTGCTCCCAATAAAAATAAAATTCCAAAAAGATAAATTAAAAACTTAATCCAACTTCCTCCTACTAATAAATTCTTCCAGTTTATTTTATTTTTTATTTTAATCGGATGAACAACATTCCAACCAAATATTTTAGATTTTTTTAAGTAAACACTATCTCCATTTATCTGAAATTCTCTTATATTATATTTCATCCTTCTGCATAACCCGAGAATACTGCTGCTGCTATTGGAATCACTATTACTACTGCTATTTTAACCCACAATGGCATTATTGAACTTTGTTCCATAGTTCTTAATACTAAAATCATTATTGCAAAAGCCCCATACCCTACTCCAGCTAAAATCCAAAACGATGCTGATTCTAAAATTTCTCCTATATCCATTTTTTAACCTCCTTTCACTCCTTTTTGTAATTCTTCTAAATATTTATCTATCTTAAAAGTTATATTATATAATTCTTTTTGATATTTGTCGTGAACTATTCTTAATGATTTTCTTGCTTGGATTATTTGATTATTTATTTTTCTTTTTGTCATTTTCTTTCCATTCTCCTTGATATTCACAATATATTTTTCCGTCTTCTTTGCTAATCCAAGTTCTTCTTATTTTGTATTTCTTCTTCATTTTCAGTAATCCTCTCTAAATCACTTTCAACCACAGAACCAATCCATGCTCGTTCTAATAACATATAAAACCCACAGGTCTTTTTACAATATTCGGTATCATACCATTTGCAATATTTTATTTCTTGTTTTTCACAGTCTATGTAGTTTGGTTTTTTATTTTTCATCTTTAAAAACCTCCTCTAAACTTTTTTCTTCTGAAAATTTATTTATTTTATCTAATTGATATTTTTGTTGTTTTAATCCAATTATTTGAATTACAATAACCATTAATGCTCCCATTAAAATCATCCCGACCCACCAAATTCTTTTCAAATTAAATATTACTATTATTAATCCTGATATAATTCCTATTAAAGAAATATAATTTGCTAAAAGTTGTGTTTTAATTTTTTGGTAAGGTGTAATTTCTTCAATTCCTCGTCGCCATCTTTTAAAAAATTCATCATAGGTTATCTTTTCACCTTTCTTTGTGGTTGGCATCTTCTAAATTATACTCCATAATTAATTTTTTAATTGTTTCTGAATTGTTTTTCGTTTCAAATTTTTTAATTTTCTTAAACTTATCTAAAATTTCTCCACTTAAATTTACACTATAAGTTTTATTATTCTCTCTTAAATTTGAAGGGTCGTAAATCCCTACATAAATTTTTTTTCCTCCAATTTTTAGAGTTTTTCTATTATTTAAAATTTGTTCCAATTTATATAACGAATAACCGAAATCATTTATAAAAAGAAATAATATACTCTTTTCACCCAGATTATTAAGTCTCCTTAATTTCTCTGATGATATCGAAAAGTTTTTTGGTTGTTTGCTCCCACTTGACCTTCCCTTCACTTCAATAAAATGAATTTCTCCATTCCTTAAAGCTACAAGGTCATAAGGCTCTATCCCCCCAGAACTTTTTATATCGCTAAATCCTATCTTGTGTAAAATTTGTATCGCTTTGTTTTCAAATACTATCCCAACTTCTTTTGAATTTTGAAACCCCATTATAATATATGTTAATAAATGATAATTAGTTTAAATAGTTTATTACTAATTTAATAGTAGTTACTTTCTTCTGTATTTTTCTTTCTTCTTTTTAAAACCAATCCCAATAAAATTCCTAATAAAATTGAACCACCTAAAATTGAATAATCTTTTAATTTATTTTTTTCTGGTTCTTTATATATTGTTATATTTACTTCTTTTTCTACTGGAATTTCTTTTTCTATAGTTATATTCCTATCTAAAAATAATGGTTGTATAATATTTCTATCAACATACTTTGTAGAACTCCCCCCGCCACCTCCGCCACCTGTATTTATTTTTACTTCTTTAATTACTTCTTTTGTTTTTGGTTCTATAAAAACTATCTTAAAATTATTTGGTGGCATATCATAAGGAAAAAAAATTGTGATATTTGTTTGATTTATTTTTATTTCTGGAAGTATTGTTATTTCTGTTGTGTTATCAATAATAGTCCAATCTAAATCATTTAAATTTAATTCATTTGGAATTATTATTATTTCCCCTGAATAGAAAGCGGAGGTTAAACTAATTGAAAGTAATAATATAAGTAATAATTTAATATTCATTTATAAATTTCTCCTTTATTTCCTGTAAGCACTTTCTACAATAAGTTTGTGGTTCTTCGTCTATGTTATTTATTGGATAAAATCCATATCCCTTATTCCCACATTTCTTACATTCGTAGTTTTTTGCGTATTTCGGTTTTTTTACCATTTTTTCTTTGAATTTTAAAAATAAAAAAATAAAAATTTGTTTTTAGTGTTTAATCTTCTGGTGTTCCTCGACCTACACTTATCTGGATTCTACAATCATTTACGATTGGAGCATCATCATCAACAATAACTTCTTGTCCATCGATAGTTTCAGATGAAGCATCAGCAGTCCCTGTTTTTTGGACTTCTGGGAATGCTTCTGCACATTTCTCGTAAGTAGCATTATTTGTATTAAGTATCTTGCTTTCGATTACATAATCTACATCGCCCTCTCCAAGATTATTTATCTTAACGCAAACCTTTCTTTGTTCTCCAGCATAAAGTCCTTCAACATCTACATCAGTTCCTTCTACCCAAGTTCCATTATACTCAGAACAGGTATCCTCACCATTCCAATTCCCAGCATCTCCTAAAATTGCATAAGATACTTCAAATGGTTCATAAACATCAGAAGTAATTACAAAAGAATTTACAATATAAACTCCAGCACTAACTAAAGCAATCGCTAAAATCGCAAACATAGGAATAAAATATTTTTTATTCATTTTCTATACCCCCTTTCAGTTTTTTTAACATTACTTTTTTATAAATTATTATCATTTAAATACTTATCTTACTATTTATTTATAGTGAAAAAAATAAAAATAAAAATTATTTGATTAAAAATTAATCTTCGTCTTCTTGATTTTCGTCGTTTGACATTTTATCCTCCTATTTTGTTTTAAATAACTTTCTTGACTTAAATTCTTCTAATTTTCCTTCATTCCATTTACTTATTGGACGTAGGTATCCCACACATCTCGACCATACCTCACATTTAGTTCTTTTTTTCATTATATAAAATCTCCTAAAGTTTTTTGGTTATCTATTTTTAATTGTAAATCTAAATTCTTTTTTCTTAATCCTTTAATTGTTTTTGATAATCCTTTTACTTCTTTTCCTAAAGTTTGAATTGCTTTGATGTGTGATTCCATATTTTGTGCGAATACATTTTGGTTTTGTGTTACTTGGTTAATTGATTGCAGTAGAAATGATGGGGTTACTTCAAAATTATGTTTTTTCATATCATTATACCAATTTTGAACTCCCCTACTTATTTTTGGATTATTTGTTTCTAATTCATGGACACTATGAGAAAAATCAATCCACATCCATTTTCCATTATCATCTCTAATGTATAATTTTTCTCCTTTGTCATTATATTGCTTTGCTAATTCGTTTTTAATCTGTCCGTAGTGTTCTCTTGAGGTCATAAAATAATACTTCCCCAAATCGATTTTAAGGTGTCTTCCAAGCATTTTTATTGTTTTATCGAGTTCCCATACCGCCATTCCTTTTGACGTGTAAGAACTTTGAGCGAAAAAAGATTGTGGTTCATAAATTACTAATCCTTTTTTAGTAAACCATATTTTTTTATTGTTTAAAATTATTCTTGGTGTTGAATTATTTATTCCAATTAATTGATATTTTATATTACTTTTATCTAAAAATTTTTTTAAATCGATTTTTTTCTTAAATTTTACCTTCCAATTAAAAGCGTGTCCCCTAATTTGTTTTTTCATACTTGTTTTACTGACCTTGTTTGAAATTGATACTTCTTTTAGGACTTCCCAAGTCCCATATCCTATTTTTTTTATTATGCCTTTTTTCTTTAATTGTCGAAGGTAATATTGCATTGTTTGTTTTTTAATGTTGTGTTCTTTAGAAATCTGAGATGGTCTATTCCCGTTTTTAATTTCGGAAATTATTAGGTCAAGTATCATCTTTTTCCCCATAGTGAGCCATAGGTAAAATTCATACTTCTTTAAATAAATTTGTGATAATTTTAAAAAAGTGACAAAATTTTGTTAATAACTTTAAAATAACAACAATAGAAAAGTATTTAAATTTGGTTTACTTTAAAATAGTAACTGAAAAACGGAGGAGGAAGGGGTGGAACGACCTTCAATCTCACTCCTGTCCCCCAACCGAAAAGTTTTTAGTTTTATAATTTAAATTGATTCTCTTTAAATAGATTTCTTACTACTTAAAAATAAAACTTTTTTCAATATTCTCTATTCGTTGTATTCTTTGTAATGTATCTAAATCTTTTTGTCTTCTAAATTCTTTTTTGGGATTTTTAATTAATTTTTTTATGTTTCTTTTTATTGATTTTAAACTTCTTGATTTAATACCAATAACCTTTTTTGTATCTATATTAGATTTCATTTGAGTGTAATCTGCTATCACTTCATTATTTAATTTTAATCTATAAGTTCCTTTATGCTTTCCTTTTACAACCTTAACTTCCTTCCCTAATCGTCTTGAGAGGCTCTTAGCGACTTCTTGTGCAGACTTTTTTGGTTTTTTAGTAAGTATATCATAATCATAAGTTTTTTTCTTTAAATAAGAAGGAGATTGATAATTATATGCTCTTGCTCCATGAATTATTTGATTTTCTTTAACCGCTTTATTTAATATAACATCATTTATGATTAAATCGTTTTTTGTCTCAAGAATTTTTGCTATTCTTTGAACATTCATACTAAACCAGCCTGTGCTTTAATTAATTCAATCCCAATTATATTTTTCATACCTAATCCAATTAATTCAGTATCTTTACATCCACTTCTTCCTCTATTTGCTCTTATCCCTTTCCCACTACCATCTTTTTTTGGTTTTTTCATTGTCTTTAAATTTTCATTAACCAAATTAATAGATTGTATTGTTGGTATTAACTTTGCTATGTTTTTGTAACTCATTTTTTACCTCCGTTTAGTTCATTCCCAAATAGGAAAATGGGATTCTTAATAAAAATCCCAAATAAAAAAATTATCTCTTCATCAAATCCATGATGCCACTTCTCAAACTTGGTAATAGTGCCACAATTGCAATCGCTAATGCGAATAGTATTACAATAACTCCAGCTATTGCTCTTCCACCACTATCGTCTATATAAGTTAATGGTTGTGCTGTTCCCGAAATATTAACAGCGTCTCCTGCATGTTCACTAACTGCCCCAGTAGTAATCTTTACCGAAAGTGCACCTGTTGTTGGGTGAATAAAGTTGTTTGTTACTGTATAATTAGCCGCAGGGACTAATGTTCCAGTAGCGTTATAGATAACAACTCCACTAATCGCTCTGTATTCTTCTATATAAATAGAATTACCAGCCGTAGCCAATGTCTCTCCAGTTAGGTTCGCTAATGTTACGGTACTTGTTGAAGTTCCCACTTGTTGTGCAATAGTTTGCAAAAATATTGCCCCAACTACAAGTGTTACTGCTATAATAATCAACATACCAACATTTACCTGTCCTTTTCTATCCATTCTACATCTCCCCTCCTAAATAAATCGTTTCGTTAACGAATATCATTTGAAAAACATACTCCTTTTTTCTTCATTAAATTCATCTTTAAAAAATCTATTTGGGTCTTCAAAAATACTTTCTTTTTTATATTCTGGAATTTTATAAGAAACCTTTGTCTTTCTTAATATTTTCTTTAACTTTGATTTCTTTTTTGATTTAGTTGGAATTACAATTTTACTTAAAATATTTTTCTGTCTGGACTTCTTTTTTTTAATTTCTTTTAATTCTTTTAATGTTTTTTGAAAATCTATCACCATTTGAAAAACAACTCCTCCTCTGTAATTGGATTTTTAGTTTTATTATCTAAAAAAATATTTTTTTGATGTAAAATTTTTCCTTTTCCTGATAAAAGTTTTTTATTATCTTTAAGAATACTTGTTCCACCTTTTAGAATTTGGTTTCCTTTCCACATTTCTTTTTTCTTTTGTTTTCTTATAATATCTAATTGTTTTTTGATATTCTTTTCTCTTTGTTCTTTCATATATCTTTCTAATTCTCTTTCATTACTTGACTTTTGTCTTTGCTCTAACATTTTTTGTAATCTATAATCTTCTTCTAATTGTTTAAACTTTTCACTCTTCTCTGATTTCTTTTCAGACCATCTTTTTAAAACATCCATTACACTCATTCATTTACATGTAGAAAAGGTTATTTAAATGTCGATTAAAAGTTAGTCATCTTACTTAAAACAATACCAGCAACTAAACCACCTATAATTGAAAACAAAGCTAACATTGGAGAATTAATATAACCTGAAAACATTAATAAAAATATTCCTAACATAAAAAACATCGTCGTAACAGTCATTCTAAAAAATCCCGCCATTGTAGAAATTACTATTAAAGCAATAGCCATAAAAATATCTGGGTCTCCTGCGAATATCACTTGAAAAATTGGTTGTAAATTAAGTGGTTCTAACCATTCTACCATCTTAAGTCCTCGTATGGAAGTAGTCAACACAAGCCCATAGGAATCCTATCCCAAGTGCTATAAAAACTACCGTCACAATTTTAGTTAACCATAAAGCATGAAGTCCATTTGTATAAGAAATTATTGTCCACGAAGTTGAAGCAAGTAGTCCACCAACACCAACAATTAATGGTAGAATAACTAAACTTGTATCATAGGACTTTGCAAAGAACCCAATTATAACCGCACCTGCTGCACCAACTACTAATAGTATTCCAACACCTACTCCAAATATATCATTATAAAAATCTGAATCTTTAATATCTGCGGATTCTACATTATGATTTGTCTGAGTTATATTTACTCCAAATGAATTTAAAACCAATCCTCCACCCGTCGGAACTCCAATTAATTCTAAAAATAAAATTGTAGTCAAAATTACTATTGTGAATTTTCCTAAAGCACTCATCTCATTCTTACCTCATTTATTATTGTTAATGTTAACATAAGTCCCACTATAAATGTTGGTAAATTTTCTATTCCTCTTATTGTTGGTATTAAATCTATAACTACATCAAAAAAGAATACAATAGCAAACATAAGTGTCATTACTCCCAAAGGACTTACTACCCCAAATTTATAAGAAACTGCCCCGACTGAAATAAATAAAATCATAAAAACAATTAAAATTCTTCCAAAATTATCTAATCCAAATAATCCTGAATCCAAATAAGAATTTAAATCAGTAAAAAATGTTTTAATTGAATACCCTTCATATTCTGTATTTTGAACAATCCAATATCTTGTAGCCCTTGTATAATTCCCATTTATAACCCAATAATAATCCATATAAATTATTGATTGATTATTCACATCATAAGATAAAGTTAATTCTGTTCCTTCTGTTCCCGTTGAACCACCATCTATTGTTGTTCCATTTGCTAATCTTAAATCAAATCCGTATTCACTTACATCCCAAAAACTTGAAGTTAAATTAAATCCAAAAGTATATTCTGTATCATTTTCAAGATAAGTATTTGTAGGTATTAATGAATATTTTATTCCCTTGAATGTATCATTTTGAACTGATTGTGCTTGTCCTAAAGTTACTGTATAACTTGTTTGTGTTGGGGTATCGTCATAAGAATATGTATCATAACCAGTTTTTGAAAATGTAAAAGTATGTACGAAGTCAGGATTCAGCCAAAATGTGACCGAACCCGCCGCACTCGTTGTTCCAGAAGCAACCTCAACATCACTACCACTAATCTCTCTAACAGCCGTTACATCAACACCACTTATTAATTGGTCTGCTGTATTTATAACTTGAAAAGTAACATAAATTCCGTCGACAGAACTTAATAAATATAAACTTTGATTTGTCGCTGTGCTTGTATAAGTTTGAACTGATGGATTCCAAATTCTTTGAGGATAATCTGTTCCTTGTTTATATTGGACATAAGGAGTTACATAAAAAGTTCTATCAGTTGGATAGGCACAAAAACTAAAATTTGATTGTTCTGTAGTGTTTATATATTGATATTCTTTTGTTGTTCCCCCGCTTGTTAGAGAATAAGTAAATGTTGATAAAGTTAAGCCTGCATTTATTGAACTTAAATTTCCTTCGTCTTTAAATAATAAATTAAGGAAGTCATTTGTGTAAGTTGAATTACAAATAGTAAAATAAGTATTATTAACATATTGATAAGATATATTAGAAGAATAATCAACACCTCCGTAAGTTAAATTAAATTGTATTGAATTATTCCCCACCGAAGATGTTGGTATTTCTAATGTTTTACTCCAAACACTTCCAGACTTGCTCATAGAATATTCTGTCCCATTAAACAATAAACTTACTGCTGTTAGAGAATTGTTTGATGTTATATTTATTGAGTATGTTTCCGTCGCTGTTTCATATGTGGTTGAATTAAATGTAATAGAATTAATAAAATATCTTGATAAATTAAAATTAAGTGTTCCGTTTGTGGATTCATAAGATTCTGTATCATTTCCAACTCCTTGAATTGTATAGTTGTGTTGACCTGGGCTTAATGTAGATAATTCAAAACTATATTCTCCTATTGCTCCAGAAGTATTTGTTGAATATATTTCTCCATCAATTAATAAGCTAATATTTTCTGGTATCACCCCTCCTATTGAATTTACATTTGCTAATATTGTTGGTTGTTCATGTAATAAAAATTCTGAATCGTCGTCTGGATATGTAGAAAATATTTTTAAACCCTCTAAAGACATCCCCCATACTTCAAACATAAAATCCTTACTCCCAATAACTTCCCAACTATCCCCATCATCTGATGACAAAAAACCTTGTCCACCTGTATATGGTGGACTTGTACTATCTGCTTTCCAATTTACAAGATTTGGGTCTGCACTTGGATTTTCAACTGATATAGCATAGGTTTCCCCTTTTTGTAAAGTTATTATTGAATCAAAAGTTATATTTTCCCATGCCCCAGAAAAACTACTCGCATCTACTTCTTTTCTTACTAATACTGTTGAATTTGGAGTTCCACTATTCACAGCTAAAATACTAATATTAATATCTGTTGGACTTCCCGATTTACTAAGTTTTAAAGAGACCCCAGTAAGATTAAATGTTTCATTACTACCAGTATCCCCTATTGTAAATGTTTGTGCTAACCATTGACTATCAAGAGAATTTTCTCCTGTATTGTCTCCTGTGTTTAATCTTTCATAAAGTATTGCTCCACTGTCAAAAGCACTTATTAAATTAAATAAAAATAATCCCAAAAATAGTGTTAATAATATTTTTTTCATTTTAAAGTAAAACCCTCGCTAAAATTAATCCTACTGCTACCGATAAAATAATCCAAATCCAGTAGGGAATTACGGCGTCAACCGTCAAACAGAGCAACTTCATTCCATCCGAAATAGATGCTGGACTTGAACAACTTAACGCCGCCCTTGCTGTATCAACTTCATTAAATAAAAAATTAATTGACATAAAACCAATTATAATTACAAAAATAAAACCTAAAATTGCTAACCCTGTTGATTGAGCTTTTGTATTTACCATAGTAAACGCACAGCTACAAAGCCCCCTCCGATTAATATTAATGCTCCCAAAAAATAAAAACCGCCTAAATCTACTGCGATACATCCAGCTTTATCAAAATTTGAAATTGAAGTATTATTACAATCCATATTAGTTGAGTTCATTGCTGTATCTGTAAAAGTTTTTATTGATGGTGCGAGTGCGAGAGCTAATATAATTATCGTAAGACCAACCATTAAAGAATAAATAAGTATACTTCCTCTTTGATTCATTTTAAACACCCCTTTAAATATTCATCTATTTTCATATTTAGTAATTGTTTTTCTGTAATACCTAATTTCTTTAATTCTCTTTTTTTAATAGAAGTAACAGATTGTCCACTTGCTTTATTTTTAATTACTTTACTTAAAACATCTTTTAATTTCATGTAAATATTAATCACATGTGATTTATAAATGTCGTCTAACAAACCGAACCTGCTTGTTGAAGAACAATTAAAGTTAAAGGAATTGAAACCAAAACAGAAATACTTAACATTAAAATATTTTCAACATTCATAACTACCATTCCATTTTTATTATAAATATAACCAAGACATAAAATAGGTAAAATTAAAGCAGTAAATATTGTAATTAAAGTAATTTTACATTCCTCCCTTTTGATTTTCGAAACATTTGTATTCCCTTCCCAGTAGTTCCTTTTCTTAGCCGACGACCCTTCTTTTCAATTATTTTAAACGGACTAACTTTACTTAACCTAAATTCTCCAGTTCTAAAAGTTTTTAATTCAGTTGCTTTTAATTTTTTACCACCTTTTTCTAAAAATCCCCCTGCTCCTAATGTGCTTACTATTTTTGTTTTTAATATTTCTTCTGCTCCTAATTGAGTTTTTGCTTTTCCTATACTCACTTCTTTTCCTGATTTTGTAATAAATGCTTCAAATAATTCTGGTTCTTTTTCTTGTTTTTTTAACATTCTTTTAGGAAGAGACAAAATAGGAATAGGTATTGGTTTCTTCGGCTTTGGTTTGGGTTTAACTCTTGGAAAATATAATCTTGGTTTTTGTAATTGAGGTTGTTTCAATCTCGGAGTTTGCTTTGTTATTTGTGGAGTTGGTATAGCGAACTTTGGAGTTTGTATTTGTTTAGTCGTTTGGTCGGTTGCTGTGTCTTGTTTTGTTTGTTGTCTTGGTATTTGGTCTTGTTGTGTTTTAAATCTCGGTAGTAATAAAGGAATTATTTTTTGTTTAGTCGTTTGGTCTGGTTTAATATCAATCTTATCCATCATTCCATCGCCAACCCAACTCGTCTCTCCGACTTTTGAAGGTTGGAAAGATGAAACTGATGTTTCGATTGCTGAAATGCCTTTTAGTTCTGTTGGCTTATTGAAAAATAAATTATTACTTGATGTTATTACGTTTGTCGTCGATGTTGCTGTCGTAACTCCGAACTCTTGACTAACAAAATCCTTAATAAAATCTTTTCCGTATGTTTGCTGTGCTACTTTTAAAACTTCATTCACCGCTTTAGTATCTCTTGGATTTTTCAAATTCCTTAATAATTCTCGGACTCTTTCCGCTTTCACAGAATAAGAAACATCAAACTTGTAAGTTTTGCCTGATACTTCTGGTCTTTTCAAATACTTTTCTAAATCCGACCTTAATACTTTAATCTTTTTTCCTTTATAGGTTGTTACAACAACCTCGTCGGCATATTGAGACACTTGAGCCGTCGCTGTTCTCATTAATGGCTCGAAACCTGCGAACATATAAGCCGAACCTATAAGTTGTTTTGCTGTTTCTGTTTTTATTGGGGCTGGTTTGAATAACCAAGAACTTTCAGAAACTAAACCCGACTTCTTGACAATTTTTTCTCCAATCTCACCCCCCTTTAATGTTAATTCTCCTGCATAATCAAATGCTTTCTTTACATTTGAAGGTTTGAAAAATGGTCTTTCTTCTTCTGGGATTGGTGGTAGTTTTTCCTCGACAAAAGTATCCGCTTTCTTAATCCATTCGGGCTTTTGTTTTTTTGATGTTGCTAAAAACTTATCTGCTTCGGAAATTAGATTTATTGGACTACCGAGATATTCTGCTCTTTCTATTTTAATTTTTTCTTCTGGCGTCGGTATTCGTATATAAGCCGTGCCTTGAAATCCAGTCGGACTTTCTGAAACAAATACGCCTCCGCTTTGAGAGTATATTTCTTTTGGTGTTGAAATAAAATATTGTTTGCCCGAATCTAAAATTACACCCTTTTGATAAACTGGAGAATATGTTTGTTTTGCGGTTGTGTATCCTCTTTGTTCTTGAATTTTTTTAGGAAGTTGAGAGGTTGGTTGAGGCATAACTCGATTTAATGTTCGCTGTAATTGTTGAATTTGTTGAGGCGTGTATATTGATGGGGTCTTTGATATGCCTCTTAATTCGGCTTGTGTTGGTGGTTTAGGTGGTGTAGGTGTTGGTTGTGGTGTTTTGGAAACTGGTTGAGAAGAAGTTTGAGAAGTTGTTGTTGGAGAACTTACTGAAACACCACGACCCCCAACTGAAACATATTTTGTTCTTCCCGTCGAAGATGTAACAGATGTTTTTCCCGAAGAGTCCTCTCGTGCTGTTAATGTTTCACCCGTAGGCGTTGTTATGGTTGCTTGTTTCGGAATTTTTATTGTAATGCCACTTGGCTTTTTATATCCGCCTGGCAGAATACCGCCTAACTTCTTATCAATTTTTTTATAGATTGAACTTAAACTCATCCTGTAACCTCCTTAATAATCATAACTCCATCCACCATCTCGGCGGTTTGGCTTGTCCCATTCGGAAAATAAATAGTTTCTTTTTGTGGAATTGTTATTTTTATATCTTCGTTGGATTGTGTAACAAAAAAACCAATAGACCCAACAACAACCGCTACAATCATAGCAACGATAAATATCTTATTCATCTTCCCCTTCTTCTATTATACAAATTTAATCTTGTTTTTTTTAATAAAAACTTTTCATCTAAATCAAGAACAGTTGGACTTTCTTGAACAAAACCATTAGACATTGTTTTAAAAGAAATTATTTCTTCTTTCTTATCGTTGTTTTTTTTCTTTTTAAAATCTGATTCTATTTGTCTTTGTAGTCTTCTAAGTAAAGGTCTGTTTGTGTTTCTTAAATCTTTTTGTTTAAACATTTTTAATCCTCCATTAATAATAATTTTAGTTTAGGGTCAATTTTCATATTAAGTAATTCTTCTTTAGAAAGTCCTGCCTTCTTTAATTTATTTTTACGAATACAAGTATTTAATTGTCCATTACTTTTATTTTGGACTATCTTACTTAAAACATCTTTGAGTTTCATATAAATACATGTAGAAAAGGTTTTATAAATGTCGTCTATTTTGCCCAGTCCAAATCCCTATCTTTATCTTGTTTTCTTTTTATCCCATACTTTTTTGCCATCATTTCAGCCCATTGCCATAAGTCACTCATCATTATAGTCCAGTTGCCTTCGTTAGCCCCATCTGCGTTTTCTATTTTTATTTTAAACCTTCCTTCTCCACCGCCATAGACTACTTTTTTAAAACCCATTTATCCTCCTCCACTAATAAAAGCATACGCTATTACTGCAAGAATAACTGCACCAAATATCCATTTAACTATTCCACTAATTTGTTTACTTCCCTTGATTTGTTCTTTTTGCATTTTGTTCATTAGAATTTTATATCCATTTATGTTACTACCATCAGATAATGATTTTTCGTATTGTTCTGCTGGACTAAAAGGTTTAACACTCCAACTTGGAAGAATAATCATTGGATTTTTTTTGTAATACATTACGTATTGAGAACCAGATAATCTTGGTATTCCTTCTTCCATTATTGATTGGTCTTCTATTTTTATTTTTTTAAAATCAAGTTGTCCGTTTTCATTTATTTTTATAAGTGTTACAAAGTTTCTTCTTGCTTGTGCCTTACCAACTTTCTTTCCAAATGGAAGTCTAAATTTCTTTTCTTTTCTTTTCTTTTCTTCTTCAGATAAACTAATTATTCCTCTTTCTATTCTTTCTAATCTTTCCTTTAAATTCATTCCTTCATCTTCATCCATTTTTTACCTCCATTTTATTTAATTATTTTCACCTTTACTATATGGGTCTCCACCACTTTCTTCCCCAGATTTTTTCCCAAACCATCCTTTGTTTATTTTTCTTCTTCGAGTCACATCAGCCACAGCCTTTGTTTGGGTAGTAGCTTGTCGAACCAAGAACCCTTCTCTTGATAACGAGGTAGCCAAAGTATCTTCTGCTTCTGATAAAAAATAATCTTTAAAATAATTATTACCCATAATCTTTTCTGAAATTCTTGCCATATCAAAAGAACCACGAACATTATGTGCAGGCATACCTAACTCATTCATATCTTTATCTACACTTAAATTTCCTACTTTTGTTGTTCTCTCCGCAGTAGCAACATTATGTAAAAATACATGAACAGATTGTTTGTCGTCAGGAGTGGCGACATTATCTTTCATTGCTTGGGCTATTTTTAAGATTGCCTCTTCATCTGAAAGTTCTTGTTCTTGTTCAGCCATTCTTTAAAAATCCTATTTTAATTCCTCTAAATAAACAAGAAAATAATCCTATAATATAAATCACATAATCACCATAATTATTAAATCCAAATAATTTAACCCAAACCATTGAAAGCAAAATTGGTGTTATAAAATAAAATACTACATCTATTCCTGCTAAAACTGCTAATAAAATCTTTTTTAATTTATTCATATTCTATTGGTGTCGAAAATGCCTCCCTTATCTCTAATATTAAATCTACTAATGTTTTTCTTGTAACTTTGCAATAAATTATAATTACTAATGATAGTAAAACTATTATTGTTATTAAATTCGCAAATAAATTTTCCTGCCAAGCCATTTGTTTTCATGTTTTAATTTTAATTGGTCTATATCCAGATTGATGAAACAAGACTGCTTTATATCCATGATTTTTTAAATCATTAATTACATATTTCATTCTTTCTTTTTCCGTCGGTAAATTTTTAATTTTTTCTTTAAATCTTTTTATAGCTTCTTTTTTCCAATCATTATTATTTTTTAAATCTGGAAATTCTTTTATGCAACCTTCTTTACTTAATTTAATTGAATCAATAGTAGCATAAGCACCTGAATTACTTTTAGTTTTAAATAAACAAGTTATATTATTTATTCTTACTTCAATTATTTCATTACCAAATTCAAATAAGGTTGAAATCATCCTATCCTACTACTGATTTTATTTCATCAATTTTGTTTAATAATAAAACAATAGATTGTTCTACACTTAATATTTCTCCATCTGGAGTTTCTACCGCAGTAGTATGTTGTGTTGGAACATTAACTAATTTGTATTCTTTTTTCTGTTCAGTTTCCTTTTTTTCTTCCTTTGTCATTTTTTTCCTCCTCCTTAATAAATTTACTTATAAGTTTTAAATTATTTGTAATTAAAACTTTGTCTCCACTTTTTATGTCTGAGTGTAAAGGAACTATTATATATTTCACCCCATCTTTTCTTTTTAAGACTGTTTTTATCTCCATTTATCTTCCCTCCTAAAAAAACAAACACATTGTTCATTATAATTTATTATAAAAAGGTTTTATAAATGTCGATTATCAATTATGATAATGCCTCATAAGCCCCACGAACAGAAAAATATGCACCAGTCATTAAAACAATAATCCCTAATGCGTAAGTATAAACATTATCTTTAAAATCACCCAATCCATAAAATAATTGGAATAATCCTAAAAAGACCATACCAAACCCACCAAGAACAATTACCCAATTATCTTCTATATAAAATCCTAATATAACTAAACCTATAGATAAAATCATAAATAAAATATAAAGTCCTGTTGTAAATTGAAATCCAGAGGAAGTTATTGTAAATGGTTTACATGCACTTGTATCAGTTCCGTCGACATCTGCTATTGTACAATAAGAATAATCTCCTATATCTCCAGTATCACAAAAAGAATAATTATAAGAACTTCCATTTTTTGTCATTACTGTATTTATAATTTGCATACTTAAATTTGGATATGTTATTTTTGTTACTTTGGAATAACTACAACTTGCACATTCCTGTGGTAATTGGATGCAGTCAAATTGTTTTCCAGTTAATAATCCTCCACTTTCATCTGCTGATATAAAACTAATTAAGAATAATCCTAAAAAAACTAAAAATAATTTATTTCTCATATACAATTTGCCTCCCAATACCATGGTAATCTTGTATCATAGTATCCTAATTTTTTATAACGACAAGTTAATGCGGTAACTCCTCCTGCCGTTGTTACATCTATATAAAATTCCCCATAATTATAATTCCCACTTGAATCATTTACTGAAACATTTAACCAATAAGTTATTATTGAAT
>Ga0272443_10003399_pt1 | contig 18774 bp, 20 predicted proteins | sample SSMAcet12_FD_193581 | JGI IMG/M metagenome (GOLD analysis project Ga0272443, IMG submission 193581) | Marine sediment archaeal communities from Little Sippewissett salt marsh, Falmouth, MA, United States - SSM-Acet-12 | ecosystem: Environmental > Aquatic > Marine > Wetlands > Sediment ... | reverse complement strand
TAAATTTTCAGAACGGATCGGTGTACCGGTAATTTCCACTATTCCCAGATCTAATTCATTTAGGGCCGCAGAAAGGGAGATATGCCCTGTAAACGAGTTAGATCAAGAATTGGAAAGAACCTTCTCTGACCTAGCAGACCATATTATGGATCAGAGTGAATATTTTTCCCCCAGTCCTCTTGATGATATAAATCTTGAATCATTGTTAGGAAAGTCGGACCTTAAGAATCCAAAGAGATTATAACGAAAAAGGATGTAGAACGGACCGATAATTCCAAAGGATTCACATATCGGTCAAAATCAATGAGAAATAGAGAGCCATTGAGCGGATGTGCATACGCAGGCGCAATCAATACCCTTTCACAGATCAGGGGATCCATTGCCCTTAGTCATGGACCAAGAAGCTGTTCTCAGATATCACACCAGATGATACTATCCAGCGCTAGAAGGACCTTTTCATTCACTGGACACATCATGCGTCATATGATAGACCCGCATATATTGAGCTCAGATATGTCAGAATCGGTAATGATATACGGCGGTAGCGATAATCTGGAAAAGGCCATAGAAAAAGCAACGGTTGACAGGCCCGATTGCATTTTCATAGTCACGACTTGTGCATCAGGCATCATTGGGGAGGATGTCCTCTCTGTAATGGAGAATGCAAAGAAAAAGCATGATGATATAGAGTTCCATCTGATGAATGCCGATGGGAACATCTCAGGCGACTTCATGCAGGGCGTAATCGATTCTTCGATCATGGTTGCAAGTGAGATCGTTGATTGGGCATCGATTCCAGAGGGCAGAAAAGTGAATCTTATCGGTGAGAAAAATATTGCAATGAATCATGAACACAATTTTCACTTCATTAAAGGCATCCTCAATGCCCTTGATCTGGAAGTGAACTGTAGATTCATCTGCAACACCACAATCGATGAGATCAAAGGCTTAAACAGGGCGGCTTTGAACATCTTGGCCCATAGGGATTATTTCGGTAGGGCCTTGAGTGATTACTTTGTTAACGAACATGGATTGAAGTTCACCAAAAATCCCTTTCCAATCGGTTACAACGAGACCGTGGATTTGATATGTGAGCTGTCCAAGTATTTTTCTGCTGATGAACTTGCACAACCCATTATTTCAGAGAATCGAAAAAGATATGAGGAGTATATGTCTCCTTTAAGGGGCCAGCTTGAAGGAAAGCGGATCATGCTGGTCGCACTGTCCCAAAGCATAGACTGGATTGTCGAGACGGCCAAAGGTCTGGGGATGGACATTGTGAAGGTGGGAATATGCGATTACTCCCAGGAGGAGGGACTTGCATCAAGGTATGCTCATTCCCTTCCGTTGGAAATGAACTATGACCCCTCCAAAAGAAAGGATGACATTTTAGACCTTGAACCAGACCTTGTCATTTCCAACTACAGCTCTGTAGGCCTTCCTAATATGGCTAGTTACAGTGTGATACCACTATGTCCTGATATTGGTTTTTTCACAGGGGTTGAAATGGCATATAGGTGGAAGAACATTCTATCTTTGCCAAGAACAGAGGGGTGGAAGAAAGATGCCTACCTGTAACAGCATAGACATAGCGCCAGATGCGCTCACTGGCGCCATAATCGCAATGGAAGGGATAAGCGATGGCGCCACAATATTGAACGGCCCTACCGGATGCAAGTATTTCCACGGTGCGATATCTGATAGCCAATATCCTAGAAGTTTCTCTGTGGATCCTCTGGATTATGGAAAGGTCCACTATTTCGGCCAACCGAGGGTGCCTACCACTTATCTCGACTCGAACGATTACGTATTTGGCTCATCTGAAAAGGTAAGGGTCCTGACAGACGAGCTTGTTGGGAAGTATGCCATCGTATCCATAGTCAACTCCCCAGGTGCCTCTTTGCTTGCAGAGGACCTTGAGAGGCTTATTGATAAGGACCGTATGTTCTTGATCGAGACTACCGGATTCTCAGGTTCCATGTTCGACGGATTCCAAAACGCTGTGATCACGCTATTGGAAAGATTTTCAATTAAAGGACTGGAAGAACAGGATATGACTGTCAATCTTGTGGGCATAAGCATATACCACAAGCATTGGCAGGGGAATATTGAGGAGATAAGGTCCATACTGTCAAAGATGGGGATTAGAGTCAACGCGGTTGTTTGTGCCGGTTCTTCCTTCGAAGATCTAAAGGGCGTTGGAAATGCAAAATGCAACATCATAGTACATGAGGAATATGGGTTAAGGATTGCTGAGTGGCTTAGGTCAGAACTTTCCATGCCTTTCATTAATCCTCCAATGGGAGCGCCCGTTGGGTTCGGGTCCATAGAGTCTTTCATAAAGAACGTTTCATCGTTCTTCGATGTGGATCCCAATAAGGCTTTGGACTCGGTCAAGGATTCCAGGTCGCACTGTTATGGCGTATTGTCAAGGTACAATTCGCTCAGCGGTCTGCCAAGGGGGGCTACTTTTTCCATACATAGCGACCCATCCCTGGCATTGCCCCTCTTCCATATGCTATACGATTATCTGGGAATGATACCTGAAAGCATATCATTGACCACAGACTCTAAGTTATCCGTCTCAAAAGGGATTGATTCTTATCTGACTTCTAAGGGTTTGGGCGATGCCCTGAGGGAACTGAGCGGTTCATTCCCAGACATCCTCCTCTCTGACGGAAACACTATCTCGAAGCACAGATTGGATAATCAGCTTGTTGAAGGAATTGAGATATCTCTTCCTTCGCATGGATACTCAGATGTTTTGCCCAAGGCCACATTGGGGATCAAGGGCACATATATCATCTTGGAAAAGATACTTAACGGCCTTTACAGGGTCTACTAATTTTTTTTCAATTATACCGAAATCTTTTTATTAGTTATGCATTATTATTCATAATGCCTCGTCCTAGGAAGGAAAGAGTGATCGAAGGAAATCCAAAGTGTGATTATTTCTGCCCCAGGGAGGCCAGTGGTGAGGTTGATGAGGTCGAGCTTTCGCTGGTCGAGCTGGAATGCATTAGATTGAGCCACCTTTGCAGGTATAATCAGACCTTAAGTGCCGATATGATGGGCATACACCAATCCACCTTCCACAGGATGCTCAACAGCGCCAGGGAGAAGGTGGCCGACGCTCTTGTTAACGGAAAGGCAATACGAATAAAGGGTGGTAAATACATTATGCGAAACATGCAAGGTGGAAACACCTCTCAACAGAGAGGGATGGGGCGCGGCCCGGGCGGCAATTGTATATGTCCGAATTGTGGCCACAAGGAAGTGCACAAGATGGGACAACCCTGTGCAACGATGTCCTGCCCCAAATGCGGAAGCAACATGGTGAGGGAATAGGAGGTAATAGAATGAAAATAGCTTTTTCAACTTCAGGAAGCACAAAGGATGACGAGATAGACCCAAGGTTTGGAAGATGCAACAATTTTGTAATATATGACGATGAAAGTGACTCATTTGAGACAATTCAGAATCTAGGCGCGGTCTCTAGTGGCGGCGCAGGCATCAAAGCTGCACAAACGATCATAGACAAGGGCGTGGGAACGGTGCTTACAGGCAATGTGGGCCCAAATGCCTTTAGGACCATGTCGACTGCAGGCATAAATGTCTACATAGGAGTGAATGGAAAGATCGCGGACGCTTTGGAAAAGTTTAAATCTGGTTCCATGGACTCTAAGACAAATGCCCCAAATGTGGATTCACATCATGGGATCCAGTAGCAGTGATAAAAATGCCAGGAGCCACAAGTATAATCAGTGATCTAGAAAAACTATATTCGACCCCTTTTGTGGGGATATCCTTTCAACAGGTCGAAGACCTACCTAAGGGCGATCTTAGACCGCTAAGATTTTGTGAGCATTTGAAGAAAGTCATGGATGATGGTATTGATCGGGACATAACAGCGAGCGAGCTCGACTGTCTTGGATGCAAATGGGCCTTTGGGCTCATTGAACCTAATGATGGGAATCTTAGGAAGTTCACCTCGAATCTTATTAGGGAAGGAAGGTTTGATGTCAAGGAACAGGCCATGGCCGAAGTGCTTTCAGCGCCGACCTTGGAAAAGGATACAAACAACATACATCTGTCGAGGAATGATGAGAATCCGGATGTATTGATATCTTACCTTTATCCCGGTGACTGCATGAATTTGATCGCCACCTATCAGAAGGTGACTGGCAATAGGCCAATACTTGACAGCAAAGGCATCATGCCCGTCTGCGGCCAATGCTCTGTCAGCCCTGTGAAGTATGGGAAGATGACGCTTTCCTTGGGTTGCAGGGATTCGAGATTGCATGGCGGCATACCCCGTGACAGGATGGTCGTGGGCATTCCCTACGATATTGCAGTTAAGATTGTTGAAAGGTTAAGAGAGTGAAATGGAGGAAATAAAAATGAGAATAGCATTGCCAACGAATGGAGACAGGGGCATGGAGGAAGAGGTCTGTGCCCATTTCGGAAGAGCGGTTACTTACACCATATATGATACCGAGACCAAGAAGGTGGAGGTAATACAGAACACTTCAAGCCACATGGGTGGCATGGGCGTGCCGCCAGACCTGCTGCACGAGAACAAGGTGGATGCGTTGATATGCGGAGGCATTGGCAGGAAGGCCATTGAACTTTTTGCATCAAAGGGCATCAAGGTCTATTGCGGCGCCATAGACACCGTCAAGGACACCCTGGAACTCTTTGAGGTAGGTGCGATTAAGGAAGCATCCTCTGAATTTGCCTGCTCTGGGCATCATCATGAGGGGGAATGTAACCATTAAGATGAACCTTGAATGCATACCATGCTTTCAAAAACAGGCCTTGAATGCAGTGAGGATGGCCACAGACGATCCTCAACTGCGCTCTGACATACTCAGGGAAGTAATAGACAAGCTAATGTCAATGGAGTGGGACCAAAGCCCTCCAAAGCTTGCCCAGGCAGTTCATAAGATAGTCAGGGACAGGCTTGGCAAGGACCCCTACCAAGACGTTAAGAGAGAGAGCAACGAACTCGCGCTTTCCCTATACGACCATATGAAGGACGTTGTATCAAACTCCGATGACGAACTCAACACTGCCGTCAGGATAGCTATTGCCGGGAACATAATGGATTTTGGCCCTTATAGCCACTTTGACTTTGATTCCACCTTATCGGAATGCCTTGTGGCGGACATGGCGGTCGACCAATGCTCCTCCTTTAAAGAGCAGTGCGAGGATGCCATGTCATTGCTATATCTTGTTGACAATGCCGGAGAGGTGGTCTGCGACAAGGTACTGCTTGAAACGATGATGGGGCTATACCCTCTTAAGAAGGTGACTATGGCAGTGAAGGGAGGCAACATTCTCAATGATGCCACATACCATGACATCGACGAGGTGGGACTCAACAAGCTTCCTAACATTGATTTCCTATGCGTGAGCAACGGGGAATCGTTCACAGGTATCCCAAGGGAATCAGATTCCTTCAGGAAAATAATGGATTCCTATGATATGGTCATCTCAAAGGGGCAGGGCAATTATGAGATGCTGAGCTCCAACAAGGACATCTTCTTCTTGCTCAAGGCGAAATGCGCCCTCATAGCTGAGGATATAGGTGTGCCCATGGGTTCAATGGTGTGCGGAAGGATGATCTAAGGGATGATAGAATGAAAATCGCTATTGCCAGCGGCAAGGGCGGCACCGGCAAGACCACTGTCACAGTAAATTTGGCACTGTCTTTGGGAGATTGCACTGTGCTCGATTGTGATGTTGAAGAACCTGACACCAATCTTTACCTTAAGGTCCCTCTGAAAAAGCTGGAGGACGTTTACCTGCTCAATCCTAAAATTGACAAAGAAAAATGCGAGCTTTGCGGTAAATGCGCTGATTTCTGCAGATACAATGCACTGGCCAGGTTGCCCTCAGAGGTCCTGTTATTCCAGGGGATATGCAATGGTTGCGGCGGGTGCAAGCTCGTATGCCCCTTCGATGCAATAGATGAGGCCAAGAGGAACATCGGCGTCATAGAAGGGGGAGAGAAGGATGGCATTCGATTCCTAAGAGGCGTTCTCTCCATCGGTGAGGCACGTTCCCCACCGGTAATAGGAAAGCTTAAGGAAAATATCAGGGACGGGGATGTCACCCTGCTGGACTCGCCCCCTGGCAGTTCGTGCCCGTTCGTAAAGACGGTGAGTGACTGCGACTATGCCATACTGGTCACTGAACCTACCCCATTTGGGCTTCATGACCTAAAGATGGTCATGGATGTTTTGGATGACATGAAAATACCATATGGCGTTGTGATAAACAAGCACGGCATCGGCGACGAGAGCGTTGAGAATTACCTCTCAGAGAAGGGCGTTGAGATACTTGGCAGGATCCCCAACAGCATCAAGCTGGCAAAGCTTGGCTCGGAGGGAAGGCCCATAATAGATGACGAACCTGAGATGCTGAAGCTGTTCAAAGACATATATGAAAAGGTCATAAGGGGCGTGAGGCCATGAAGGAGATCACTATCATAAGCGGAAAGGGGGGCACTGGAAAGACATCGTTCATCGCAGCCTTCGCAGCATTGTCGAAAGGGTCTGTGATCGCTGATTGCGATGTGGACGCCTCCAATCTGCACATAATATTGGACCCGGAGGATGTCAAGGAAGAACCTATAATAGGATCTTTCAAGGCAAGCATAGATTCAAAAAGATGCGACCTCTGTGGGCTATGCAGGGAGAAATGCAGATTCAGTGCCATTGACGAGGAATTAAGGATTCACAATGAGCTATGCGAGGGATGCGGCGTTTGCGAGTTCGTATGCCCTCAGGAAGCGATATCTATGAACGAGTGCGAGGCAGGCACGTTGATCCTCTCAAACACCAGATTTGGCTGGCTCTCGCATGTGAAGATGAAAAGTGGCGAGGAAGGGTCAGGAAAGCTTGTCACAGCTGTGAGAAAACAGGCAAGGGCGGTCGCAGGTGAATCTGGCGCAGAGACCATATTGGTGGACGGACCTCCGGGGATCGGATGCCCAGTGATAGCCTCCATAACCGGTTCCGACCTGGCCATCATAGTATGCGAGCCCACCCTCTCAGGGATGCACGACCTAAAAAGGGTCAACAAGCTGGCATCGCAGATGAAGGTGCCCGTGGCGATATGCATCAACAAGTCGGACATCAACGAGGAAATAAAGAGGCAGATAGAGGCCTACTGCAAGGATATGGCAATACCAATATTGGGTGAGGTGCCTTACAATCTTGACTTCGTCACCAGCATGGTGAGCGGCAAGAGCGTAGTGGAGATCGATTCGCCCATCAAAGGGCACATGAAAGGGATCTGGTCTGGCATAATCGATATGCTACATACTTGAGAATCTCTTGTAAAGGCCACAGACCTCTCTCCATCCGCATTCATTGCAAATGCCCTCTATTGTACCTTTTTTCTCCAGAGCTGAATTTATGGAGTCCAGGGCCTTGAGAAATCGCATTTCAGTGCCGTTCTCAATACCCATCTTTTCCAATACGGCCTGGTCCATACTTCGGACTTTGTTCCCGTATTGGGAACAGTAATCTTCTTTGAGGTGAGGGCAATGGCCGCATATGTCGTCTGGGCCCTTGACTATTCGGACCACAGGGTCCTTTGAGTAGAGCATATCCTTGACATAACTGAGATGCCTGACAAATCCCTCGGAGTACCCTAGTCCCACAAATCCCTGTATGCACAGGAGGTGATGTGCCCTGATCTCCATCATAGCACACCACAAAAAAAGAATGTGTTTGGCTTCATTTCCTTATCTGGCCGCTTCCGAACACTATCCACTTGACGCTGGTGAGCTCCTCCAGCCCCATAGGCCCCCTGGCGTGTATCTTGTCGGTCGATATTCCTATCTCCGCACCGAGGCCGAACTCCCCCCCGTCTGTGAATCTTGTGGATGCATTTGCGTACACCGCGGCCGAGTCCACTTCCTGAAGGAATCTCATGGACCTCCCATAGTCCTTGGTGACTATTGCATCGCTGTGGTGAGAACCGTATCTGTTAATATGGTATATCGCCTCATCAACATCGTCAACGACCTTTACAGAGAGTATAAGGTCGAGATACTCCGTATACCAGTCGTCCTCGGTCGCCTTGGCGATCCCGGGCAGGGCATTGACCGTCCTTTCACATCCGCGCAGCTCTACTCCTTCCTTGTCCATCCTGGGCTTGAGCATCCCTAGGAACTCATCTGCCTCATTGGCGTTAACAAGCAGGGTCTCCATGGCATTGCAGACACCGGGTCTCTGCACCTTTGCGTTCACGGCTATCTCTAGCGCATTCCCGAGGTCGGCCCCCTCGTCCACATAGACGTGGCAGACGCCCTTGTAATGCTTGATCACCGGCATCATGGCGTTTTTCGAGACGAACTTGATCAGGCCCTCTCCGCCACGGGGTATGACAAGGTCAATGTATTGGTCCAGCTGCAGCAGCTCATTGACAATGCCCCTATCTGTGGAATCCACGAACTCCACTACATCAGGGTCTATGGAACATTCCTTGAGCGTGTCCTTGATTATCTTTATAAGCGCCCTGTTCGAGTTTATGGCCTCGGACCCGCCTTTCAATATGGTGGCATTTCCAGATTTGAAACAAAGTGCGAAGGCATCGACAGTCACATTTGGCCTAGCCTCGTATATGATCAATATGGACCCTATGGGAGTTCTCATCTTTCCCACAAGCAGGCCATTGGGAAGTTTTTCCATGCCGTCCACCTTTCCAACGGGGTCCGGCAGGGATACGATGTCCCTGACACCCTTTGCAATTCCCTTGACCCTGTCCTCATCAAGCTTTAGCCTGTCCAGGAGGGCGGTGGAAAGACCTTTTTCCTTTCCATTTGTTAGGTCCTTCTCATTTTCTGAAAGGATGTAGTTCGCATTCTCTACAAGCCTCTGGGCCAACATCTCTAGGAAGTTGTCCTTCTCATTTGTATTCATCCTAGCAAGTCCGTACCAGGCCTCCTTTGACCTGGACCCATAATTTTGAGCATCGTTCATATTATTCCATCTCCTTGGGAATGAAAAGGGTGCCACATTTCCTGCCTTCGCTGATCTTGTCTATGACGCCGTCATCGAAACCGCTTGCAATGGTGACAGGAATATTGCTCGATAGCGCCCTTTTTGCAGCTTCGATCTTTGAGCACATGCCCCCAACCGAGCATGCACCGCTGGTTCCGTTCGCCGACCTGCAGATCTCGTCTGTGATCTCATTGATCACATCGAATCTCTTTGCATTCTTGCAAACGCTTGGGTCCCCCGTGTAAAGGCCGTCCGTATCTGTCAGAAGGACCAGCATCTCCGCATCCACCAGCACGGCAACATAGGATGCAAGGTTGTCGTTGTCACCGAACTGGATCTCCTCGGTCGCGATGGTATCGTTCTCGTTTATTATAGGGATAACCCCGTATTCCAGAAGCGTTTTTATCGTGTTCCTTGCGTTAACATATCCTATCTTGTTGGACAACCCGTCCTTTGTGAGCAATACTTGCGCAAGGGTGACATGTCGCTTGTTGAAAAGCTTTTCATACAGGTTCATAAGCAGATTCTGCCCAACAGCAGCCGCGGCCTGTTTCTTTGCCATCTCCTTTGGCCTTTTTTTCTCTCCGAGTGAATGGAGCCCAAGCCCGATGGCCCCCGATGAGACCAGTACGACCCCCTTTTTCTGGTTCAACCTAGCTATCTGGTCTGTCAGGCTGTTTAACGTCTCTATACGTATCTCGTTTGTGTCGACGTCCGTGATCAGGGACGTTCCCAGTTTGATCACATAGATTCCAGCATCTTTGGCGACAAGGATCACCTTCTTTCTCGATGAACATCACTAAAGTGATATATTTTTAAGCATTTCTATATTTTTTATTAAAGAACGTATTATTAGTGAATAAACATTAATGATAATTGAATAATATCCTATGATAATGGTGATATATTGGAGAAAGATAAATATTGCGTATTTACTGACGGGGCCGCCAGGGGCAATCCCGGCCCCGCTTCCTGGGCCTACGTCCTGATGAAAAATGATAAGGTGCTCTACGAGGGAAAGGGCGTCTTGGGTAAGACCACCAACAATGTTGCCGAGTACACTGCAATAATCAAGGCTCTTGAGAATGCCAACGATTACGGGATAGGAAGCATTGACGTTGTCTCAGACTCACAGCTTGCCATAAATCAGCTCAATCGAGTTTGGAAGGTCAAGAAGGAGCACTTGAGGCCATTGTTCGCCAGGGTGATGGCTATGGTCGAAAGATTCGAAGCTGTCAATTTCATCCATAGTCCAAGAGGTACTAAGATGATACAGCGGGCCGATATGCTGGCCAATCAGGCTTTGGACGAGGCAGGTCTCTAATCCTTCTTTTCAGTTTCTGCTTCCTCTGCTCTGTTCCTGACAGTATCGACCTCGTCTTCCTTGAGCTTCTTGATCACTTCGATAGGGCAGTTAGGATTCTTTACAACATTGATCCTTATTTCATAGAATCTGTCATCTGATAGCTTTATGAGGCAGTCTACAGGGGTCTTGGGATTCCCTGCAACACAGTACCTTACGTTCCCGTCGGTATCTTCGGAGAGCTTTTTAAGTATCCTCTCAGGCAAATTCTCATTGGATGCCACACATCTCCTGATCATGTGCCAATCATGCTCCGCTAGCTTGAGCAAGGTCTCAAGCGACGTATTGTCGTTCCTTGCCACTTTCCTTGTCACGATCTCCTCCTTGTCGTCGGCAAGCATGTCTAGGACATCTGAAGGTGTGTTTGGGTTTGCCGCAACGGCGATCCTCACGTGATTTGATTCATGTCCTGCCAGTTTTCGCAAAACTTCCTCAGGGCACATGTCGCTGTAGGCCACAAGTCTGAGAACGAATGGATTCTCGGAATCTGCAAGCCCCAAGATCAATTTCTCAGAGAACTCTATACCTTCCCTTTTTATGAACTCCAGACGCTCATGGATGTAGGGCAGGTCCTTAAGATTGATCAAGGCCTCATCTGGTATATTGTCATTCCACATGACCTCTATCCTTACATCCTCATCATCGTCTCTTGAAAGTTCTATCAGGGTCTCGACTGGCGTATCCGGGTCGGATGCGAGTTCGATCTTCTCCTCTTTGCTCATTACCATCGAATCACCATGTTTTCATAACATTTATCTATCTGTAGATTGTTTATAGTTATAAATTTCCTATTTAAAACTATTCGTCAGGTGATTTAATGGAAGATATTTGCTCATACGCTCTTGAATTAGGCTTGAAAAGGTCATCATACGTTGAGGTAAAGGCCGAGAGGTCTGTTAGCAACGAGTTCGTCATCAAGAATGGCCAACCGGAAACTTCGGGTTTTGACAGTTCATACGGTATATCCATCAGGCTACTTGTTAACGGCGCCTTAGGCTTTTGCTCCACGAACAATCTGGAAAAGGACAATGTGAGGTCAATGGTTGATGAGGCGCTTAGAATGGCAAGGGCCGCATCCGCGCATGTGAAGAAACCAATAGTCTTTTCCAAGGAAGAGGCCCATTCCAATGTCAAGTACTCTGTCAAGGAGAGATCTAGGCTTGCCGACATATCGATTGAGGAGAAGATGGGAGTGCTCTCAGAGATCCACAGCGCAATACCAAATGATGTGAAGCTTGCTGGCAACCTTATGAACCTCGATGACGGACTTACCGAGAAGTATTACGTGAACTCCGAGGGCTCAAGCATCAGGTCCTCGATTCCTGTGATCAGCTTCTTTGGTTTTTTGACCGTCGTTGAGGGCGGCGACTCTGCCCAGGCGATGCTAGAGAAAGGGGCCGCCATGGGCTGGGAGGCAATATCCAAGTGGGACCTGCCAAACTATGTTGCTGGGGAGGTGTCCACACTCAAGGAGATACTAAGCAAAGGGAAGGCCCCGCCTACCGGAAATATGGACATACTCTGTGGTCCCGAGGTAACGGGAATAGCATCACATGAGTCATGCGGGCATCCTTATGAGGCAGACAGAATCCTTGGCCGAGAGGCGGCACAGGCTGGCGAGTCCTTCGTTTCGATCGATATGCTGGGCGACAGGATAGGAAGCGAGATGGTGACGCTGGTCGATGATCCGACCTTAGAGAACTCGTTTGGATTTTATCTTTACGATGATGAGGGTGTCAAGGCCAGAAAGAGGCAGCTGATAAAGGACGGAAGGATAAATGAGCTGCTTCACAATAGGGAGACCGCGGGGCAGCTGGGCCTCAGCTCCAATGGTTCGGCGAGATGCAACAACTATGACAGGGAGCCCATCGTCCGAATGGCAAACACATATGTAGAGCCCGGCGACTGGAAGCGGGACGAGATCATCGAGGAGACCAAGAGGGGCATATTGATCAACTCATTCACAGAATGGAACATAGATGATAGGAGATACAATCAGAAGTACGTTTCCAGGGAGGCGCACTACATAGAGGACGGCGAGATCAAGTATCCCGTGAAGAAGGCCCCTCTGGAGGTCACCACGCCAAAGTTCTGGTCGTCTGTAGATGCGATAGGGGATGATGTGAGATTCTTTGCAGGCAACTGCGGGAAGGGAGAACCCATGCAGGGGATACCTGTCCTGATGGGAGGGCCTACGATGAGATTGCATGACATTCAAGTGGGGGGATCGCTTTGATGCCAGAAGAGGTAGTTCAGAGATGCCTTGACCTTGGAGCTGACGATGTGATATGCACAAGGCTGGAGTCGCACAGGAAACAGATAAGATTCGCCAACAACGAGATCACCGCATCAAAGATATGGGACTCCCAGGCGATGAGGATCTTCCTCTCTATGGACAAAAGGGTGGTTGTCACTTCCATACGCGACATGGACAATATCGAAGCCTCGATCTCAAAGCTGATAGGATTTGCCAAGGTCATGGGTCCAAAGGAGGAGTACTATGGCATTGCAAGCGGCAAATACACGTATTCTGACATGAGGCCCAATGATACGGACATTGTTGAGGAGGATGTGGTGGAAAGCGTTTTCTCCATAGCTGACGACTATCGCGCCGCAGGGGTGATATACAATACCCACAGCAGCAACGAGCTGGCCACTTCCGCGGGGATCAAATGCAATGACAAGGGCTCTTCGATGGAGATATCTTTGAGGGTGTTCGCCGATAAACAGGCCTCAGGCCACTCCGTTTCCTGTGCCAGGAACAAAAAGGACTTTGATGCCGAGGCCGCCTGCAGGGAGGCAAAGGATATAGCGAAGATGTCCATAGGTGCCAAGAGCGGAAGCGAGGGGAGATTCGATGTTTTGTTATCGCCACTTTGCATGGGGAATTTGATAGACCACATCTCCTTCCAGACATCGGCATTCTATGTGGACAGCGGCCTTTCGTTCTTTAAGGACAAGATAGGGAAGGACGTCGCAAGCCCAATTGTGAATCTATACGATGACGGTACCCGGCCAGATGGCCTCGGGTCTGGGAGGTATGACGAGGAAGGGGTGCCAAGCCGTAAGAACACTCTGATAGAGGAAGGTGTGCTAAAAACATATCTTCACAATACATCCACTGCCAAGAAACATGGTGTGGAAACAACGGCAAACGCAGGCCTCATATCCCCTGAACCCACTAACATGGTTTTGCAGGAGGGTGACTTTTCACCCGAGGAAATGCTCAGCGAGCTGGGCAACGGCCTCTACATAACAAACAATTGGTACACAAGATTCCAAAACTATTCAACTGGTGACTTCTCCACAATACCGCGCGATGGCATATTTGTCGTAAAGGATGGGGAGATCAGTGGTTCGATCAAGGAGATCAGGATATCTGACAATATGCAAAGGCTCCTGCTCAACATCAGCGCGCTGGGAAACGATCCGAAGCACATACATTGGTGGGAGGCTGAGACCCCCTGTTTCACGCCCCATGTGCTGATCAAGGATGTAAATGTGACAAGGTCAAGGGGATAATCCCCCTTTTCTCATTTTAATTTTTTTTAAATCGGCCCAATGATATGGGGATATGATAATTATAAATAAACAGATTTTTTCATAATCTATTTGATACTAAAAAAGAAAGCGCGTTGTGCATTACCTGGCGTGAAATATGATATATTAATAAAAGATATAATCTTATATAAAAATAAGGCTAGTGGAAATAGTTATATTTTTTAAATTAACTGATAAATTGACTGAAAAGGTGAACACATGGAAGGAAAGGAAGAGAAGATAGTGAAGTTCAACGTAAGGGACATAGGGCCCTACAGGGATGAGAAGGACAAGGCCACACAGCATGTTGCTACCGTCATCAACAGGTCATTTGAGGAAACCAGCAAATTGATCAGCGAGGGAAAGGTATTTCTGTTTATCAATAAGGAAACCGAGGAAAGCTGGTTCGAGGTATTTTAAAAAAATAAAGAAGAGGGGATTTAATCCTCTTTTGCACCCCATTTCTTGAAGAGATGTAGCATCTCCATTGGGAATGGCAATATTACAGTCGAAGCGTTCTCTGTAGATACTTGCTGTATCGTCTGCAATGTACGGAGCTGCAATGTTATCGGATGCTTTGCCATTATCTCGGCGGCATCTGCAAGTTTCTCGGCAGCCTGGAACTCACCCTGGGCGTTAATGATCTTAGCCCTTCTTTCCCTTTCTGCCTCTGCCTGTGCAGCTAGTGCCCTTTGCATGCTCTTGGGTATCTCGACATCCTTGATCTCAACTGCCGACACCTTTATACCCCATGGGTCCGTGGCCTCGTCGATCACAGTCTGCAACTGCTTGTTGATCTCTTCCCTGTTGGAAAGCAGCTCGTCAAGGGAAGACTGCCCGATGATCGACCTTAGCGTAGTCTGGGATATCTGTGAGGTCGCCTGCCTGAAGTTTACTATCTGTACAACGGCCTTTGTCGGGTCCATTACCCTGAAGTAAACCACTGCATTCACCCTCACTGGAACGTTGTCGTTTGTTATGACCTCCTGTACTGGAACGTCAAGAACGGCGGTCCTTAGGTCTATCTGCACCATCTTATCGATGATGGGTATTATAAGGAATATGCCAGGCCCCTTCGCTCCTTGAAGTCTTCCCAATCTGAATATGACACCACGCCTGTATTCTTGCACGATCTTGATCGCTGAAGATACTATCAGAAGCAAGATCACTACCACAGCTATCAATATGGTCAAATCGCCTGTGAACTCTACCAATTAATCTTTCACCTCCTCTTTAGTTTTTTCCACAATAATCGTTAAGCCTTTGATGGATATAACTTTTACTTTTTCCCCAACTGGAATTTTATCTTCAGAATAGGCCTTCCATATCTCTCCCCTTATCCTGACACTTCCGTAGGGACTGAGCTCCTCTATCACAGTACCCTCCTCGTCCATCATTTGCTCTACACCTGTAGTGGGATTCCTTCTTTTCAATCTCAAGGCTGCCTGAAGCCCAAAGATCAGAAACCCTGCTATCAGGGCAGTCATAACTGCAACGCTTGTCCAAAACATCTTTATCGACTCCTCGTCAAAGAATCTCCCTTCTCCACCTGTTGTGCCTGAGAAAAGGATAAGGGAACCAAACACGAATGACGCAACACCGGCTATTGCATATAGTCCTATAGTGGGAGTCATTGCCTCCACTACGAAAAATATGAATCCCAATGCCATAAGGATTATCCCGCCAAGCTCAAATCCAACGTAGCCGTTGGCAATGATGGCAAGGCCAATGCAGAGCGCTCCTACGACCTCTGGAACATGCCATCCCGGCGACATGAATCCGAACACGAGGCCAAGTATCCCGATGGTGGTCAATAGATAAGCTATCGATGGGTTGGATATGGCCATCAGTATCCTGTCCTTTAAAGAAAGTTCAAGGAACCTCAGGGACATGTCGCTGGTGTCCAATACGACCTTCTCCCCACCGATGGTTCCTTTTATCTCCATACCGTCCAACGATCCCAAAAGCTCCTCATAGGTCTCGGCCACGACCTCGCACATCCCCAGGGACAATGCCTCCTCGGGCGTAAGGCTAAGATTATCCCTAACAAAACTCTCAGCTATTTCCGTATCCCTCCCATTGGCCTCTGCATAGGACCTCATGACGGCAGTGTAGTATTCCTGAACCTTCTGGGGCGTCTCTATGGCCTCGCCAGTGGTGGGGTCGTACCCATATATCGGCTCCGCAGCACCTATGGTGGTGAGCGGGGCCATCGCAACAATGTTGCTTGCCATGGCGATGTAAGTGCCAGCAGATGCGGCAATGGCACCCTTTGGATATGAAAAAAATATAATCGGTATTCGTGATGACTGCATAGCTTCAACTATGTTGAACGTGGAATCGCTCCTGCCACCGGGGGTGTTGATAGCAAGGATGAATGCATAGGCGCCTTCATCATTTGCCTTCTCGATGGCGTCTATTATTACCCCTTCTGTAGCTTTGTTTATCTCGCCCTTCATTTCAAGGACATATATGTTGCCACTCTCTTGGGCCTCAAAAATTACTAAAGGACAAAGAAATAGAAGTGCTAATGCAATTGTTAGGAACCATTTTCGCAATGTACTCCCTCAATGATACATTGTGATAGGATATTAATAAGCTTTACCTGATTATATGGTATCTGGCTCATATTTGGCCTGTGCGACAAGATTGACAAGCTCCACGACCTCGATATCCATGCCTTTGCAGCCGTCCTTGAGATTCCTTACGCAAAAGGGGCACGATGTAACAAGTATGTCCGCACCTGTGGCAGACGCCTCCATACACCTGATGGCGGCGATATTGGTGGCGTTTTCGTTGGAGAGCGACTTGTAGCCTCCCCCCGCCCCGCAGCAAAGGGCGTTCTCCCTGTTCCTTGGCATCTCAACAAGCTCAAAACCCATGTGGGAAAGTAATTCTCTAGGCTCTTCGAATATGCCGCCCCTCCGTCCTGTATGGCAGGGGTCGTGATAGGTCGCCTTTATGCCGCTTCCTATCTTTGAGAGGTGCAGCTTTCCCTCCTTGAGCATCTTCCATATGTACTCGCTGCTGTGCAGGACATCGGCATCTAGCGAGAGGCCCATCTTTGGATATTGCTTCGAGAGCATGTTGTAGCACCCCGCACATGAGGTTACTATGACATCGTATCTGTCCATAACGTCTTTCAATCTCCCCCCCTGTTCAAGCGCATCATCGCGGTTCCCAGTTCTCAATAAAACTGACCCGCAGCAAATTGGCCTCTCCAAGATCGCGAAATCGTCCATTATCCTCATCATCGAGACGAAGATGTCTTTTTCCCTGTACCGGGCCGTGCAACCCTCATATAGAAGCACCTTAGAATCCTTATTGGACTTGAACAGGTATTTCTCTGGAACCTCTCCACTGCCTGATTCTCCATATGGATTGTCGAATTCCCTGATGTTCTCCCTTATCCCCTCGTGCCTCTCAATTCTGAATCCGGCCTCGTTGATGTCGTTTTTGAACGCATTGAAGATATCAGGTCTGTCCACATCGCAATTGGTCGTGCAGAATCCGCAGTTCGTGCATTGGCTGAATCTTTCTGCCAGATCGTACGAGAAGTCAATCTTACCCTCTAGAAAGGCCTTGATGACCATAGACTTCCCCCTGGAAGTGTAGGTCTCTAAACCTTTTGAAAGGAATATTGGGCAGCTTGAGAAGCAGAAGCCGCATCTGGACCTGATGCATGTGTATATGTCCTCCTTGAACTCGTCTATGTGTAGCTTTCTCTCCATCTTCAGACCTCATAGTCTGTTGGATCGTATCTCTTTGGGAATATCTTGCCGGGATTCATGATCAACTTTGGGTCAAACGACTCCTTTATCTTCCACATCATATCAAGCCCATCCCCATGCTCGAGGGGTGTCAGCTGCCTCAACCTGATGCCATCTCCTATGTACGAGGACATGGTGCCTTCCATCTTGAGCGCCTCCTTCGAGATATCTTTGACAAATCTGAAGAAGTTCTCAACGCTCTTGGGGTCATGGTCGTCAACATACACTGCGAAGCTTATGGATGGGGAGACGTGGGGCCTGGAATTATATACTGCCGTACCTACCCTCTTGATGCCATACTTCTTAGTAATTCTCAAGTATGCCTTGTAGATGTCCTCTATCCTGCCAGGGGGGACAGCGACGTCGGCAGCGCCGAACTTGGCCGTCCTTTGGCTTGAGGACCATTTGTTCTTTTCCCACTGAAGTGTGTGCTTTGAGGCCCACCACCCCTTCACTATCTCTTCGTTTTCGAATAATTTGAGGCCCAGCTCCTCCATCATCTTTGATATCTTGGACACAGAGAACTCAACAACATCCTTGTCGCCAGCAACTGTCAACGCAAGAAGTGAGCTGAAGCCCTTCGGTATCTCCGCGGCCTTGCCTGTCCTCTCTTTGTAGGCATGCGTATAGTAGTCCAATCTATGGCCATCGTTAATATGCGCCGATTCCAGCCAGATCCCGGACCCATGTATCCGGTAAAGCGCCTCAATGCCGTCTTTCATTTCCTTTGCCAGCCATAGCATGACCTTCCTTTCTTCGGGTCTTGGGAATACCCTTATGGTGATCTCCGTTATAATCCCAAGCGTCCCCTCAGAACCTATCATCAGCCACATCAGCTTGTATCCTGAGGAGGTGCTCGCTGCCTTCCTCTGCCCGAGCCTGACACGCTCGCCATTTGGAAGTACCATTACACAATTGAGGAGGTAGTCCACCATCCCCCCGTATTTTATGCCAAAGGTCCCGTCGCTGTCGCACATCATTGCGGCGCCTATGGTGGATGTTGGTTTGGACTCGGGGTCATGAGGGAACCAGAGGCCGTGAGGTTTAAGATAATCGTTAATGCTTTGAATGGTTGCCCCCGCCT
>Ga0272443_10003398_pt1 | contig 18774 bp, 15 predicted proteins | sample SSMAcet12_FD_193581 | JGI IMG/M metagenome (GOLD analysis project Ga0272443, IMG submission 193581) | Marine sediment archaeal communities from Little Sippewissett salt marsh, Falmouth, MA, United States - SSM-Acet-12 | ecosystem: Environmental > Aquatic > Marine > Wetlands > Sediment ... | reverse complement strand
TCCATTTAAAAGAATCAGAATTTCGCTGGAATCACAGAAATGATAATATATACAAAGTACTTTTAAAGGAATTTAAAAACAGGCCTTTAAACTCTTAAGTTTACAAGACCCTAACTATTAATTCTGAATAAAATTAACTTAACTTAAAATAAATTTAAATGGATTTGATTTTAAAAATGATATCTAATGATGTTAAAGTTAATTTATTGATATTATATGAATGATGTGTTTTAATAATATAATTTGTGTTTAAGATTTATTTAAGAAGTACTTAGATCGTTATTTTTGACACATTTAGGTAAAAATAGGTGTGAATATCTTGGTTTAACTAGAGCTATTTAAAGAAAAATGAAAGCTTTTCTCGAGTAATACTATAAAAATAGGTTGATTTATCAGAAAAAGTATTGCAGAGGTTATTTTAGCACTCACTAAGATAGTTTGCTAATGTCTGATAGTTTTTTTTAGAATATTTACTCGAGTCTTAGCAAATTTTTTAGAGTTGTTATAATCATTATTAGATATGGCTACCTCTACTCTACTCCAGTCTGCAAAAGTAAATTTCCTCGAGCATCTCGAGGTAGAACGTAATTTAAGTCCTTTAACTATCAGGAATTATCAGCATTATTTACAGAGATTTATTGATTGGTTTACTGATCAGGGATATGAAGATATTAAAGAATTGGATATGGAGTTTATGAGGAAGTATCGTGTTTTTTTAAATAGGTATGAAGATGAACATGGTGATAGATTATCTAAAGCCACTCAAAGTTATCATATTATTGCCATGCGTTCTTGGCTAAAATGGTTGGTTAAAAATGATGTGCCTGTTTTGCATCCGGAAAAAATAGATTTACCTAAGGCAGAATCGCAATCAATGAAGTTTGTATCTGTCGAGCAAATGGAAAGAGTGTTAGCTCAGCCTAAGGTATCTAGTAAAATTGGTTTGAGAGATAGGGCTATTTTAGAAACGCTGTTTTCTACAGGGTTGCGTGTAAGTGAGTTAGTAAGTTTGGATAGAAAGCAGATTGATCTAGATAGAAGGGAGTTTAGTGTTGTGGGTAAAGGTCGTAAACGTAGAGTGGTGTTTTTAAGTGAACGGGCTGTACTTTGGTTAAAAAGATGGCTTCAGTCTCGAGATGATATCTGGGAGCCTTTGTTTATTAGGTTTTCTGGGAAGCAACCTGATATTACTTCTGATGGTGAAGATATGAGATTATCAGTCAGGAGTGTACAGCGCTTAGTGAAGAGGTATTCGCAAAAGGCTCATTTACCAATTAAAATTTCTCCTCATGCTATCCGTCATAGTTTCGCAACAGATCTTTTAAATAATGGAGCTGGGCTGCGAGATGTACAAGAATTACTCGGTCATAAAAATATTGCTACTACTCAGATTTATACTCATGTAACTCAGCCTAAATTAAGAAAAATTCATCAAAAATATCATTCAGATTTGAACCAAGGTGGAAAATTAAATCAAGAAAACGATGAAAAATAAGAGAAATTTTTAGCAGATGCCTTTATTTAGTGCTAATAGAGTTGTTTTCTATTTTAATATGATTTATCAATCTTTTTAGTGATTTTTAATAGTAGGTTTATAGTGCTTTTGATTAGTTTGAGAAAAAAAATAGGAAAAATTCAAATTGACTGAAGTTATTAAAATTGCTGTATATTAATAATATTTAAGATTAACTTTACTATAAAAATATATCAATATTATATTATTTATATTTATTTATTAACTTATATAAATAAATACCTCTACTCTACCCTCCTTCACTTGAGATAGAGATGTTTTCAAATGATTAGTGCAAAAAATTTTAATAAATGTTAAAATAAAAATCTTGTTATCAAAATTTGGGCTCATAGCTCAGTTGGCTAGAGCGCTTGCATGGCATGTAAGAGGTCGCGGGTTCGAGCCCCGCTGAGTCCACATTTTTATACTTTATATAGTAGGTAGAATAAAGAGCCTTTATTTAGGACTCTTTTTTTTATTTTTTTATAAAACATCCGAAAAACGACCCTCTGAAATCAAAAAAATCGGGTTTTTCTAGATGTAGCTGACATCTAGATCATCCCGATTTTTTGCTTTTAAACTAATTTTATTCGAAATCACCGGTCAAAGCAGTACTAGCCACAGAGTCACCTTTTTTCATCTTCATTAAAATTACACCTTGGGTTGGGCGAGTTAAGAAAGGCATGGCTTTGCTAGTATTAGGTAATTTAATGGTTTGTCCTTTAGTGGTGGAGATCACTAATTCTTTATGCTCGTTGGTAATAATGCAGGCACTAGCAATTTTTCCAGTTTTTTTAGTAATATCTGCTACCTTGACTCCTAAGCCTGAACGCTTTTGTGCAGGATAGTCAGGAATGACTGTACGTTTGCCCATGCCTTTTTCAGTCACAACTAAGACAGCAGCTTTTTTATCTTCTTTAATTTCGTCAGTAATAGCTTCAAAAACGACTACATAATCATCTTTTTTCAGACTAATTCCTTTTACACCTTTAGTGTCGCGATTTGAATCCTTAACTTCGTTTTCATCAAAACGGATACATTTTCCATGGTGGGTAACCAAAAGAATTTCATTTTTACCATTAGTGATTTGACCTTGAACCAGCTCATCTCCTTTATTAAGGCTGATGGCAATAATACCGGTTGATCTGATATTGTCAAATAAACTTACAGCTGTTTTTTTAATCAAACCCTGTTTAGTTGCTAGAGTGATAAATTTGTCTTTATCCTTTTTTTCATTCAAAGGTAGAATTGATTGGATCTGTTCGTCTGGTTTAAGATTTAGCAAATTAACAATGGCCTTGCCTTTGGAAGTGCGTGATTGTTCTGGAATTTCATAGGCTTTAGTAATGAATACACGGCCTTGATTAGTAAAAAACAATAAAGAATCATGTGTCTCACACACGAAAATGGATTTAATGGTATCTTCATCTTTCATTTTGACGCCGACACCTTTACCACCGCGGCCTTGGGAACGGAATGATCTTGTACTTAACCTTTTGATATAATTTTGTTTAGTTAAAGCGATCACTGCTGGTTTATTTGGCACTAAGTCTGATTCATCAAACTCACCGATTTTACCTTTGATAAGTTGAGTTCGGCGCTCATCCCCATAAACTGCAATCAATTCTTCAACTTCATCAATAATGACATCTAAAATTTGTTTAGGATGAGTCAATAATTTAGCCAGTTTGCTAATTTGTTTCTTAATCTCTTCATATTCATCCTCAATCTTTTGTCTCTCTAGAGCAGCTAAACGTTTTAACTGCATTTCCAAAATCGCTGTAGCTTGAAGTTCAGATAGGCCAAACTTTTTCATTAATTGCTCACGAGCTACATCTGTATCAGCAGAGTCACGAATGGTTTGAATGACATCATCAAGATTATTTAAGGCAATTAACAAACCTTCTAAGATATGAGCTCTTTCTCGAGCATTTTTTAATTCAAACTGACTACGGCGCACCACTACCAATTGGCGGTGGCGAATATATTCCCCCAATACCTGCTTAATGTTCATTAATTGCGGAGTGCCGTCGCTGCGCAAAGCTACCATGTTCATTGGGTAGCTGGTTTGCAAGCGGGAATATTTATAAAGTTTGTTTAAAACGACTTTTGGTCGAGCATTACGTTTCAACTCAATTGTGATTTGCAAACCTTGGCGGTCAGAATCATCGCGGATGTTACGGATACCATCAATTTTATCATTGCGGACCAGATCAGCGATTTTACTGATCAATTGGGCCTTGTTGACCTGATAAGGAATTTCATTAATGACAATTTCAAAACCACTGTCAGTATCAACTATTTCAGCACGACCGCGAATTATAACTTTGCCTTTACCTTTTTGATAAGCAGCCTTAATCTCATTAAAGTCATAAATTAAGCCAGCTGTGGGGAAATCTGGACCTTGCACGTCTTCCATGATTTCATCAATGGTGATGCTGCTAGTGAATTGACCACAAAGATCAATGTCTTTAGTATCTAAAAGTTGATCACTGAGGTCAGCTAATTCCTTAGGCTCAAGTTTAGCCTTGTAGGTTTTATTAATCTCTTTTTGTTCATCACTAATAACAGTTTCACCTTTATTAATCATATTGATGATCGCATGGCAGACCTCAGTCAAGTTATGAGGCGGAATTTTGGTAGCCATACCAACAGCAATACCTTCAGCTCCCATTAAAAGTAAGTTTGGCAGCTTGGCTGGTAAAACGTCAGGTTCTTGTAAGGAGCCGTCAAAGTTATCAACAAATCTAACTGTTTCTTTTTTTAAATCATCAAGTAATTCTTGAGAAATTTTATCTAAACGGGCCTCAGTGTAACGCATGGCAGCTGGGCTATCGCCATCGATCGAACCAAAGTTACCTTGGCCATCAATTAAAGGATAGCGAATGTTAAAATCCTGAGCCAAACGAACCAAAGCTAGATAAACAGAACTATCACCATGGGGGTGATATTTACCGAGCACATCACCGACAATGCGAGCAGATTTTTTATAGCTGCTGCTGTGGTGAATTCCGCTTTTGTACATTGAGTATAAAATACGGCGCTGGACGGGTTTCATGCCATCACGCACATCTGGTAAAGCACGGGTGACGATGACGCTCATGGCGTAGTCAAGATAGGATTTTTCCATTTCATCAACAATGTTGATGTGCTTGACTTTGCCGAACTTGGTGTCTTCAATGGTGCCAATTTTATTGTTGCCGTTTTCTTCAACAGCTGCAGTTTCGGCAGATGGTGGTGATTGTTGCTGCTCGTCTTTAGATTTTTTGTCAGTTGCCATATAAATTTCTTTCCGTTTTAAAATTTTTTGTTCAAGCCTAGAGAATTATTCAGCTAAAGCTGCTTCGATTGCTGGTGCAATCTCTTTTTTACGGCTCATTTTTGGACCAATATCCAAAACACCATTTTGAGCTTCTACAGCAAAGGCCTTTTCTGCCACAGCTTGACTCTCTGGAGTCACTACTAGTAGTTTAGTGTTTACTTTTAATACATCTGTGACAGCAATAAAAATATGATCTACGCCTTCGGCAGCTTGGACTTCCTTCATTGCTTGAAGAATTCCATCTTTTCTTTGAGTTAAAACGGCTTCTTGTTCAACAGTTTCTAATTGACCAATTAAAACAGATTCAGCAAACTCATATTTTTTATAATCGTTTTTGACCAATTCCATGTCTGATAGCTGGCTGACATCTGATTTAGCTTTGAAAATTTCAAAAGCAAAAGCATCAATATCATCTATTTCAGCCAATTTAGCTAATTCTTTCCCTAGCTGAAGGTCTTTATCTGTAGTGGTGGCTGATTTAAAACCAACAGTGTCAGATAAAACAGCAGCTAACATCAAGCTAGCTAGTTTTTTATCAGGTGTGACTGGAGTCTCAGCGTAGCGTTTCATCATGTAATAAACAATAGTGGCTGAACAGCCCCAAGCCTTGAAAGTCATAAAAATTGGCTTATTTAAATTTAGGTTGGCTTTATGATGGTCAATAATTTCTACAATTTGATCAGGATTAATTCCTGGTAATCTTTGCGATTCTTCGTTGTGATCAACTAGAACAATTTTATCCTCTGCTGTAATTTGATCAGCAGTAATAACTGGCGGAGCTTCAACACCAAATTTATTTAATAAAAAAGTAGTTTCTGGATTAGGTTCATTGATCAAAACTGCTTGAGGATTTTCATAACCAAAGCATTCAGCTTGAGAATATAAATATTCTAAAGCCATAGCGGCTACGACGCTGTCTGTATCTGGTTTTTGATGTCCAATAATGTAAGTTTTTGCCATTTTTTATTTTTTTAATTTAGTAATAATTAAACGTCTAAATCTGCCATTTGGGCATGAGTTTGTATAAATTTTTTGCGTGGAGGCACTTTATCACCCATGAGCACAGAGAATGCCCTGTCTGCTTGTTGTACATCAGCAATAGTGATTTTTTTCAAAATTCTAGTCTCAGGAGCCATAGTGGTATCCCACAATTGTTGAGGGTTCATTTCACCAAGACCCTTGTAACGCTGAGTGCCAATATTGGCGTTTGGATTTTTCTTTTTAATTTTTTTAACTAATTTATCTTTTTCTTCTTCAGTGTAAACATAAGTTTCATCGCGGCCATAAGAAATTTTGTACAAAGGAGGCATGGCTACATAAAGGTGACCAGCTTCAACAATTTCTGGTAAATGACGGTAGAAAAAAGTTAAACCTAATGTAGTAATATGCTCTCCGTCAACATCAGCATCATTCATTAAAATAATACGATGATAGCGCAAATTTTTAATATCGAAACTTTCATCAATCCCTGAACCCAAGGCGATGATTAAATTTTTCAATTCATTGTTTTTAATGATTTTATCTAAGCGTGCCCTTTCAGAATTTAAGATTTTTCCTCGCAAAGGGAAAATGGCTTGGAAGCGTCTATCCCTCCCCTGCTTAGCACTGCCACCAGCACTGTCACCCTCAACAATATAAATTTCAGATTCAGCAGGATTCCTACTTTGACAATCAGCTAATTTACCTGGCAAAGAAGTGCCTTCTAAAACACCCTTGCGAGTGACTGCCTCTTTGGCTGCGCGGGCGGCTCTGCGCGCCCGCGCAGACAACAAAATTTTAGAAATAATTTGTTTACCCGCACTAGGATTTTCTTCTAAAAATATTTCAAAGTTTTCTTTAAAAACTCGATAAACAGCTGATTGGGCTTCAGAGTTATTGAGTTTGGTCTTTGTTTGAGACTCAAACTGCAGATCATTAGAAGGCATTTTGACAAATACAACAGCAGTTAAGCCTTCTTTAATATCAGTAGCGATAAATTTCTCATTTTTCTTTAATAGTTCATGACTTTCTGCATAGTCGCGTAAACCACGGCTCAAAGCCATGGAAAATCCATTTACATGAGTTCCTCCATCTGGAGTTTTAATGACATTGACATAACTTTCCACTGTTTCACGATAAGAATCGTTATATTGCATGGAAACTTCTACGCCAATGCTTTTACCAGTTTCTTTGTCAGTCCAATCGCCTTGGGCATAAAAGACATCGTGAATTGGATCTTTACCTATATTTAAGTGAGAAACTAAAGATTTGATCCCGCCTTCAAAATAATAGTGTTTTTTAACATCCTCAATTTCATCATCTAAAACAAAATAAATTCCAGCCATCAGATAAGCTCGGTCTTTGAGAATTTGGACTATTTTTTTATGGCTAAATTTAGTGGTGGAAAAGATGCTTTCGTCTGGTACAAAATGGACAATAGTGCCATTGTCATATTCTAAAAATTTATCTAGTTGACGGGGAAAAAGTTTTTTGAGTTTAGCTTCAGTGATTTCTTGGACTGAATGATGGGGCGTGCCACGGCTGTAAGACTGATGATAGTATTTGTTATCACGTTTGGAAACTACTTGCATGAAGCCTGATAAGGCATTGACAGCAGAAGAACCAATTCCGTGTAGACCACCAGAGACTTTATAAGCATCGTTTTCAAATTTTCCTCCAGCATGGAGTTTGGTCATCACTACTTCTAAAGCAGAAACGCCTGCTTTTTCATGAATTTCAACTGGGATACCGCGACCATTATCGACCACAGTAATGCTTTGTTGACCAAGCTCAGCGGCTTCAGCCATCTCCTGCTCTTCTGCAGTTAAATGAGAGCGAAATAACTGAATTCTTTTCCCAAAGCCAGTAATAGCTTCATCAACAGAGTTGTCTAAAATTTCTTTAACTAAATGATGTAAACCTTTGCTGTCAGTTGAACCAATATACATGCCAGGACGTTTGCGAACTGGTTCCAGTCCTTCCAGCATTTTAATTTCTGAAGCTTGGTATTGATTTTTATTTTTTGCCATAAGATGATCTGTTCTAAACGGAGTTTCGTTGTTTGGTAAAATTAATTATTGCTGATTTTTTTTTGTATCATAGAAAGATTAATGGGTCAAAAAGAGATTTTTGCCATAAATTTAATGTTAACAGAAAAAAAATCGAAGTACAGACGATTCTTCGATAATTAGGCAGTTTAGAGCAGGAGTTTAAACTAATAACTATTATATACTAATAATAAAGAAGCTCAACTATAGACTAAACTTTGATTAAGCATGGCGTTTAATCTTAAAAAAACATTCTTCTAAGGAAAGTCTGACATTGAAATTATGTTGTAGTTCTGAATAAGTTTTTAACAAAAGTTGCTGGGCTGTGATTAAGCTTTTTTGCGCTGGCATGGTTTTTAATTTATGCAGTAAACCTGACACCAATTGTAGAGCCTCTGCTCTATCTTTGTACTGTTGAGCTAACTCAATTGCATCTGCATATTTCATTTGTTGAGGGTGAGTAATAAGTTTAAGTGCGTGGGCTAGATTGTCATCTGTTTTTTTTGTCTCGCTTGTTTTTTGGGTTAAATTAATGCTTAAGCATCTTGATTTTATGGTGGGTAAAATTTGTTGCGGATTTTGTGTGGTTAAAATTAAACGAGAATTTGGTGGTGGTTCTTCTATTATTTTGAGTAAGGCGTTTTGTGCTGCTGGTGATGCAGTTTCAACATTAAATAAAACAAAATACTGAGTTTGGCCATCGTAGCTGCCATAGCTGCTTTGTTGGATCAGTTCGCGGACTTGTTTGATTTTTAAGCTTTCTTCAGGGTTAAGAAACTGCAAATGTGTTGGGCGATTTTTTTCCAGTAAGTGGTTATCATCTAAAAATTTTTGAATTTTTTTTGTTGAATTTAATTGATTTTTAGCGGAAAATATTAATAATAATGAGCCTGAGTAGTCTTGAAGGTGAGTAGTATTTGAGCTGTTATTGTTGGTCATATCTGTTTCTGCTTTAAAAGTTGTCAGTATTATGTCATTATAGTAATTAGCATTGCAGGATTGTAGTGCTATGTACTATTGAAAAAATATGCCTGCCGCAAATTCTGATACCAATTTAAACCCGTCCATAGATTCTCAGCAAAAAAATGTTGTTGCTGATGTTAAAACAATAAATGCTAAAATTCCAGCTACAGGTAATTCTGATGATAAGGTTATTGCTTTAGATAAAAATGATCCAGTTCAGATTAAGGTGGCTCAGGATTTAGAGAATCAGATTAAAAAATTGAATGGACATGATAAACAACAATCAGCTGACGAACCGAGTAAAACTGTTAGAAATACTGGAGCTGTTGTCTCTTCAGATTTTGTTGAAGAACAGCCAATTCAAGTAAAAGCTGTTCAAGAGAATCATCAACCACAAACACAAGTTCAGACAACTGAGGGGAAACTTTCGCAACAATTACAATCACAACAACCACCTCAATCACAACAATCGCAGCTAGAGCAATCTCAAATCCAACAGTTGCAACCATCTCAGCAATCTCAGCAGCAGCACTCTTCCCCAGCTCCACTGCCAGAGAATTTGCAAAATTTACCAGGTTTATTAAAAATTCTTTTTCAGAATCAAGCTATTTCCGCGGATCAAGCTCAAGATTTAAACAACAAGTATTTGGCTACTGGTGAATCTTTAGAAAATTTATTAAAAAAAGATCAAGCAATTTCGGAAGTGGATTTGTATAAGGCTAAGGCTGCATATAATGATATCCCTTTTATTAATGTCAATCAGACGGGTCTTGCGCCGGAAGCTTTAGATAAAGTGGATGAAAGTGTGGCCAAACGTTATAAAATTTTACCTTTTGCGTTGGATCAAAATCAGAATATTTTGCAAGTTGCTATGGCGAATCCTCTGGACGTACAGGCAATTAGTTTTGTTGAACAGAAAACAGGTCTAAAATTGGAGGCACATTATGCTGTGCCTTCAGAATTGCAGCGAATTATTGCTCAGCGATATGCCCAAGATTTATCTTCTGATGTGACTGAAGCTTTACAAGATTCTAGTTTAATTAAGCAGCAGAAAGATCTTGACGTTACGGAAAGAGGAGGAATGGTGCGAGCAGCACCAATTAATAAAATTGTAAACACAATTTTAGATTATGCTTTAGAATCGCGCGCTTCTGATGTACATATTGAACCGCAGGTGCAAAAAACTAGAGTTCGTTATCGTATCGATGGTATTTTACAGGAAAAATTAGTTTTACCTAGTTCAGTGCATAGTGCTGTAGTATCGAGGATTAAAATTTTATCTGATTTAAAGATTGATGAAAAGCGGGTGCCTCAGGATGGCCGTTTTGATTACAAAGGCAAAAATCAGGAAGTTGATTTGCGTGTTTCTACTTGCCCGAGCATCCATGGGGAAAAAGTGGTGATGCGTCTGTTAAAGAAAAATGCTTCTGTGCCAGGGTTAAATGATTTGGGTTTAGGTGGTTTAGCTTTATCAGTAGTGCAAAAGGCAATAAAAATTCCGCATGGGATTGTTTTAGTGACAGGGCCTACAGGATCTGGTAAGACAACGAGTTTATACTCAATTCTGAATATTATTAATACTCCAAAAGTCAATATTATGACTTTGGAAGACCCAGTTGAGTATCAGATGAAGGGTGTCACTCAGGTGCAGACTAATCCTCAAGCAGGTCTGACTTTTGCTAATGGATTACGTTCATTCTTGCGCCAGGATCCTGATATTATTATGGTTGGTGAGATTCGTGACGCAGAAACTGCTGAATTGGCTGTGCAGGCTAGTTTAACTGGCCATTTAGTATTCTCCACTTTACATACTAACTCAGCTGCAGGGTCTTTACCGAGATTAATGGATATGGGGGTTGAGCCATTTTTGCTATCTTCTTCAATTATTATGGCTATGGGCCAGCGGGTTGTCAGATTAATTAATCCAGATTATAAAGAAGAATACAAACCTGATCAGGCTGTGATTGAAGATATTAAGCAAGTTTTAGGCCCTTATTTTGATAAATGGTGTCAAGATAAAAATAAAAAACCTGAAGATATAACTTTATTTAAAGCTAAAGAAGATCGTCCGCAAACAGAACCAGAATATAAAGGACGGATTGGTATCTTTGAAGTGATGGATATTACTGATGAATTAAAATCATTAATCAATAATTCAGCTAATGCAGATACTTTAGAAGATGCAGCTATGAAAAATGGAATGATGTTGATGAAACAAGATGGCTATGTAAAGGTTTTAGATGGTCTTACTACAATCGAAGAAGTGTTGCGGGTGGCTGAAGTAAAATAAAAATAGTAAAGTTATTCTGATTATACCCTGCTGCTTGCTGCGGGGAACAAATCAGAATGGGGATGCTAAGGGGAATCCCCTTAGTGGAGCTTCGGGGTTTAATACCCCGTAAGCTATAGGGGAGCAGATTTTGTCTTCTTTAGAAGACAAAACGCTGAGGGGCCTGTCCTTCAGCAATGAGCTCCTCTTTAGATTAATAGAATTGTGAATTTATTGCGCACTTTTGTGCTCTATTAGGATTTAAAAAATATGAATATTTTTAACTTACTAGATTATTTAATTGAAAATCAAGGCTCTGATATTCACGTTATTGTGGGGCATCAGCCGGTGGTTCGCGTTGATGGAGAATTGAGACCAGTAGAAACTGCTCCTGTCCTCTCCCCTGATGATGTACAGGCTTTAATTGATCCGCTTCTCACCCCAGAACAAAAAGAATTTGTACGGGTTAATAAAGAGTTAGATTTAGGATATCAATATGGAAAAAAAGGCCGTTTTAGAACTAATATTTATCATAGCCAAGGTCATTTGGCAGCTTGTTTGCGCTTAATTCCAACAGAAATCCGCACAATTGAGGAGCTTAATTTACCTTCTGTGTTGCATAAAATCACAGAGTGGCAACAGGGCTTTGTTTTAATTACTGGTCCAACAGGAGAGGGTAAATCAAGTACTTTGGCTGCAATAATTGATGAAATTAATAGGCAACGAGCTGAGCACATTGTGACTATAGAGGACCCAATTGAGTTTGTTTATGAACCCAAGCAAAGTATTATCTCACAGAGGCAATTGCACCGTGATACTCAGGATTGGAACGTAGCTTTGCGTTCTGTTTTGCGTGAAGATCCAGATATTATTTTGGTTGGAGAAATGCGAGATGCTGAAACTATGGGAGCAGCTATTACTGCTGCTGAGACTGGTCATTTAGTTTTTGCTACTTTGCATACATCGACTGCAGCTCAGACAATTGACCGGATTATTGATGTTTTTCCTTCTCACCAACAATCTCAGGTTAGGCAGCAGTTGGCAGCCAATGTGAAAGCAGTAGTCTCACAAAGATTGTTAAAAAGAATTCAAGGTGGAAGAGTTCCAGCTTTAGAGATTATGATCGCTAATAATGCTATTCGTAATTTAATTAGAGAAGAAAAAATTTATCAGATTGATAATGTGATCCAAACGGCAGCACAGGATGATATGATTTTAATGGAAAATTATTTGTTGCAGCTGGTACAAAAAGGAGCTGTGGCTCGAGATGTGGCTTTGCGACATTCTTTTAGGCCTCATGAATTAAGAAGATTAATGGGGATGTGAATAATGCCTAACTTACAAAAGTTGAGATAATAATCAATATGCCAATTTATAAATATACAGCCCGCAACGAGTATGGAGAAAAAGTGGCTGGAAAAGTTGAGGCTAAAGACCGTAATCAGGCTGCTTCGACTTTGATGAGTCGCAACTTGTTGTTGATTGATTTGAAATCAATGTCAGCAGCTTCTTTTTCAGGATTGCAGGCAAAATTGTTTGGTGTTTCTCAAGATGATATTGTGAATTTTACCCGACAACTAGCGACCATGATTAACGCTGGTCTGCCTTTAGCGACTGCTTTGGCTATTTTGCAGGATCAAACTAAGCCGGCCATGCAGACTTTGGTGACAAAAATTTTGAAAGATATTGAAAGTGGGCAGACTTTTGCTGAAGCTTTGGCTGAACACCCTAAAGTTTTTAGCCGTGTTTATATTCAGTTAGTCAGAGCTGGTGAGTTGGGTGGCGTTTTAGATCAAGTTTTGGATCGTTTGGCTGAAACTTTGGAAAAACAAAAGGATTTTCGTGAGAAAACTAAAGGGGCAATGATTTATCCAGTCATCGTTTTAATTGCCATGGTAGTGGTAGCCTTCATCATGATGGTATTTGTGATGCCAAAAATGACACAGATGTATCAAGATTTTGATGCTGAGTTACCTTTACCCACCAGACTTTTGATTGCCTTGTCAGATTTTAGTGCTAATTATTGGTGGGCTTTGTTGCTGATGGGAGGTGGAGGTGGTTTTGCGTTGCGAGTTTGGTCTCAAACTGAGATGGGTGAAAGAAAAATTGATCAATGGCTGATGAAAATTCCTCTGATTGGAATTTTGCGTAAAAAACTGATTTTGACTGAGTTTGCCCGAACTTTATCTTTGTTGTTAGGTTCAGGAGTGTCTTTACTTGAAGCTTTGGACATTGTTGGACGGGCGGTTGATAGTATAGCTTTTAGAGAAGTATTTTTAGGCGCTAAAGAAGAAGTAGAAAAAGGTGTTAGCCTCTCGCAGGCTTTAGAAGTATATGAAGTGGTGCCGCGGATTTTACCGCAGATGGTGGCTGTTGGTGAGGAAACTGGACGGATTGATGAGATTTTATTGAAACTGGCTGAGTATTATGAGCGGGAAAGTGAGTATGCTGTTAAAAATCTTACTACGGCTATGGAGCCAATTATTATGGCTATCTTGGGTGTGGGTGTAGGCGTGATGATTGTGGCAATTATTATGCCGATTTATAACTTGACGAATCAGTTTTAGCTGGCCGAGCTTAGTCAAGTGTTGGTTGTGGTTTTAGACAACTTTTTTCTCTGGCTCTTGCCAGCCAAGTAAGAATTGTTATAAAGTGATAATAAGACTATTATTTAAAATTAAGATAAACTAATTAAGCAGTAATAAAAGCAAAGGATTTTATGAAAAAAATCTTCACTCTTAAAAAACAGCGTGGTTTTACCATGATTGAGTTGTTGATTGTGATTACTATTTTAGGTATTTTAGCGGTGGCGGTTTTGTCTGCGATTAACCCAATTGAGCAGATTAATCGCGGCCGTGATACATCCAGTCAATCAGATGCTGAGCAGCTGTTGAGTGCGATTGAAAGATATAATGCATTTCAGGGGCACTTTCCTTGGCAGCTAGATGCTGATGAGACTCAGACTCATGTTTATGATAGTAGTGGTTATCCTGTAAAAGTAACAGCTTTAGCTCCTTGTTCTGATAACGATGCGGGTCAAAGTCGGGCTGATTGTTCTGATACTGATTGCCCGATTTTAGATCGGTTAGCTACAGGGGATGAAACAATTACTAGTTGTAATGGTTCTCAAGAAATTAAAGCAAGTTTTGTAACCAGATTAGTAGATACAGATACAAGAAGTTTGTTCGTTTATCATAGTGGGGACACAGGAGCTAGTACTTATGTTTGTTTTATCCCTCAATCAGGGGCATTTGAAGATGATGCTACTGAAAGATGCGAGGGGACTGATGGTCTGCCTGAAGATGTTACAACTGATGCTGAAGCATTTATTTGTGAAGGAACCGGTAGAGCTGTTGATGATTCTCCAGACACCCCGATGGTTTGTCTCCCATAAGTTTATTAAAAAGAATCTAAAGCCTCTCCGTTTGGGGAGGCTTTTTTTTTAGAATAAGCAAATTTTTATTCGTGAATTTATTAAAAAAGCCTTCTAACTTTTATTGTTTTGATAAATTTTTTGATTATGGCTGGGCTCAACCCAGCTTTTCTGTTATTCTATTTTTATGCTTTATTTAATAGCAGTTTTTCTTTTTGTTTTTGGCTGCATGATGGGTAGTTTTTTTGGCGTGATTTTGTACCGCTATTGCCAGGAAGATTGGAGCTGGTGGCAGGGGCGGTCCAAATGCGATCACTGTGGCCAGCAGCTTGCTTGGTTTGATAATATTCCTCTACTCTCTTTTTTGTTGCTCAAAGGTCGATGTAGAGCTTGTAAGAAAAAGATTGATCCAGCATATTTTTTTATTGAGTTGGGGACTGGAATTTTTTTGCCTTTTGCTTTTTTAATTTTGTATCGATTGCTGCCAACAGCATCTTGGTTTGAGTATGCTTTTTGGATGGTGACCAGTTTGATGATGTGGCTGATTTTTTTATTTGACGTTTTTTTTATGATTATTCCTGACAAGTTAGTGATTGTGTTTTATTTTTTTGCTACTGGGTTTCTGCTTTGGCAGGCGCAGCAAAATTGGCAAAATTATCAGCTCTTCCCTACTCTGATAGTATTCTTGGTAGTGGAATTAGTGTTTTTTTCTTTATGGTGGGGAACGAAAAAAAAGGGATTTGGAGATGGGGATGTTAAGCTGATAGGGCCGCTAATTTTACTGATGGGATATCCAGAATCAATAGTCGGGGTATTTTTAGCCTTTATCTTAGGAGCGGTTTACGGCATACTATTAATGATATTTAAAAATAAAACTATGAAGCAGGCAGTGCCTTTTGGCCCTTTTTTGTTGCTTGGTACTTGGTTAGCCTTGCTGTGGGGGCAGGAAATTTGGCTGGCTTATTGGCGATTAATTATTTAGTCAAGTGAGGCGACTCCTAGGGAAAAATAAAATATGAGAATTATCAAAGCTATTTTAAAATCTTTAATCGTTTTAGGAATTATCGGTTTAATTGTAGGATTAATTGGGCGTGAAGTTTTGCTCTTTTTTGCTCTGCGTCAGGTTAAGAGCTCTTTGAAACATATTACTAACATTGATCGTGATCAAGTGTATGCAGCTCAGTGTATGAGCAAGGGTAGTACTCAGGATGTGACTGGAAAAGTTCATCATTCACAACTAAGGTTTATTGATGATTCCCAATATGTGACTGAGGTAATCTGTAATGGATTTGATTTTTCGCCAATTGAAATTGATCAGGTAAAATTGATGCCTTTGGTAGAACGACAGTCAGGTCATTCTGGTTTGATGTTGGGGCTTGATACAGCTGTTAATGTTGAGTGCGTGGGGCGCACCGCTGCGGTTCGTTTTAAAGATACTTTTTTAGACACAGAATACCAGTCAGTTAAAATTGAAAAAGGGGCTGGGCCCAAAACAGAATGTGAGGCTTTTGGTTATCAATGTTGTGATCATAAATATCAAGCTGGTGTTAATGGTCAGGTAACCAACGTTAATGATTGTCCTGATTCTTGTTTTTACGAATGCCAAGATAGACCTTTGGTATTAAATTTTACTACAATCCCCTACTCTCAAAGTCTTAGTCGCAGTTTAACTATAAAAAATAATCAAGAAGTTACTTTTAATTATTTAGTTAGCCCAACACAAGATGATAGTTTTGCTGGGGCAGTGATTGAAACAGAGTTTGATAATCCTATTGAGGAATATTTGTATAAAATTTCCAGCTTTTTTGATCAACAAAATGGTGATCAAAATCAAGTTGAAGTAATTTTAGATTTTGGTGATGGTCAGCAAGAAAAATTAATGACTTTGCAAGATTCAACTGCCCACACCTATTCATGTACAACTAATAAATGTGAGTTTACTGCTAGTTTATCAGTCAAAAATGCTCAAGATATTAAATCATATCAAGATGTGCATTCACAGGTGAAAATTAATGTTACACCATAGTCAGTTTTTTAATCTGCTCTGCTTGCTCTTGAGATTAATTTGCTTTAGACTGAGATTATGAATAAAAAAATTTTGCCAAATTTAATCAAAAATCGATCTAATAAATCTGGTTTAGGTTTTACTTTATTAGAATTGCTTGTAGTTATTTCAGTAATTGGCATCTTGATAGCTATTATGGCGATTTCTTTTTCCACTGTTCAACAAAAAACTCGTGATGCACGCCGTAAGGAGGATATTAAAAGTATTCGTGATGGATTTGAACAATATTATTCTAAGGAGAATACTTATAGCACTGATTCTAGCTGTACGGCTATGTATGAAGATTCAGATATTTTCCCTAGTGGTGAGGCTCCTACTGATCCCAAAAGTACAGGATCCTATGTTTACAGTTGTGCAGCCTTTGGTGATGATGGCTATTGTGTTTGTGCTTATTTAGAAAGTGCAGTCGGTAATTCTGCTAATGCTTCTTGTACCAGTTGGCAAGAAAATGGCGATTATTTTTGTTTAACTAATTTACAATAATTTGATTGTCATATGAAAAAAAATAATTTTTCGAAAAACAAAGGTTTTACTATGATCGAATTGTTGGTTGTAGCTACAATTATTATTGTTTTGACTACGATTGGAATTATTAGTTATCGTCAAGCTGGGATTAGCAGTCGGGACGGTAAGCGTAAGACTGATTTGCAAGTTTTACGGCAAGCGCTCATGCTTTATAAAGCAGACAACGGCTGTTTCCCTGAGGGGACTAGTTATAGTAACATGCTGACTGAAATTAGTGACTATCTGGCTGATTCAGATATAAATATTAGTGATCCTACTGATGAAACCCCTCATGTTTATTCTTATGCCGGAACAGGAACACAAACGTGTGATGATGCTTCGGATGGGGCTTTAGATTTCACCTTGCAAGCAGTTTTGGAAAAAGATGATTCTACTTATTCACTTACCAGCCCCTAATTTATGAGGCATTATTTTGACCTGAAAAAAAAGAATTTAGGTTTTACCTTAGTAGAGCTATTAATTGCGGTAAGTTTAAGTTTACTTTTAGTGGTTTTAGGTTTACCTGCATACTTAGATTTTAATGATCGTCGACAGGTTATTGAAAATAAACAACGATTGGAAACAGCAATTCAAGATATTATTAATATTACTGATAAAGGTGAAATAGTACGTTGTCAGCAGTTGCTTGGTTATAATTTTTGGGCTAGTCTTGATGGAGATAAAGTATACATTAAGGAAAATTGTTTAGAGGATGATTATGAAGCTACAGTAGAAGATATTGAAGGAAAGCCGGCTTTTTATGATTTAACTAATGATGTTGTAATAGAGAATCCTCAGAACTTTGATTTTTTTGTTGATGCTTTAAAAAAAAGAATTACCGATAATAGTGGCGGGAATGGTCCTTGGGTAATATCTTTATCTGTCGATGAGGGGCGATCTTTTCAATTTGAACTTAATGCTAGTGGAGCTATGAGTAGTGGTGATTGGGAAGAATAGACTTGTTGTGAAATAAGAACTTTGTACTCTTTGTTACTACTTTTCTTATTTCGTAACAAGTCTAATAAATTAGGTAAAGATTGAATATGAACAAAATTATTTTTAAAAAAAAGATTGATAAATCGGGATTTTCATTAATAGAAATTCTTTTTGCTTCTTTAGTGGTGGCTATGACTTTAACAGCTATTGCAGCTTCACTTTCTTATTCAATTAATTTAAATAATCAATCTAATTATCGGGCTATTGCAATCGATAAAGCTCAAGAAGGTTTAGATTTTTTTAAACGAGAGCGAGTGACTTTAGGTTGGAGTGAATTCCAAGAGAATTTATCTAATGAAACAGGTAGCTCTCGGATTGAAGAAGAATATTGTGTTGCTTCAATTCCTTCTCCTTCAGATCTGCCAGATACAATTGCTTTTTCATTTTTGGTTTCTGGTCAATGTTCTGATTATGATTTAGACGTACAGGGAGCTGGAGTGAATTTTAAAAGAAATGTAACTGTTTCTTTAGTGCCGGGTGATATTGATGAGGAGATTGTGATTACTGTGACTGTTAGCTGGCCAAGTCGTTTGGGATCTGATCCTGATTATAATACTGTCGAATTAAGTCAAGAATTTCATCGCTGGTAATTATTCATAACTTACTGACATTTTTTGTAAATAGATACGCGAATTTATATTATTTCAATATAGTTGTTACGAAATAAAAATAGATTGATTAGTGATAAATTCTCACTTCGATACCTCCTTTTTCGAAGAAAAAGGAGCAGTAGCGAAGAGTGC
>Ga0272443_10003396_pt1 | contig 18778 bp, 16 predicted proteins | sample SSMAcet12_FD_193581 | JGI IMG/M metagenome (GOLD analysis project Ga0272443, IMG submission 193581) | Marine sediment archaeal communities from Little Sippewissett salt marsh, Falmouth, MA, United States - SSM-Acet-12 | ecosystem: Environmental > Aquatic > Marine > Wetlands > Sediment ... | reverse complement strand
TTGCGTGGTATAATTTTTTCGCATAATAAAAAACCTCCCTGTAATATTTTGTGGTGTTCCATTATATAGGGAGGTTTTTATTTTTTCAATTCTTTTCTCGCCACCTGTACAGGAATACTGTTGCCGTTGGGTCCACCTCAAACCCGTCGCCGTTGCCGTTCTTTTAAGCTTTCAGCGTATACGAGTTGTGTTTTATTAATGTGTAAATAAAATAACTATGGTATAATATTCCGAAGATTTATTCTGGTGATAATATAAACTTAAAACTATTAGCGAGTTTACATTACGTTTAATATAAAGTGATTATTTATCCTGATAATCTTCAAAATGTACTGAATCCTCAATAGTAAAAAGAGTTAAGCCCAGCGAAAATAGTAAAGAAATCAAACTGGATTTAATCCAGTTTTTAAGGATTTGAGCGTTCTTATGAAAAAACCGGGTTTTTCTTTAATGGAAATATTAATAGGTATGATGATTTTTACAATTGGATTGTTCTTAATATTTGTTATCCCTTCTTCTATAGTAAGAGAATCAAAAGAAATCTCATGCAAAATGAATTTGTATCAAGTGGCCGTTAATGAAGCAGAGAATTTGATTTCAATTCCGCGGGATTCCGAAAAGTTAACAGCAGGAAGTACATATACATATACATGTTTTTGTAATGATGGGACTTATACAGGAATATATGAAATCAAAACAATGGACATTCAAGTCATGAAACTAGTTAAAGTGAATGATGTTCTAGATCCTAATGAGTCGACAACAACCACAATGAGTATTAAATATGCAAGTATTACTTTTTTGGATTCATCGGGAGATTATTCGGTTTCATTCAAAATCATCCCTAAAAATTAACGGTGATCTATGAGAAAAGATGGTTTTACGCTAATTGAAATGATTCTTGTATTATCAATAATTGCGTTAATAGCTACCGTTTCATTAACAGCTATTCGCTCAATATTAAAGAATATTGAGATAGAATCCACTGTAATTAATGCCACTCAAGGGATTTTGTTAACGTTAAACAAAGCCAGGCTTGAGAGTGTGATTAATGAGACTTATGTACCGGTTGTTTATGAAAATAATGTTCTAACCTATGATTCGAGTGATATCAGAGCATACTCTCTAACCGATAAGGTATCCTTACATGCTACACCGAATTTAAGTCAAAGTCCCTTTACACCATCAGCTACTATGGGATTTTATTTAGGTTTTTTTGTGGAAGAAGCTACTTCGAATTTGATTTTAAAAAATGAACTGAATTTTCTGTTGATATCTAATGAGAACGATGCAATCAGAAGGGAAATCATTATTGAAAAAGGTTTGCCGAGGGCTTTAGAGGATTAGTATGTTTAGAAGAGATGGTACTACATTAATTGAATTGATTATTGTAATGCTTATTTCAATCATATTCCTTAGTGCTGTTTATATGGGGATAGACGTAGTTGTTCAATCTCTGAAATATTCAAAAGAGGTTATTCTGAAAATGTATCATCAGAATCAGATAGAGATTTCATTGGAAATTATCAATAAGGAGATTCAAAATGCGGGGAGTATGGTGAGTGTTGTTCGAAACCTGGATACGTTTAAAACAAAAACAGGTGATGGCAATTTATCAAGAGGAATCCTTTCTGAAACCGGAAATGAATTTTACGTACAATATGGAGTCACATATAATTTCGCATTAAAAGATACTGAAAGCGGGACTTATGTGAAAATAATCAAAAGTGCTCCTGAACCGCCAACCATCTCCTATGATTCCAAAATTTTTTGGCAAGCACTCACATCAGAAGGATTCAAAGAATCTAGCGCTAAGACCATAAACCTTCTGGAAGCCTCATTGACTAATTTAACCAATCATAGATACAGTGTAACTGGAGATGTTGATACTTTTGTCTTTTTTGTCTATACTCCGGAACTATTAGACAAGGTTTTATTGATCAATTCCAAACCTTATTTTGGAGAGCAGGTAGCTCAATCAGTATTTACATACACAGACAAGACACTTAAAATGAGTAAATATTTGCCTTTTGTAGATGAAACGATTGAAGCAATACTTTTAAAAAATTTAGAAAGCTTCGAATTTTTCTTTGGGATTAACGAATCGACTGATATTAGTTATAAAGATGCAGATTATCTATCTGAAAACCCCATATACTGGGAAAATCTTAGAACATTAAAAATTTCATTTACAACAAAAATACCAGAAACAGATGAGATTATTAAGACAGAAAAGATATTCTGGCTTCCGGAAAGTGACGTTGAGGGTGATAGCTGATGAAAAGAGAAGGATTTATCATTCCATTAGCTCTTATTTTTATTGTTTTTGCCATGGTTGTTTCAGTTTTCCTGGCCAGTACATCTGGCCATCTGTTTAGGACTTCAAAAGACATCGATGATAATTTGATAAAGAAATATGAAAAATTGGCATTTATATCAGCTTTAAATTCCTGGGAGAAGTTTTTAAAAGAGAATCCCGTTTGGGATGAACATCACTTAGAGGAAGTGAGTGGATCAAATTCAACTATTACTAAAACTGAAATCATTATCCCTAATATAAATTCAGAAAATTTTTTTACTGTAAAAATGATGCTATTTTTAGATAATGAAGAATATGAGTATACAATTTCATCAACATCAGCCTATTACGATCCGGAACAATTCACTATAGAATTTTCAGCAAGTCCAACAGAAGAAAATTTGGGTGTGACATTTACTTATTAATAAATGAGGTGTTTAAAAATGAAAAAAGTAATATTTCTCACAATCTTTATCCTATTGTTTTCTTTAACTTTTGCCGAAACAGAACCTTCAACAAGTACATATAGAATAGAACTGAGAAATTCTAATTCATGGGGATACTTGTCTTATACCAACCTTGTTATTTCTGAAGATGCTACAGCCATGTACATGCAAAAAAAGTTTTCAGGGATTTTAGAGGGAACACTAAAACAACCTATGGGTGATGATACCATAATGGGTGCATATGCTTATGATGTAGATGGAGACAGAAAAAGTGATTTGATAACCATGGATGGTTATGGAAAAGTTCATATTTTTAAAAATATTTCAGATGGAGACGAGTATCAACAAATACGAGAATACAATGTCTTTAGAAATCAGAATCAATATGGTTATGGTTCGGGAACTCTTGGGGATTTTGATGGGGATGGAAAGATGGATCTATTTTATATTAATATGAAAAAAGAAGCTGCTTTCATCTCAGATGTAATTACAGGTTCGGGAACAATAACGATTGCAACTAATGTTGGGAATAACGGGAATTTAGGCTCAAACTATAATTCAGGAACCTGGGATTCACAATCAATGACTACAGTAAATTTGGATATGGGAACGGACAAATATCCTGAAGTGCTATATATTACAACAGGTGGCTATGTCTATTCGTTGGATAATCAAGCGTCGGATACGGTTAGATTCTTTAACGATGGTGCCAATTTTAACGATGTCAACAAAACGCTTCTGTTTTATGATGCTGATCTTTTTTATAATACCGGAAATAAAAATGATAACGGTGGCAGTCATGCCGGAGTTATTGATAAAGGAGATTTTAATTCAGATGGCATTCCCGACTTGGTATGTGGAAATTCAAACAGAATGGGAGTCTATTTATATTTAGGAACAGAAAATTCTGAAACTCAAAGAATTGAATATAGTGTTGAAGATAAAATTACACTGATAAATGATAATGGGGAGTTGAATGATTTAATAGACTTACCGGAAGGAACAAAAGAACCCAAAGAATATGGTACAGGCTCTGATGGGGATGGATTTTCACCCACAGTTTTAAGAATCAGTAATACGATTTTTCCTTCAGTTACAGGAGATTCCTTGCCGGATATTATCATAGGAACCGACAAGCACAGAAATAATGATGGTTATGGTCGTACAATCTATGCTATAAACAATGTTAAAATTAATGAGGAAGGACAAATTGAATTAGCAACGGTTCGGGAACTGTATGGTGGTGGAAATGGGTTGGATTTAGATGCCGGTACTTTGGGTGATCTTAATGCAGATGGCTATGACGACATCATTTTTACAGATGGGAATGCCAGTGGAGATTTTATCATAAGAAAATCAGAAGTATATGATTACTATAATAATTATGCAAAATTTTTGTCTAAAACGATGGATATTATAGACCCAGTCTATAGAAACAGTATTGAAAACGGAATCTTTACAAAAAGTGCAACCGTAACAATTACTATTCCCACTGGTATAAAAGGAACATTATATGGAAAAATGCTTCAAGGTCCACCCAAACGGAATGATACTTTAGATTTGAAAACTGAATCTCAAACCTCGAGCTATGTTCAAACTAGAAGTATTCAAAACACCAATAATCAGATAATAACAATGTTTTTCTCCTTTGGTAAAGCAAGACCAAAACCTCAGTTTTTGTTTGAATTTTACGGTGAAGATGGACAACCGTTGAATCCTTTTACCGTATCAAAGATTGATATAGATTTAGGTTTATCAGATGAAATAACTTTGGTGATATCCAATATTTCTTGGCAAAAGAATTGACAACATTAATGAACAAGAGCACCAAAACGGTGCTCTTGTTTTAAGAAAAAGTTGATTATTGAAGAGAAAAAAAATATTACAAAAATAATGGAGAATCAATCTGATTCCCCATTATTTTTATTTGCATATCATTAGATGTAAGTTATAGATATAAGAAAACTTATTGCAAAGTAAAATCAGGATTTCCCTGCATTTCCAGGAATTTGACTAACATGAATTTGGAAACATTTACATTACCACCGATTATAACTTTCGCGTTTGGAGCACAAATAACGCCTTTTATGATCATCGTGCCGTTTAACCTAAGTTCAGTAGCATTTGGAGCATATAGCATACCGTCTATAACATTGGTTCCTGCATAATGAATGGTATAACTTTCATCTATAACATCACCGGGATTATTCTGGAAAAAACAGCTGGGAATGTTAAAATTTTCAAGAACTACACTGCCGTTATTATGGGCATCCGCCTGTGCAATTGTGTATCCTGTGAGATTGTTAATGATCATGTCTCCATTAAAATCATAAGCATTTCCTTTTATTGTCAATTCTTTGGTTTCATGAATTGCAATATTTCCGTTGATTGTTATACTACCTCTTAAATCGTATCCTTCTCTGGTAAAGAAAACCCAATCAAATTCTTCAAATGGCTGAGGAATGTTTGGAATAGGAATATCAACGACTTCATATTTAATCTTTCCGTTGTATAATATGTCAATGCTTTTTCCAATGACTGTTCCTTGGACTTCACCGCTATTAGTAATTGTTATATCAGCAAAAGGCCCATAAACAAACCTGGATGCCATACCTGCCCCGGATACAGTTACTTGAGAATGCAACGAAACAAGTCCGCGGACGCTTGAAGATCCTCCAATTCTAATAGGTGCTTGTTTCACATACATTAAACCTGAAAAATGAAACTGAGGCCAACCAGCCATAGCATTGGTCCCATTATAGAATAAAAACAAGTTTTCATCAAAAATAATTTCGTTACCATCAGCATCATATAATAAGATTTTTGCATCACTACTCAATTCTAAAGTATCATTCACAAGAAAAAATACTCTTCCTTCACCATGTCTTCGAACCCTTAAATCATATGAACCACCGGAACCAGCCACCTTAAAACTATTGGCATTAATAATAATATCCTCATCATATACGTCTATCGATAATTGACTCAAGATTGTAAAACTATTATAAAATCCAGTGTCTGAAGTGCTAATTGCAAATGGTCCTCCATTCCAACCAGCTACATAAGAATTTTTTATAGGAAGTCCTAACACACCTGTTTGTTCAAAAGCGAGCCAACTAGGTACTAAAAAACTTTGGATTGAATCTAAAACATGGGCATTGTTTCTTAAACACTCTAATCTGGCAACACCTTGTGGTCCTGCATGAGCACCGCCCACTAACAATGTAGGGCTTGCTCCAGGACCGAAATAAAAACTGTCACATGGGGAAATAACCGATTGATCGCCTCCTTCAAGAAAAACAGGATAGTCTCCGTTTATCATCCCATTGGCATTTGTACCAACACGCCCGCTAAAATTGCCAAGGGGGCTGTCCCTCTGTTTATAGACTTTCAACAATAATGAAAATATTAGAACCACACGGTAAGACTTTAGTTGTTATTGATAAACAGTAACTTGAAAAAGTGGAAGCAAAGGATTTAATAGAGGCGTTTACAGGTACACACAAGACGCAAACAGAACCATCGCCGTTGATGCGTATTTTGCTTAACACAACGTGTTGACAATGACAACACAAAAATGATTTGATTTACAGGGTGATAAAATGGAAAAAACAGAAACCTTACATATTCGAATCGAACCAGAAATTAAAAAAAAGGCAGAAGAAACACTTAGAAGTCTTGGAATGACAACCACAGAGGCTATCAATATATATCTTCATCAAATAATTCTCAATCAAGGCTTGCCTTTTGAGGTAAAATTACCAAAACCGAATCCAAAAACCATGCAAGCCATGAAAGAAGCACTTGTTTTAGATAAAAAAACAAAAACTTATGATGATGTTACCTCATTAATGGAAGACTTGGATTCTTGACTTACAAGTTAAAATATACCGCTCAATGATCATCAATTTACGGGGAATTTTACGGGTTTTAGAGAATGCCAATTAAAGCCTGATTGGTTCTTAATTTATCATAAAGACAAAAAAACAAAAACCATAACTTTGACAAGAATAGGCAGTCATTCGGATTTGTTTTAAAAGTTACAATAAGGATCAAAATTAAAATGAGACTCGAACATTCGTTTTCTCTCCTCAAAAAAATAGTCTGCGTTTAGCAAACAGAACTGGTGTGGACCTCAAACCGTCCTCGTTGCTTTATTTCCCTTAAATTGAAAAGAGTTATGGGAAAACAAATCAAAAAAAGGAAGGCTTTTTAAGTCTTCCTTTAGAAAAATTCTTTAGAGATTTAATCGCAATTCAAAAATCTATGAAACAAAAAACCTTTGAGGAAAAATGTATATAGGGAGATAATTTCGTGCTTTATTTTCCCTTGTTATCTTTACTCAAGAGCTGTAATACTACCATTTTTCATATCCAAGAAATTAATATACATACCCTTTGTTGCAATATCCGCTTGGCCGTTTTGTTTCAATGTAGCTTTAGGGGCACAGATATTTCCGTTAATTGTTGCCTGCCCATTGAATTGGAACAGGGTCACCTCGGGTATTATGATATTACCGTTTACGGTTGTATTTCCGTTTAAGTGAATATGAGTGGCATTAGCAGCAATAATATTCCCATTTATAACAGCATGGGCATCTATTTGAATTCGATCGGCATTTGGAACACAAAGATCACCATTAATTGTCTCATGGGATGTAATATGAACAAATTCATCATCATCATATGGGGTACCGCTTTGGGTGCAGCCGCTATTACATACAGGTAATTCGAAATCTAATAGATATGCATCGTATTCATCTCCGTTATGATCATCTATTTCATTTATTGTATGACCAAACATTAATCCATCTTGGTGAACAATAATGTCTCCATTGATGGTTGTATGATTTTTCACTTCTACTGTTCTGGTTTCATAGACCGCTATTCCACCGTTAATGACGATGTTATTGCTCAGATCATATCCTGTTTTTGTTAAAATGAACCAGTCTCCGGAACCTGAATTGAACTTTGCTTTTATGGTTACATCCTCTTCTGGCATTTCAAAAGTATACGCTGTCTCATCACTTAATAAATTATCATCTTCATCATACCATCCATCAAAACTATAGGAATCATTGGCAGCTGCATCTAATTCAACTGACTCTCCAGCAATATATTTACCACCTCCTGTAACAATACCGCCTGCTTGTGGGTCTCTTATTATTTCAAGATTATACAGTTTATTAAAGTTTGCTGTTAAGGTCATATCTTCATCTGTCATAGTATACTCAAAGTCTTCTGTTTCGGAAACAATGTTGCCATCTTGGTCTGTCCAGTTTACAAATTCATAATCATCTGCAGAATAATCACATGTAATTTCTACGATTTCACCGGGTGAATATTCTCCTCCTCCTGTCAAAGTTGCTGCGCCTTCTTGATTGGGTTGTAAAGTAAGAGTATATGTCTCATTCCCGATAATAGGTTGAGGAATAGTTGGCTTTACGATTTCCAATATTGGGGGACCTTCTATAGTAACAACATTATCAATGATGACTCTGTCTCCTATAAAAGAACCTACATAATGTCCTGTATTTCCAAATGTTATCAGTGCTTTTGGGGCATAGATATAGTGGAAAGAATTTACATTTGTCACGTTTACATTACTTCCGCCGGTTACGATTCCGTCATTTATTTTTCCAGTATTTCCTACAGTGATATCAGCTAACTTCGCATAAATAGAATCAAGAGCGATTTGTCCACTTGGAGAGAAGTTGATTTCTTTGTCTGAAATAGACAGTATATTCTTGACTCCTCCGCTGCCCGTTAAGTTGACTTTTGCATCCAAAGAATAAACGGTTCCATAAAGACTTGCTGAACCTGAAATATTGAGATCATTGCTTCCTGTATAAAAAAAGTGAGTATTTTCGGCTAATCCTGAATTGCCTATTTGACTTGATGAGCCGATTGTTGATGAATTGTTGACAAAGAAAAAGACTCTTCCGGGATTTGCTACCGTTGATTCAATTTTTATTCTTCCGGAAATTGAGAGATTGTCAATTTTTAATACTAAATCATCCTCGCCCACTCTTAAAGTGATTTCTCTGTTTGAATTTATTGTGATGTTGTTATAGTAACCGTTTTCTTCAATGATGATATTGGAATCCCAAGTAGTGATTAAGTCTTCTTTTTCCTCTAACTGATTAAGTACAGAAGGATAAAAATGCTCCGGTGTTAAAGGAAATCCTATTGAAGGATCGTTGAAATTTACACGTTGTGTCAACTTATGGAACCCATCAGCCATTAATTTTTCATAGAATGATTTTTTTGGCTCTCCCTGATCAGCCCACCAATCTCGAGTACCTAAAACACCTTGTATTACTTGTGAAGCAATAGCACCTGGACCAATATAAAAACTATCATTATAAATATTTGGATTATTGGTTATAACGACTTTGTTTTGTGGTGAACTATTCGATCCAATAGACCAACCGGGAGTCCCTCTTAAAGTGGCGGTGTTGTTGATTGCAATATTTCCGTTCACTGCGAATAAAACCCAATATATGCTGTCCCCAGGATAATTGGGATCAGTAGGGATCCATGGACCATCACCGGGATCATCTGGATTCTCAACAATATCAGGAAAAGCACCAGCTTTTTCTCCTTCTGAAGACCTATACCAATAGTAATTTTCTGAATCGGCAAAAATTACTAATGAGACAAAGATAACTAAAAATATAAGTAAAATATTTTTCTTCATTTTTCTCATCTCCTTTTTTTGCTTAATTTAGTATTGTACAACAATTCCATAGTTTTCATCATCATCTTTATGTTTAGTAAATAATTCAATGAAATCAAATGTTCCACTTTGTGTTTGCACTCCTGTTGCTGCTACAGATGCGGTTGCTGGGAAAGTTAAAGGAATACTGTTAGGATTTTTAACAAGTCCTTCTGATAAAGTAAAAAGAAAATCATTCGTTGATGGTGACTGTATATTATCAAAAGAATAATTAGTGTCAATATAGTCAGATGCATTCTTTAATGACATAACGATTATTCTTCTGTATTGTAATTCCCTTCCTTCATCCATAACAATAATATTTTTATACAAATTTGACGAAATATTGGAGATGACCATAGCAGCGATCAGTGAAAATATTAACATAATTAAAGCGATACCAATACTCATGAGTCCATTTCTGTTCTTCATCTTTTCGCCTTTCATTGAGTTTTTAGAAACTTTCTGCTTACTGTCAAAGATGCTTCTTTTGTATTGTTTTTTAAAAAACCTTGATATATGCCTGGAACTAAATAAGAAATTGTAGCAACATATAGATCACTCGTTTCTGTAGCTTTAAAATCTATTATATTATCCATGAGGGCTATTTCATATTCACTCCCAATAGTTGGAATGGTTTTTTTTACTGTTAATTTTGTTGATTCATTAGATGTGCTAGGTGCTTTTTTAGCTATTGTGGACTTATAGATCATTTCTCCAGCCCATTTTTCAGTATCAGTTGGTTGAAGTAATATTTGTGTTGAGCTCAGTGAATCATAAGCTTTCTCCCGTAATAGAAGAGAGACATAGGTTGCAGGAGTACTACTGGTAGTAAACATTATAAAAGTTCCTGACGCGTTTTTAATGGTTACTGTAGAGGTTGAAATTTCTGTGAATAAAAGAGATGCCACTTGAGTTGTTTGAATATCATCATAAGTTAAAACCCATCTGTTCGTTAGAGAACCTGGGATATTGGCAGGATATAAAGGGAAAAAGGTGGTTTCCGTTGAATAGGTAGATTCTATATTTGGGTATTTATCTTTATCTTTTTTTGTCAGAATGATTTGTTCAGCTAAGGCGTATTGAACAGTTATTGTGGACTCTTCAATGTTAATGGATTTATTAGGATCAAACCCATCTAGTTTTTTTATAACTTTTCCCATACTCCCTGCATACATGAGTTCTTTTTCCAACATTTCAAAGAAATTATCCACGTTCGCCTGAGCATAAGTTTTTGCTGCTAGTTCACGGTTGAAATTGTAAGCATCATAGGTGACGTTGAACATGTTGAAAACCATCATGATAAAAAAACCCATCATGACCAATACAACGATTAATTCTATTAAGGTTGTGGCAACTCTTCTTTTTAGTTTTTTTCTCATGGTTAAAACTCCACTGTTGGTAACCCTTGATTGATCGTCAGAGTACCCAGTACGGTTGTTGTATCGCTAACTTTTACTAATAATCGGAAATTGTCCTCTATCTCATAATAGTTAATTTTTTCTTCTAAAAACATACCTAAAAGATATAAATATGAAAAAGTTGCTTCTGGTGTTATATCTAATTCCAATTTTGTTCTTACACCTTCGGGAAGATTGTAATAAATGGTATCCGTAGCTGTCGATCCTGTGAATTTTAAGGAAGTATCTGATTCTTTTGAAAATTCATATTTATTTTCTTTTGATATGCTTTTGGAACGAGCATCTGCAAAAAATTGTCTTAAACCATTCATCGCGCTTTCCACTGTTGAAGCTTGTTCGATTTTCATCACGTTGTTGTAAATCGCAGGGATGGAGATACCTGCAATTGCTGCGATGATTGCCAGAGATATTAGGATTTCGATGAGTGTAAAGCCGTTTTTTTTCATGATTTTGTCCTTTTTTACGGTTGCTGTGGTATCACAAGTAACTGGATTTTGTATTTATCTGCTTCATCCTTAAGTTTAACAGTCAGTGTTGCTGCTGTTATGTCTTGACCGAAAAAGTTGGTGATGGTTGTTGGACTTGTCTCAACTGTAAAGGTTAGAAGAAAATCATTATCATCAATAATATGATCTTTTGAGTAGCCTGTGTCAGAAAATAATAATGTCGACGTCGCAAGCTGTTCTTCCGCATACGAATACGCCAAATCGTATATATGCGTTTTTATCACCGCTTGTTTTTTTAGTTGGTTGACTTGGGATGAGGCCAAGACGGAGATTGAGATGGCGATGATAATGATTAAAAAAGCTATGAGTATTTCTACCAGTGAATCTGCACGACGTTTTTTCATGTTTTTCCTCTTTTTTATTGCGTTTGAATGAGAATAGATATGGATATATTATTATACCACTTATGAGACGTATAATAAAACAATATAGTTTATTGTGTTTTTTGTCTTATAGCCGTAATTTATTTGTGAAGTTTTTTGGAGTAATTTTACTTTTTATTCCTCGCTCGCTTTCGTATACATAAACAGCAGGTTCAATATTAATCCTACAATAACGGCCAGCCCGATGCCTTCAAGCGTGAAGGTTCCCAGTTGGAGTTTGGCACCTCCCAGGCTTAAAACGAGCATAACTGCTATGATGACGAGATTTTTTCCATCTACTTTGATTTGGTTGTCTACCAAAGTTTTCAGACCCACGGCGGCTATCATTCCGAATAAAAGGATCTCTATTCCGCCCATGACGGCTGTTGGGATAGAGCTGATGATGAAACCTACTTTTGGAACAAAGGAAAGGATGATGGCAATCACGGCGGCAATACGCATGACAACGGGGTTGTACACTTTTGTGATGGCCAGTACGCCGGTGTTTTCGGAATAGGTTGTGTAGGCCGGGGCACCAACGAATCCACCTAGAATAGTGCCGATACCATCGCCCATGAGAGTTTTGTCAATCCCGGGATCTTTGTAAAATTTCTTTCCTGCAACAGCGGATACGGCGTAGACATCTGCAATACTTTCAACAGCGGCTGCCAAGGCCACCGGTACGATTAATGAGATGGCGTGGAGTGAGAATTTGGGTAAATAAAAATTGGGCAATGCCAGCCATCCGGCTTCTGCGAAGCCTGTTAAGTCTACGTTTCCCGTTACAAGTGCGATAAAGTATCCTGTCAGGATTCCAATGATAACCGGGATGATTTTTAAGAATCCTCTAAAGTACAATCTGGCAATGAGAGCAGCAGCTAACGCACACAATGCGATGGGCCAATTGGATGATGCCATGTCGATGGCGACCGGGGACAGGATGATTCCAATGATGAGGATGGTGGTTCCCGATACAACTGGCGGAAAGAGTTTTATGATCTTTTCCACGCCTACGAGTTTTACAACGACCCCAAACAAGAGTTTGACAACCCCTGCGATGACGATTCCTCCGGTGGCATAAGCTAGCATTGGCGTGATGTCCATTCCGGTGTTAATGGCGTCCTGCAATGAGGCGTACTGAGTGGGTCCTTCGTTGATGTAATAAAGTGTCACGGCAATCATGGGGGCGATGTAGGCGAAACTGCTACCCAGGAATATGGGTACTTTGCCTTTGGTGATCAAATGAAACAGCAGCGTTGCAACTCCAGCTGCAAATAGTGCAACGTTAACTGGAACTCCCGTTAGATAAGGGACCAATACAGTAGCTCCGAACATGGTGAAGGTGTGTTGTAAACCAAGGATCAGTTTTTTGGTTGTATTGAGTTGCACGGTGTTTTTTTCTTTCATGGATGTCCCCCTGATTTATAGATATTTTTCTATGATAGTTTTTATAGTGGTAATGGTGATGGGTTTAGGGAAGTAGTCGGTCATTCCCACGTCTTGACATTTTTCTTTTTCTCCCTTTAATGCCCTGGCGGTGATGGCGATGATGGGGATTTCTTTATTTCTGAGTCGGATTTGTTTTGTGACTTCGTATCCGTTCATTTTTGGCAATTGGATGTCCATGAGGATTGCATCCAATTGCTCTTCTTTGAATAAATCCAATGCTGTTTCTCCGTCAAAAGCGTTGAGAATGGTCAGATTTCTTTTTTCGGCTTTCAAGACTGTTTCCAGATACTGCATGTTGATTTTATTGTCTTCTACAATGAGGATTTTCTTGCCGGTGGTATCAGAATCAGTATCCTTTTTTTCAGTCTCTGTTTTCTCATTCACTATGGAAACCTCCTTCGGTTTGGAGACATAATATTTGAGTTCCAATTCAAATGAAAAGGTGCTTCCTTTTCCAAAGGTGCTTTCTATAGCCAATTGACTTCCCATTTTTCCCAAAAGGGTTTTTGTGATTGCCAGACCCAGTCCGGTTCCCTCGAACTTGTTTGTGTTGATGCTATCCCCTTGATTAAAGGGTTGTGAAATTTTCTGAATGTTTTCTTCTTTGATGCCAATACCGGTATCTTTAACAGCAAAATAAAGATGGACCAGATTACTGTGTGGTTTTTCAGAGACCTTTCTGATTACGAGTTCAACTTCTCCCTTATCGGTAAATTTTACGGCATTGCTTAATAGGTTCAGTAATATTTGTCTAAGACGTATTGGATCTGCTTCAACATATTTGGGGACATTCCTTGAGATACTTTGCATCAAATCAATGTTTTTTTCAAGAGCTTTGTAGTTCAACAGACTTAATGCTGAGTCGATAGTCTCATAAAGATCGGTCTTTTCGAGATTTAGCTCCAATTTACCCGCTTCTATTTTTGAGAAGTCCAGAATGTCATTAATGATTCCCAGCAAGGATTTGGCTGAAGAAAGGACGATGTTGTTGTATTCCTTTTGGGTATCATTTAACGGTGTGGATTTTAACAAATCACTAAACCCGATGACGCCATTAATAGGTGTACGTATTTCATGACTCATGCTGGCCAGAAAATCACTTTTGGCCCGGTTTGCTTCTTGTGCCTCTTCTTTCGCTTTGATAAGTGCTTTTTCTGCCTTTTTTTGTTCTGTTATGTCTTCAATGATGCCAATACCAATCACAAAATTATTCTCAACGTCTTTAATTGATGTGAACAGTCCCCTGACATGCACTTTTTTTTCAGATGTTACAGCATGATATTCATCATCATAATAGCCTTGCTGTCCGTTTAACGCCTGTTTCACGGCATAAACCAGCGCTTTATCAGGGAGTTTCAGCATATTCAATCCGATTAAAGCCTTTCTTGAAGACCCGATAATCTGAACAAAGCTATCGTTGACTTCTGTCAAAACACCATCTTTATCGAAATTGAAAATACCCACCGGTGAGTTTTTAATCATGAGTCGGTACTTTTCTTCGCTTTGCTGAAGTGCTTTCTGATTTTTAATCCTTTCTGTGACATCTCTAGCAGCAGCATAGATGAGTTTGCCATAGGGTTGTGAATACCATTCGAAATAGCGGTATGTGCCATCTTTAGCACGGTATCTATTAAGAAAACTAGTTACAATTATCTGAGCATTCAATTTTGAAATGGCCTTTAGTGTACTTTCAACATCATCCGGGTGAACGAAGTCCAAAAAATTTTGGTTCTCCAGTTCTTCAATCGTATAACCAAGTGTCGTTTCCCAGGCTTTGTTGATTTTTAATAAATGACCCTCCACGTCTGCAATACAAAGGAGATCAAGATTTAGCGAGAAAAATCGTTCCAGCTGTTCACTGGCTTCTTTTGTTTTAGTGATGTCCTGATGAGTTCCGTACATGATCAATGGTTTTCCATCGGGAGTTTTTTCAAACAGTTTTCCCTTGTCCTGAACCCAAATCCAATGGCCTTTTTTGTGTTTTATTCTAAATTGGCATTCATATCTTTCATTTTTGCCGGATAGGTGTTTGTTAATTTGTTCCAGACACATGTTTAAATCATCGGGATGAATCATTTTTTTCAAAGTTTCAAATGTATGTGGCTCCAATTCTTCTTTTGTATATCCAAGCATCTTTGCCCAGTAATGATTGATTGTGCTTTCATTAGTTTGGATATTCCAATGCCAGGTTCCCAACTCGGTTGCCTTAATGGCTAGGTTATAATCTCTTCTGGTTTCTCGTAGCATTTGTTCTTCTTTTCTGTACTTATAGAACAAACCAATCATTTCTGAAGAAGTGTGTATCCTTTTTTTGGCAATTTCTTCAATATATTTAGGTCTTTTCTTGTAATCCTGAGCTTTCTTTTTAAGCTCTTCTAAGTCGATGTTGTACTTTTTTGAAAGCACTTGTAAAGTGCCCTCGTCTTCTGGTGGATTACCATAGCCGATATTTAGAACACCGATGGTTTGATTTTCAGATACAATGGGAATGGCATATATATTAATTCCACCTTCACAACTTTCATCTACAACTTTACCAGTTTCCAAGGCTCTTTTTGACAAATTCCAGCAACTTTCGTGGCAAATCCATTTTCCGCTTTCCAAAGCTTTTTTGTTGGAACAATTACCACATAGTTTTCTGGAAGCTGAGTCCATCATCCGACACCAACCGGAAGTGAAAATACCCATGGCATAATCTCCATTCTTCTCATATATGGCAACAGAAGAATCAAGCAGGTCAATAGCGTCTTTCGCGATTTTTTTTAAAGCTTCCTTACCCACCGTTCCTAAAATGGTTCGATCGGTATTTAATACTGTAAGGTCTCCATAATATTGCTCTTCGGGATCTTGACCAACTACTTCAGGAGCTTCCAGCATCCATTCAAAATCTTTAAAATCTTGGTTGTATTTCATTTAATCCCTCATTTTTATTGTGCGTTTTTTTCTCATATGGATATCTTTACGAGCGCTATCAAACAGAGTAAAACGAATTATGCGTCAAAAAAACATATACTGTAGGGACATCCCTTGTGGGTGCCCTATTTAAATCGTAAATATAGTCGTGCTAATGGGTACCCACAAGGGGCACCCCTACAAAAATATTCAGTTTTTCTATTATATAACATTATCGGACATATCACCAACCTTTTTTATTTGGCGTTATTCAATTGTTTGTTTCTGGTAATGTCCAAAATCCCAAAAAAATATGGTACAATATAAAAAATTGACGGGAGAAGATTTTATGAACTACCGAATTTTTTCTACTCTAAAATGGCATCATCATCATAGCAACATTTATCAATCCGCACCGCCGGATGTTTTGTCGTTGTTATGATGTTGACATAAGACAGTTGGGTCGGTGCGAAAGCACCGGCCTTTTTTTTTGCCTGACAAAATAAGGAGGACACCATGTACAAAGATACGGTCAGTAATTCTTTTAAACTTGGGAAGGTGGCAAGAATCATCCGAGATATCTTTTATCGTCTGGACTATTCGGAAATATTCCTTCCCGCTATGGATAAATTTTCCCCTGAATTAAGGGGGGGATTGAAAACAGCCTATAAAAATGAATTCTATATGATTAAACCGGATGTGACATCTCATTTACTTTCGTCCATCATGAAAGAGGAGGAATTGAAGGTTTTTTACGTTTCAGAGGTCTTGGAAGGGACTCCAAAAGGGACTTGGCAGATTGGTACGGAATGGATCGGTGGAAAGGTAGCCTTGAAAGACAAGATCATAGAGCAGATTTCCACTGTTAAGGCCATTTTGAAATCATTAGGGATTGCGGATTTTCTGATCGATATTGGTTCCCTGAGAAAATGGCGTGAAATGATTGATCAATACGATTTGGACAGGAAAATAGTGTATGAAGCCATTGAGAAGCGTAGTTTCAGTGCTATGGGGAGTATGGATATTCCTGAAGCTGCCCGGGCAGGTTTGATGTCTTTACTTCAAAAGAGGGGGAAAACGTGTGATGATCCGCTTATAGATGGCATTATCTCAGCAGTCAATGATGACTGTATGATGGTTGATTTTGGTACGCTTCGACATTTTGACTATTACGATGATATTGTTATAGAGATTTACGCCCGTCATCACGGCAAGATGATCGGTGGTGGAGGCCAGTACATGAATCGGGGAAAGGATTGTTTCGGTTTTGCCCTGGATTTGGGGATTCTGTCTCAACTGGCGTCAGATTCTCTGAATAATTGTCAGGAGGTAGATACAAATGATTAATTTCGTCCTTCCCAAAGGCCGATTGATGAAAAAAGCAGCTATCGTTTTGGAAAAAATCGGTGTGGTTGTGAAAGAACCCCAAGACAGAGAATTGATTGTCAAAGACAATGGGTTTAACTGGATCTTTTCCAGAGTCTTCGACGTACCGGTTTTCGTGGAAAACGGTATTGACGTAGGAATCTCAGGCAGCGATGTTATAGATGAACTCAACGCAGATGTCTTTGTTCCGTTGGAGTTACCCTTTGGTCAATGTCGACTGAGTGTCATCACATCGGCTCAAAAAGATTTACGAATCGAGCAAATGACCAATTACCGCATAGCCACTAAATTCCCCAACATGACCAAAGCTTTTTTTGCCGATGTCGGTATTGAAGTGAACGTGATCAAACTACACGGTTCCATGGAACTGGCCCCGAAAATCGGTATTGCCGATGCTATCGTTGACATCGTGGATTCGGGAAACACGATTCGTGCCAACGGGTTAAAAGAGATTTACAAAATAAGGGATGTAGGAGCAAGGCTCATTGTGAACAGAGTGTCCCAGAAGACGAAGTTTCAGGAGATTAACGATTTGGTGGAGAGGCTTTCTAAGGTTATATAATTAGTAGCAAAAGTGACAAGAGTCCTTTCGGAAATTTAAATGCAAGTTTTATCAAGAAATGATGAAAGACTAAAAGCTAAAAAATCCCCTCTCGGGAGGGGTGGCAGCGAAAGCTGACGGGGTGGGTTTATACATAATAACGTGAATATCACTGAAAGCAATAGCTTCCGAAAACCCACCCCACCGCTATCGCGGTCCCCCCCTCCGAGGAGGGGATTCTGGAACCGAAAATCTTTTCGGAGCTTTTATGAAATTTGAAATATAAAAAAACAAAAAAAAGAAGGTGAAACCGTGGATCTGAAAAAAACTGTAAGAGACATTCTTGAAGATATTGAAAGCAATGGACTGTCCGCTGTTAAAAAGTACTCGAGCAAATTTGACAACTACGATGGAGAATTATCATTGAGTGATGACGAATGGCAAAGTTCTCAATCAGTTTCTGAATATGACAAAGAAGTCGTGGATCGGATTGCCAAAAGACTCACCGAATACCATGCACGACAAAAGGGAACTGATGACGTTTATAAAAAGGGAGACTCCCTGTTTGGGTTGGTGACAAGGCCCATTAACCGGGTGGGTATTTATGTCCCTGGTGGCAAGCCCCTTCCCTCAACGCTTTTGATGACGGTAATCCCCGCAAAATTGGCAGGTGTCAAGGAGATTGTAGTCTGTACACCTCCAAATGATGGAACAGTTCATCCGCTGATTATTTACATTGCGCAACTATTTGAAATAAAG
>Ga0272443_10003395_pt1 | contig 18778 bp, 16 predicted proteins | sample SSMAcet12_FD_193581 | JGI IMG/M metagenome (GOLD analysis project Ga0272443, IMG submission 193581) | Marine sediment archaeal communities from Little Sippewissett salt marsh, Falmouth, MA, United States - SSM-Acet-12 | ecosystem: Environmental > Aquatic > Marine > Wetlands > Sediment ... | reverse complement strand
AGACGTCATCGAGAGTGAGATATTCTCATCGCGTCTTCCCTGATTGGTTACGATCAGGTCGATACTGACGCTTTCATCCTCGGAAACGATGATGCCTGTATATTCAGGCGTCATTAAAAGGCCTCTTTCCGGCAGGTCTTTCTTTTCTTTATCAGTCTCTTGGCCAATTGCAAATGAATTTGAAAGCGTCAAAATCCATATAGCCGTCATGAAAATTGTCGTTATGAAAGGAATTGAAGTGATATGTTTACGACTCATGGTAAAATCCTCCTTTGGTTTTCGCCAGTTTTTCTAAACCAACACGACAAAAAAATTATGAAATTTATGGAAATATATATAATTACTCAATATGTTTTTGTCCAAGGACATTCGCTATTTTATGCTTCAGTTCATCAAAATGACCAAAGCTTTTTACGAAGTATCCGTCGGCTCGGGACACCCGTGGATCATCGATGTAAGTGTCGTAAGCGGTCACGATAAAAACCGGGACAAGTGGATCCTTATGTTTGATGTCATTCAGTAATTTCCAACCCTCGAACCCATTAAGGTACAAATCCAAAAGAACCAGATCCGGTTTCGAGGTTTCAAGGTATACTTTGACCGATTCAGCATCCCCTGTGCTCACAACCTTGTAGCCCTCGTCCATCAGTTCATGCGAAAAGAAATCTTGTATGTAAGGTTGGTCATCTACTATTAAAATGCTTGCCATGACTATCTCCTTTTGCATCTGTCTTGGATTTCCCTGAAGAGGAGTCATTTGATTGTGTCTCAAGGCCATCCCTGTATCCCGAAACGGTATATATCTCACATTCCGGGAAAAGCGCATTTAGCAACTCGATCAATGCCTTTGCCCGTTTCATTGGTAACAACCACTATTTTTTCCGTTTTGTCCCCTCTTAAGGGAAGCCTTTAATGATGAAAAGAGCTTAACGGCGGTTATGGAATCGCTTAAGGTCAATTGTGTGATTGACTGTAGTTCCTGACGCCTTTATATTTTTATGAGTAATATAACAAGATAAACTTTCAAGAACCTTTCTGGAAGATTACAATTTGGAAAGGGTTTGAATTATCTTTGGGTTTAAGGCCCAGGAAAGGGTTGTAGCCTGTTAGAATAATCAATCCAGGCGATCGTAAATATCTTCTATAAAAGCGGTGAAAAAACGCGACAGATATCCTCGGAAAATGTTCGGATTTTACTTTTTTGTTCCAATTCCTCTCTGGTTATCTCCCGCGATTCCTGTGTCATCCCCTTCATCACCCGGATGACCTCTCCCACGTCCTGAGGATTATAAAGAAAAGTGGCGATCTCAAAATTAAGCCGGAAACTGCGCATGTCCATGTTGGCACTGCCAACCACTGCCAGTTGTTGATCAATTGCGATCAGCTTAGCATGAAGCATGCCAGGCTGGTACCGATAAACACGTACACCTGCAGCCATCATATCAGGCAAGAAAGAACTGCCTGCCAGATCAACCAAAGGGTGGTTGGATCGTTCCGGCATAATTAAACGGACGTCACACCCCAAGCGACTGGCTAGCTCCAGGGCTGCCGAGAGGGGCTCATCAGGGACAAAATAAGGCGTCACCACCCATATGCGTTCCCTGGCCTGGTGGAGGGCTGCCAACACCCCAGAGTAAAGGGGGCGCTCAGGGATATCAGGACCATCACCTACCACTTGAAGGATACTTTCCTTAGGGGTCTGGCAAGAGACATCTGAATGGAAGATTCTGGTTTCAGGTCTTTCCCCCGTACTGTATTGCCAATCCTGCCTAAAAATAGTGCGCACATGTTCAACACTACTGCCAGTAATCACAACGGAAACGTCTTTCCATCTTTTGGGGTAAGGATGGGGGCCTAAATATTCTCTCGTTAAATTCATTCCGCCGACAATGGCCTGGTGCCCGTCAACAATGGCTATCTTGCGGTGATTGCGCAGGTTGGCAGACCATCGCCGCCGTAAGGGGAGCAAAGGTTGAAAAACTCCCACTTGTCCACCGGCGTTTTTGAGCGGTAAGACAAATCGTCCTTTTGTGCGCAAACAGCCTAAGGCGTCCAGAAGCAGGCGTACCACTACCCCTTGCTTGGCCTTTTGCGCCAACAGATCAACAAGTGCACGACCCACCTCATCACGGCCAAGTATAAAGGTTGATATTTCAATGAATTCCCTAGCATTTTCCAGCAAATCCACAAGTTTGGTATAGGCCATCACCCCATCATCAATAATGGTAATCCTATTATCCCAGGCCGGTGGGAAAGAGCCTGTATGCATCAGAAGAAGTGCAATCCCCCGGCTGGTGGCAGATAGGCCGTACTCATCAAGAACCTGAGCATCACTCCGTTTACTCGTGAGGCTCCAATTCTTTTCTTCGCTGATTTTCTTGACTTTTCTCCCGCCAATCAAAAAGTAAACAGGCACCCCAAGGAAAGGAATCAGGCCGATGGCAAGCAACCAGGCGATTGTGGCGCCGGGATGTCGGCGTTCAAGCAGGATACGTGGAATCAGTATAATAGCCAGGAGATATCCTAGGATTCCAAGAAAATGTGCAACAATCCATTGCGGAACATCCATAAGAGCAATCTCCCATCTCTTCATTTTATTCTAATGCCAGACCGGCCAGATAACTGTAGGCGTTGACTAAAAATTCAATTGTCATGATTATTGAGACCGATCAAGGCAGTATTACCTAGCTTACTTTTCATTTCTCAACCTGGTTGGCTTTGGAGGCTCTGGTGGTTGAAGTAAGATGGAAGCCAAATTATCCTCCATATTTTCAAGTTTCCCATATATAGTCGCAAGGGCGTCATTTTATGCGGAACTTTGCTACAGGATGGCTCGGATTTTTTCTTCAACCTTCTTGTTTACGAGGTAGTCATTATGGGCCTCCAGACAATCGCGAGCTACCTGTCGATTTTGGCTCATCATGATGAGCGATGCTGCATAGGCAGTCTGCATTGAAAGCGCCAGGTTCATGAAGATAAAAGGATAGGGATCCCAGTAAATAATCCAGCCAACCACATTGAATATGGCCCATGCCACTAAATCAGTTGTCTTAGGTCCCGTTTGGATCTCCGAGCCCTTGCAACGGTGTCAACTTTACCAGGATGATGACCGCGAAGGGCAGTAACACTCCGATTACTAAAACCGTTATCAACAGCCGCCCAAGTTCGCTGTAATCGGCCTGTACGACCACTGCACCAGCTGTATCCCTCACTTGCCGTGTGACAGTGAAGATCTCGTTGAGATATTTAGTACCCAGCTGTCCGAGAGACAAAGCGAGATTGGTGAACGAAGCCATGACGGCAAAGAAAGTGGCCTTCAACTCACAAGGGGCCGAGTTGGCGATCCAGGCGAGCATTGGGATCATGGCAATCTGCCCCAAAGGCGATTCGAGTGCCGTGTCCACAAGTGCGATAAAACGTGCGTCTACCACACCACCGGTATGCGCAGCTGTCCATTTGCTCAGTCCATAGTAAAGTCCAATGTTGGGCAGAGTTAGGAGCGCGCCGGCGATTGTGAGAAAGCCGATGATGTAGGCCATCGATTTTTCTGCCATAAAGCGGCGGAAAATGAACATCCCGGCCAGGGTGAGACTGCTGCCGATCAAAGACAGGACAGACATAAACTCCTGATCGAAGCCGAGCACATCGATCATCCACCAGCTGGACCCCGCGCCCGGTCCCGGCAAAGCCCGATACACGAAAATCATGATTGAAGTGCCCACCAGCACTTTACGGGCATCAGTTTCCAGCGAACGGGTAAGCCGGACGATCAAAAAAATCACGATCACCATGGATCCGGCGAAGATGATTTCCTGGTTGTAGGGCAGATGCCCCAAACCCATGACTACGGTAAACACGACAAAGACCAGACTGCCTCCGAGAATCCACCAATTGGGCTTGGGCCGTTCGATGTGCGGATTCAACATCGTACGGATTTCGTCGGATCCGAAACCCCTGCGCTTCAGGCGCCGGGAATCGCGTGCTTTCAAAACCATAGCCAGGCCCACTCCCGCAACGGAAATGATTGGTATACAGAGCGCTATGAGATAAATCCGAAGGTAGTTCGAAACCTTCATCGCCTCTGGCATCGATTCCACACCCTGAAACATCAAAATGTTGACGACGGCCACAAGTGCCCCGCCGCCAATGATGGCAACTCGACCGAGCGTTTGCATCGTAGTATGCATTAGCCGTCGCTCCGAGGGTCCGATCGGTCGACCCTCTTTATCGACCTGTGGCACTGCCTCAACAGTCATGGCATCTGCCACCACGTCCTGGATCACATAGCCTATGGGCGCCAGCAGCACACTCAAAATATACCAGATTTCGGCAGGCCAAATCCGACGTAACGTCTCTGGATAAGCCAACAGCCCCGCGACGATGAGCAGACTCACGGTAATAAATCCTGCACCCAGAAATACCAGCGCCGACTTCCAGCGCCAAAATAAATCAACGAGGTGACCGACCGGCATCTTCAAAGCCCATGGAATGCCGGCCCAGAAACTGAGCCCGGCTAGAAATGCGGCAGAAAGACCAAGATAATCTTTGACAAAAAACATGCCGACAATGCCGATCAAGCCCGAGACTCCAGCGGCCAGGTAGACCATGAGCGGCGGCAGGTAAGAGAGCCGCATCTCCCGGCCTAACCCCAGAATGTTGCGGTCGATCCAAGCGAATATTCGTTTAGAAATATGTTGACTCATCAGCTCTCCCTATCCAACGCCCCTTTTCATCAATTGATAAATGCCCCTCCGGAAAGAAAGTAAACGATGACTGGTATGACAATGGTCCACAGCAGATCGATATGGGAAATCGGGTTGAATGTGATACGCCCCTGGCGCTTGGCTGTTTGGTCTCCGAACAGCCAAGCCACATAGCCGTGCGCCATCTCATGGAGTACAATGCTTTCCACCAAAAATGCTATGATGAAAATTTTTGCTGTCATTTCGTCCATTGGACTCATCCATTGGCGGTTTGACTTCAAAAAAGTAAAAAGATCGTGGCCTGAAGCACGATGATTTGTACAGCCGCAACTCGATGCTGGGCCTCCTCGATTTTTTTTAGATCCCCTAAGAATGTAACTTATTCCGTAGGCACTCTGCGGTTTTTTGCCCGTGCCTGTCTTTTTTCTTCTGAGAGCCTTCTCCTGGACACAGACATTTCACTTTTTTTCCTCTATCAGTTAACCGCTTCGGGTTATTCTCCTCACTTAAAAAACAATTTCCGTTCGCTAAAAAAAATTTCTGCCACGATGACACACAGGTAAAGCGCACCTATCCATGCCAGTCCCCCCCAGTTTGTTTTGCAAAGATAAATCAATAACACTGTCCAGGATGAAAAAGATAAAACGAGGCCTGTCAGAGGTATGATCACGTTTATGCCGATTCGCGATCGAAGCCTGATTGCCGACAGGTTGATGGCCGCAAAGATCAACAGGAACGTGGAACTTGCAAAGGATGATATGATGGTGAGATCGGTTGTGTTAACAAAGAGCAGGGTCAGAAACGTAATAAAAATCAAGCTTGCATAAGGAATGTCTTTTGTTCTCTCTCTATGACAAAAGACCCGCGGAAGTTCGGATTCCTGGGCCATCACCATCCCTAGTCGCGCAGTACCGAATAAGGTTGCATTGATGGCCGATGCAGTGGAAAGAAGGGCCCCCAATCCAATCAGCATAAAACCGGATTTGCCCAAGAATGGCCTTGCTGCCACTGCGAGGGCATATTCCTTGTAGCGGCTGATCTCTTGTGGCAGCAGGTTGCCCACTGCGACCAGAGAAACGAGGATGTAAATAGCGACAGTAATGACAATGGAGATCAGGATACCCCTGCCCAGATCCCGGTGAGGGTTTTCCATTTCATTGACCGCATTGGGGATTAATTCGAAACCCTCGTAGGCCACAAAGATGAGGGCCGCACCCATCAAAACGCCTGTCTTTCCCAAGTTGAAGACTGGGAGTAGGTGGTCGGCCTTAACATAGAAGAGACCAACCACTGCAAAGAGAGATAGGATCAATACCTTAACCATCACGATCACATCCTCGCTTTTCCCCGCAGCCTTGACCCCGTAAAGGTTGACTCCTAAAAAGAGGAGAAGTATCAGAGATCCCAGCAGGTGCTGCATGCCATGGACATGCATATTTTGGCCGAACATAGCGGATCCGTAAACGCCAAAAGTATAGGCATAAAGCGCCAGAGTCCCGACATATCCGGTTAACAGAAGCCACCCGCCGATTCCGGAGATATTCCTGTGCTTGAAGGCGTGTTCCAGGTATGTAAAACTGCCACCATCGGAGTGATAGGTCAGGCCCAATTTATTGTACGAAAACCCTGTCAAAAAGGCGATGAGACCTCCTAGGGCGAATGCGATGGGCGCTGCATGGCCAGAAAGGGCCACTGACAGACCAAGGACGGAAAAGATACCACCCCCCACCATACCACCCACACCCATAGCAATGAGTTCCTTGAGGCCAAGTTTTCCGGATTTAGATGTCTGTTGATTCATCGTCCTTCTTTTTCTTTCTTCCTCAGTCTGCTTTTGCGAAAACAATTACAGAAACAGGCATTTTCAGTTTATTGATATCCAGGACTAATTCCTATTTCCGCCAAAAATCCTGAGCAGCATCAAAAACAGATTAATGAAATCAAGATATAAGGAGAGCGCACCCAAAATGGCTCCTTTCCTAACCACAGCCCCATCAAGATTGGTAGGTTGAGTCAAGGCCATATTTTTCAATTTCTGGGTATCATAAGCGGTCAGGCCCACAAATACGATCACACCAATATAACTCACAACCATGCTCATGGCGCTGCTTTGAATGAACATGTTGACCAGGGAAGCGATAATGATGCCGATCAGGCCCATCACAAGAAATCCACCCAAGGACGTTAAGTCTTTCTTGGTGGTCCAGCCATAAATGCTACACGCCAAAAAAGTGGCCGAACAGATAAAAAATGTGCTTACTATGGATGCACGGGCATAAGCTAGAAATATGAATGACAGGGTTGCACCATTCAGAACTGAATAGATAACAAATAGCGCGGTGGCAGTATTTGCACTCATCCTGTTCATCATACCGGCTATGGAAAAAACCAGTGCCAATTCCGCTATGATGAGGCCAAAAAAGACAAGCCTGTTGCTGTAAATTAGGTTTAATATGGCTTCATTGGTGGATACGAAATAGGCCATAAAGCCGGTCAATGTCAGACCGATAAACATCCAGTTATAAACACTTCTTACAAAATCATTAACCAGGACCTCTGTCCTTTTTTTGGGTACCGAAATGGATTCCATTATCAATAACCTCCTTTTTTAAATCTATCATCTGAATTTTCAACCTTTATTTATCTGACGTAAACTATTTTTTCCAAGGATAAATCCGATCTATTCATCTATTTGAACCGCCCTTTCCGATAGAATAGCCAGAACAACACGACAGCGAGAGCAAACATAGCAGCAATCACGAGTGGGTAGCGATAGGGCCATGTAAGTTCCGGTATGTTCCGGAACCTTGCACGCACAAATGCATGTTGTTCTAAGTTGATTCATGACGCAAGTAGGTCATGCTGGCTACGCTCAACTGGTTGGTTACACCTAGAACGGCTTCGGTGAGAGACGCCACCCGTGCTGCCTCCTTGTACTCTGCCCACGTGTCAACGTCACCCGTAAGTGTCGCGATCCCGTTTTTCACCTTCACCGTGATCCGCTCAGATACCCAACGGGTTTCTATATTTGATGCCAATCGCCGTTTGATCCGATCCCGCAGCTCGGTGTCCGTGTGGTTGACCGCCCAGCTCACTTTGATGGTATTCACAATGTCCCTGACCCCCCGAACACGCGAAGCCACCTCTGCTGCATGCATCTTCTGGTAAAAAGTGTCAACATCTCCCGATAGCATTACAATACCATCTTTTACATGGATACTGATAACCTGGCTATTGAGCGTGTAATCAACGTCCATCTCAAACTGCACGTCATCCTGGATCAATGCGTCTTCACGCCAACCAGCTTTGACAGTCAGGAGATTGCTTACCCATGCGACGCCGACCACCTCGCGGGCATCCTGCCCGGCAAGTCGCTTCTGGTAATATGAAGGAACGGAGCCCCGAAGTGTGACATTCCCATCTACTACCTCAATCACGATTTCAAACGGATCGGAAACACGCAGGTCGTCGACCAGCTCATCACGAATATTTTTCTTGAGCTGTTCGTTAGAGGGTAAGGTGAGCTGTCTTCGGACACCATTGTTTTTCCCCCACCCAACATCAAGCAGATTCTTAACATTTTTCACATTTTCTACCAGCAGACAATGACTCCAAGCCCGCTCTTTTTGGTATGCATTTGCCACAGAACCTTTAAGGGTGACGATACCTTTTTGTACCGTTACTCCTATGGGCAAACCGCTGAGATAGACATCACGATCAATTGTGGCAATTATATCTTTTTGGATCTCATCGTCAGTTCGCTTTGCCTTGTGCAGGACTTGCAAATTGTTGGCTACAGATTTAACACCGCGCACCTCTGTGGCCAAAAGCTCAGCCTCCTTTTGTTCTGACCATGATGTTACCTGGCCCTTCAGTGTAACCTGTCCGTCGAACACTTCTACCGAAATGCCCTGGTAATTCACGTCGGCGATGTTGACAAACTTCCTCAAGATATCTTTAGTAATGTCACTGTCTGGACGGGGCTTAGCCCATACGACAATTTCGTTGATAACACTTCGTACGCCCTGAATTTTTTTTGATTCCAAATCCGCATATTTCTTTGCAGCTAGACTTTTTACGATTCCGGTAAGAGTGACAACGCCTGAATCAATCTCTACATTTACCTCCGACGCATCTATCCTTGGATCCTCATGGAGTGCTTCCTTGACCCAGAGGGTGATCGTCGCGTCGCTAGGTCGGTCCGTAGCCCATGCTGTCAAAGACAACCCCACACAAAGGATAGTAAAAATGAGCACAGCTAAATTTCTTTTACGCAGTTCCATGTAAAATACCTCCGTATTTCGGTATGTGCTTTACACCCTTAAAAAATCCCCATACTGACCCTAAATTATCCGAACTATCTCGAAAATTTATTACCTTTCAGCTTTGAAATACTAGATCTATGGTCAGACTATTGGAGAACAGATGTTGCCTTTCACTGTCAAGAGCTTGAAAACTGATGCACTGTGAAGCGTTCTGAGTAAAGATGCAGACGAGCATATTGGTTGCGCTCTCTTGCCCAGTCATTATGATCCTGCTCCAGTATATCCAGTCCTCCCTGGACTTCTTGAGCGTCATGCACCAATTGTTGGATGTCCTGTCGAATCACTATATCCATTAATTTCACTCCTTTCTTTTTTTTGATCAGCTTCTTGTATCTATAGTCCGAATTCGCTTTATGTTTACCATAGTACTCAAAGCTTTCATGTACCTTTCAGGAAAATTACAATTTGGAAAGGTTTTCGCGATAGGAGATCTGAGATAGCTCAGGTGAGTGAGGGTACAGGTGGCCAAAGATTTCAGCGCAGAGTCTAGGGTCGAGAAAACTAAGGATGTTTCATTCCTCGCCTGTAAAGAGAGTCTTCAGAAAATGAACGAGTGCTCTGGGATTCGAAGAGGGGCCGAACTCCTGCAAGGTTTTAGCGTCATCACTCATCACTCATAACTACATCTTGCAGGTTATAAAATTTCCGATATCATATCCTTAGGGGGCAAGATCTAAATTGTGAACCTTTTTTAAACGTCTTAGGTCATCACAAGCCCTATTCTTTTCCAGGCGGCAGGCTATCTCCAGTGCCTTTTCCATTTCCGATGGTGCATTAAGAGCATACAATGCAATGGCTTTAGCCATGTAGATATTACCCCAATTTGAGTATTTCTTTTCCATGTGGTCCAGGTAGATCACCGCCATGCGCCATTCTCTTTTTCGCAGGAGTCTATAGGCTTTAGCTATGTCTTTTCCGGGATCAATTTCTTTGGAAAGCACTGGGTCCATTTCTTCAAATAAAGATTCTTTTTCATCTTCCTTTTCTAGCTTACGGTTTTGAATCCCTGCTTTGATGAAATCGGAGATCTGGACCTTGGCCCTGATTCGGATGAGGCATTTCATTGTTTTTCCGATGGGTTCCCATCTTTCCTCTAGTATTTTTCCCTGGGTCTCCCTCGCTGCGAGACTGTAAATCTCCTCCTTTTTCATTTCGTAAAACGGGAGGAGGCTTTTATGAGTAAGATATTTACCCGCTGTTTCCAAGGCGCTTCTTTTCGCCTCGAATATTGCTAACTGTTTTGCAAGCTGTTTTGAGTTACCATCTCCCATTAAATAACTGCCCTTTGCCTCCACTTCAATAGCGTTATCTGCGAAGTCTTGAGCAAAGGTGGAAGCAGTAAAGTCCAATAATAAAATGGCAAGGATAAACCCGCGCATAAATACCTTATCTTTCACTATTTTGCCACTTAGGCAATCTAATATCGCCATCATTATAGCCCCCTTTTTTGCTTTATTTGCCTATTACGCCTTTTACGCCTCCCGATATCAATGAAGCAATGTTTGTCAGAATCCGTGGTAGCGTCAGACCACCAGGGGAAGCCAGATATCTTGGCCCCCACTCCGGATCAAACTTTTCCTTATACTGGCGAAGCCCTTTTAGGTTGTAAAAATGTTCCCCATGACGGAAAACAAAGGCTCCCAGTCGATTCCAAAGCGGGCCAAGGGCATGGTCTTGAATCCCGGAGAAGGGCGCCATCCCAAGATTGAACCATCGATATTTTTCTTGCCTTCCCCAAAGCATGAGCTCAATAAAAAGGTACTCCATGACGTCACGAGGGGCCTCGGGAACGTAGCGCATGAGATCAATAGACACTTCTTCCTTTCCGGCTCCGGACCAGATGTTGGCGAAGGCAATGAGCTTACCATCCTTTCGCACGATACCCACTGGGAACCGTCTCAAATAATCCGCATCAAAGAATCCCAGAGAAAATCCCTTTTCTCGGGCAGATTTGCCCGCCAACCAGGTATCGGAAATAATTTTAAGTTCTGGCAGCAGAGAAGGAACTTCTTCCGTCGGGACCACCTCAAAAATACACCCCTCCCTTTCCAGCTTATGGGAGGTATATCGCAATCCCTTGCGAGCGCTTCCCTTTAGAGAGAAATTTTCAAGCGGAACCCGACCCTGCTCTCCCAGTTTGAGAAGGGTAAGTCCGAGATCCAGGTACAAATAAAGATTCTCAGGCCCAACCTCGTAAAATACGGGCCACCCATCGTAGTTGTCGCACATTTCCCGAAAGCTCCAAACAAGCTCAGTATATTCTTCATCCTGACCGATCGGATCCCCCATCCCTATCCAGCTTCGTCCTTCAATGCCATACATGATGAAGGCATTTGCATTCTTGCTAAAAAGGAATCTTTTGTCCCCAAGAAGAGCAAGGTTGGCATAGGTTTTATAAGAGGTTCGGACAATTGGCATGACCCTGTTTAAGTCCTCGTCGCGTGTAGCAGGTAGTTTTGGCGAACCGGGGCTGAGGAGCTTCGCCAGGCCAAAAAACAGGACAATCCCGATAGATCCCACCATGGTACGAAGAAACCGTGGAGCGCTGCCCGAGAAGGCGAAATGCCACCATAGATCACCGGAGTATTCCACATGCTTGTAGGAAAACATTCCTAGCCAGACCGAACAGATGAGCACAGTAACGATCAGAATGATCCAGGCAGGATCGAAGCGTTGGCTAAAGAGTGATGCCTTTCTGTAGAAATGACGGCGACAGGGCAGTAGTGCACCTAACATAACCAATAGAGTGATTGCCTCCTCGTAATCCAGCCCCTTGAGCAATGAAAACACTATCCCGCAGGCAAGGAGGACTACGGTTAGGACATACGCCGCGTCGAGCCTGCGTAACAAGCCCCGGGCCAATAGCAAAAGACCAATACCGACCAGGCTTCCCAGAAAGTGGGAGATTTCGAGAACCGGCAAGGGGAGGAACTCCTTAAGCCATATCAGGCGCCAACTCACTTCGGGAGTTGCCCCGGAGAAGAGGAGAAGCACGCCACTTACAAAGACGTTAAAGCTCAGAACGTAAGGCACAACACCGGAGATCCACTGGCCGGAGATTCTAACGAAACGCTGGAATCTCTCTTTCCTCCGGAGAAGTTCCTGGGCCCCGAGCAAGGCCGTGGCCAATCCAAGAGGGAGGAGATAGTAAATGCCTCGATAAACCAGAAGCACACCGAGAATCACCGAGGCCGGTAGGATGGGAGTCAGGAGCAGAAGAACCACCGTCTCAAAGATACCCAGCCCGCCAGGGACCTGGCTCAGTAACCCAGCCATTTGAGCCAGCATATAGATGCCAATAAATCCGGGTAAGGACAGAGTTGGCACAGGCGGCATCAAAGCGTACAATACACTGCCAGAGAGAATCCAGTCCAGAAAAGCCAGCGAAACCTGAAAAAATAAGAGGCGGGTGGACGGCAAAGGAAATTCCCATTCCCTAATGGTAAGAGGCTTCTTTCTTAAAATGCTCCACAAGAGATAGGTCACTACCAACGTGAGGAGTAACATCCCAACCGGAACTGCAGAAGCAAAAGGGAGGTGAAGCGCTTCAGGAAGCTGTATTGGCTCAAGGAGAAATGTCAAGCCACCTAGGCTAAAAAGGCCAAGCCAAAGAGTCACAGTGCAAAATGCAACCACTTTGGTAATTTCAAAAGCCGAAAGTCCCCAAGCCGAGTACAAACGATAACGTACTGATGCGCCAGCGATCATTGAGAGACCTATGTTGTTGCTGAAGGCATAACCTATGAAGGAGGCCAAAGCAGTTTTGCTGTATGTGAGGGAATGCTGGATGTAACGCAAGGCGAGGACATCATATAGGGTCATTACAAGATAGCTCATAAAAGTCAGGATTAGGGCAAGGAAAAGGCGATGGGCAGGGAACTCCCTTACATGCTGAAAGATGTCATGTAAATGGTATGCCGTGAGTTCGTGATGCAGGACACAGAGGGCCCCAGAAAAAAGAAGCAAGCCAAAGAAGGCCCCCAGACTATCGAACAGTTTTTTCTTCATCAATTTATGACTACAGACCTCATGCCTACCATTTTAAACCCCCACTTTCTGGTAAAAGAGCGACTTTAGAACTTCATCTCCCATGTAAGAATTATATAGCCAGTAAGAATGTCAGGGGGCTAATGGATTAACGCGGCTCTGAAACCACCGTATTCTTAACCCCATCATTACTTGATTGGTCTTATGGCCAGCCTTTTTTAGATCCAAGATTTCAGTCACCTTTTTTTGAGCTCATCAAGGGCAAAAAAACTCTTCAACACGTATCCATCAGCTTGAGAAAGTCGGGGATCATCCACATAGGTGTCATAGGCTGTTACGATGAGAACAGGGAGAAGTGGATCCTTGCGCTTGATGTCATTCAGTAATTTCCAACCCTCAAAACCGTTAAGATACAGGTCCAAAAGCACCAGATCCGGCTTGGAATTCTCCACGTATACTTTCGCCGCTTCAGTGTCAGCCACACCGTCAACGCTGTACCCCTCATCCGTGAGTTCCTGTGCTAAGAGCTCTTACAAGGACGCCTGATCATCTACAATCAAAATGCTTGCCATGACTATCTCCTTTTGCATCCGTCTTGGATTTCCCTGAAGAGAAGTCATTTGATCTTGTCTCAAGGCCATCCCTGTATTTGGAAACGGTATATATCTCACATTTCGGAAAGAGTTCACTTAGCAACTTGATCAATGCGTTATCATTTCCCGTTTTATCGGTAACAACCACTATTTTTTCCACACCGTGCTCCCGCTTTATCTAAACCTTTAATCAATGAAAAAGAAAAATATGCGGTTCCGGGGTTCTGTAAATAAACCAATAAAAGAATGCCTTACGACCGGAATTTGTGATCGCACAGCTGAATGAATTCCGTTTTTCTAATTCACCATCACCTGGACATAGCCGGTTCGGCCACTTTGATGATCGAGAGCGAGCAGGACAACCCTTTGTTGCGCCGGTAAGCTGTCCACTTGATCCACAAATCCCTCCAGGCCATTTATAGCCTTACCATTAATTGCTAGGATCAAATCGTTCACCTCAAAACCAGCACGTGTCAGGGGACCATCTGGATCCAACCAGATGATCGCAACGCCCTGTTTTGATTTTAGACCATATTCTTCAGTTTCCTTGGGTGTGATAGGCCGGACATCTGCACCTAAGCGCCCTTTAATAGAAGAGATGCGCATCTTGATGGCGTCTTCCTTATTCCCGATCCTGAGTATCGTCTGTACCTCTTTTCCATTGCGCCAAAGTGTCACACTTACAGCTTTGCCAACAGGGCTGGTAGCCACTTCATTTCGAAGGGCACTGCCATCTGAAATATCCTTGCCCTGATAGCTCATGATCACGTCTCCTCTTTTGATCCCTGCCTTTTCTGCTGGTCCCCCCTTGGTCACATCTGCAATCAAAGCCCCTTTTAATGTCTCTAAACCAAAAGACTTCGCCAGTGCAGGGGTGAGATCCTGCAAGCTTGCACCCAACCAGCCACGCTCAACCCTTCCGTGGGTAATCAGTTGCCTGGCAATGTAGATAGCCATATTGCTAGGAATGGCAAAGCCAATGCCTTCAAAACCACCAGACTGTGACACAATCGCAGCATTGACACCAACAACCTCTCCTCGGAGATTCAACAAGGGCCCCCCACTGTTTCCTGGATTGATAGCAGCATCGGTTTGCAGGAAATCCTGGTAATTGCTGGGATCCATAATACCCCGGCGATGCTTTGCGCTGATGACCCCCTGAGTAACAGTCTGGTCCAGACCCCGGGGATGCCCGATAGCAATGACCCATTCCCCTACCTCTATTTTGTCCGAATCGCCAAAAACCACATGAGGGATTGATGCCTTGGGTAAAATCTGAATTACTGCCAAATCCGTTTTGGGATCTGTCCCTACTAATTTGGCTTTATATCGATTGCCATCGGCCAACAAAACCTGAATCTCATTTGCGCCTCCCACCACATGATTATTCGTGAGGATATGACCCTGCGAATCGATAATCATTCCGGTCCCAAGTCCTTTAAGCTCTCGCTTGAACTTCCGAGGCATTCGAGGAACATTGAAAAAATATCGGAAGAAAGGGTCATTTTCAAAAGGCAACAACGGATTCAGCATTTCCTGACGCTCTGTTACTTCAATATGGACCACAGCGGGGATATTTTGTTTGGCAACCCGCACAACAGCAGTTCCTAAATTGACCTGGGAAGGCTGCTCTTGAGCTGCAGCCGGCCCACACAGGGCTGCTATCCAAATGATTACCAGTAATATGACGTTAGGTGACTTTATCCTGTAGGACATCCTAAAGGGGACAAGATATGATAAAAAGTTGTCCTTTAAACTCCTCATTATAAAGCACCTCCTTTTTCCTGGAATAAATGCGTTTTCACAGACAAATCATTCCCCACCTGTTCAGCCGAAGAAAAAAAGCTGTCTTTTTCGAGGAAATTTTGCCCATTTTGGAGGTAATCCTGAATTTGTTTGATCGTTTTCCTGAATCTGCCCCAATCGATTTTCAACTGTTTGAGCTCAGAAGAATGAATGTACGTTTTATTTAGTTCTGCTTTCACTTCCTTGAGGTCGGTGAACAGGATGTTCAGAACTGCAAACGCATGATGAAGGCTTCTAAGGACCTGCCAGGCGCCCACTTCCTGATAGCTAAGTCCCATAGATATGCAATCGGATTGCATTATGCTCACATCGGATTCCAACCGATTGACAAGCTTGATGAGCTGTTCCAGATCATATTGCTGGCGCTGTCTAGCCCAGACCTCATGATCTTGCTCCAGCATCGCCAGACCTTTTTTGACCTTCTGAGCGTCACGCAACATTTGCCGAATATCACGTCTAATCATTAAATCCATAAAACTTCCTCCTTTCCTTGGTTGGCACTTAGGAATCCCTATATCTTTTGATCGCTGCAAAATAAAATACCACCTAAAGCTTTCCCGAACCTTTCAGAAAGATTACAATTTGGAAAGGTTTCGCAGGGTGAGGGGTTAGAAGGAAGGTCAACTGTGCGCGGGTAGGTAGATGCTGAAGATTGATCCTTTACCTGGTTCACTCAAAACCTCAATTCGGCCTTTATGTGCGCGTATGATTGCCCTGAGGAGGCTCAGGCCCAGACCGAGGCCCTTTTGTGAACGACTTTGATCACCACGGTATAATCGATCCCATATTTTCGGTATCTCTTCACGGGGGATACCTATCCCAGAGTCCTTGACGACGATGAGAATCTCTCGCTTCAGTTGCTGGGCCTCGATATCTATCTTACCCCCAACCGGAGTGTATTTTATGGCGTTATCCAGCAGGTTGGCGATTGCCTGACTGATTCTAATAGGGTCGGCAATAAAAGAAAGGCCAGGGGAAAGGGTAAGATGTATTTCGATATCTTTCTCCTCAGCCACGTATTGATATATGTCAAGAACCCCTTTCATCAGACCCGAGACGTCTACCAACTCTCGATTCAGTTTCATCACCCCGGTTTCTGCCTCTGAAATATCCATTAGGGTGTTTAACATCTTGAGAATCCGTTCCGATTCCTCAAGGCTGTTGGACAAGGCCTCCTGGCAGATCTCTCCATTTTGGTCCGATTGTAACGCTATCTCAGCGATACCCCGCAATCTTGTAATAGGGGTGCGCAAGTCATGAGCAACACTATCCAATGAATCTCTCATTCCATTTATCAAAATCTCAATTCTTTGCAACATTCCGTTGAAAAGAATAACCAACTCCTCAAGCTCGTCACCTGTTTGAGGGCTCGGCACGCGAGCATCCATTTTGCCGGTACCGATGGACCGGATGGTGTTGATCAGGTGACGGACCGGTCGAAGTGCTCGAAAAGCCAGAAATGTTCCTCCAAATAATGCGAGTAAAACCAGTGGAATCATCACGGCCACAAAGATCTCACGAAAATGCCGCTGCACTTTTGCTCTGTACTCATTGCTTTTACCTGCTTGCAGCACATAGTCATTAGGCAAGCGTACTGAGGCAATATCCAGTACATATCTGCTGTGTTTTGCAGGTAAGCGAATCCAAGTCATTTTTTTCGTAGAAGGTATCCGCTCAAACTGTTTGATATCGAATTCCGTCCACTGATAAGGAATCACCAAGAGGAGGGTTTTATTATCAAGTCCTGCGACCCGGATCAATAAGGGGGCCTTCTTTTCAAATTTCTTCTCAACAGTCAATTCTCTTTTGAGAGCCTCAATGCCGCCTGTTTCATAGAGAGCTGAAAGCTCCTTGAGTTTCAATTGGATCGTCTGTTTATCCTGCCGACTTAAAGAAGATGAAAGAAGAAAATATGCAAAAGCAAAGAGCAATATGGAACTTAAAATAAATATTGCTGAATACCAGAGAGTCAACCGAAAGGCTACAGTTTTCCTCAGGTTTTTAGGAAGCCTTAAGAACATAGCCAACTCCGCGGATCGTATGGATGAGCTTTTTGTCAAAATCTCTTTCTATCTTACTTCGCACACGGCAAATCAAAACATCCACAACGTCTGTTTGGGGATCGAAACTGTAGTCCCAGACATGTTCCAAAATCATTGTCTTGGAAACTACTCTTTCTGCATTGCGCATAAGGTATTCAAGCAGGCTGAACTCACGTCGCTGCAAGTCAATCTTTTTATTTGCTCTGAGCACCTCCCGGGTGAGTAAATTCATGGAGAGATCCGCAATCTCAAGGATAGCAGATTCCGAAGCCCCACTGGCTCTTCTGATCAGTGCCTGTACTCGGGCCAAAAGCTCCGAAAATGAGAATGGCTTGGTCAGATAGTCATCGCTTCCTGTTTTGAGGCCCTTAATACGATCTTCTATAGAGCGCTTGGCACTCAGAACAATCACGGGCGTGTTGATTTTCTGGCGTCGCATCTCTTTGATGAGCACCAAGCCGTTCAATTTGGGCAGCATAATATCGATGATGTCCACATCATAAGGTTCGTTTAGGGCTAAATGGAGGCCATCCTCGCCATCTGCAGCGTGGTCTATCGCAAAACCCGCCTCTTTTAGGCCCTTCAAAAGAAAAGATGCAATTTTTAGGTCATCCTCAACTAGAAGTAATCGCATATAAATTTCCTTTCGGATTCAAATTAAAGATATAAAACGGGTATCAAGAAATGTTTATGATAATTGATTTCACTTTGGCAATCTCGTACGCATCATGACGATGCAACAGAAGAAACTGGTCCCCCATGGCTCCGGCCAGATTGAGATAAAATAAGATGGCGCCTTCTATCATGTGAAGCCCGGTTTCAAACATGGTTTCCCTAAAATAGTGTTCAAACTGGTCTATGATCTCATTCTTGACGTTCTTCAAGGTTGAGAGAAAAAGGTTTTCCTTATTTTTGAAATAGTAAAAAATTGTACCTTCAGCAGCGCCCGTCATCTTAGACAGTTCGATCATAGAGGTATCTTTAAAGCCCTTTTCTGAAAAAAGCCACATGGCAACACGAAGGATGACTTCTTTTTTAGACATAATACCCTGAATAGTGTGAAAGATTATAGACTGAGCGCTCAGTCGAATTTTATATTATCCAATCCAAGACCCCGATGTCAAGAAAAAAATCGCTTTCCTCATTTCAGGGGGGCTTCAAGAGGTGATCTCTAGATGAGAAATATCTATTCAGATAACTAGCCGAACTTCCGCAGTTAAAAGAAAAAATAGAAAAAATTTGGGCATAATCCAGGGGGTAGCTTATCTAACGCCCTGATATATCAATGGGGCGATTTAAAGATCTATTTGAAAGCCAATGTA